>OLXV01001405.1_pt1 | contig 11991 bp, 9 predicted proteins | sample 1673481 | NCBI WGS metagenome assembly OLXV01 (sample SAMEA103958113, study PRJEB25191) | human gut metagenome
CCAAAACCGCCGCAGGCTGCACCCGGATGCTTTTTTCTACGGTAATGCGTCCATCGAACCGCATTTGCTGCAAATAAATGTAGTCCTCCAGCCCGTCCAGTTCCTCCTCCAGCGTGATCTGCTGGCGCTTGGTGCGCAGGTTGTGCCGGAACAAACTGCCCAAATGCACGATCATCTGGTCGGTGGTGGAAGCATCCTCCAGCCGCGCCATGCAGGAGATCATGTTCAGGGTGTTGAACAGAAAATGCGGATTCACCTGACTTTTGAGCACCTCCAGCCGGGTGTGCTCCAGATCTTTTTCCAGTGCAAGGTTCCGCACCTCTTCCCGGTGCAAGGCCTGCTGGGTGGTCAGCTGCTGCGCCATGGCGTGCTTCATCTGGTTAAAGGTTCCCGTCAGCCGCCCCACTTCGTCGCTGCTTTTCACCGGAAGATCCGGGCTTGAAAGATCCCCCTCGGCAATGCTGCGGGAAGCCTGCGCCAGCCGCAGCAGCGGACGCACCACAGCGCGGCTCAGCACCCGGATGAGCAGCAGCATCAGCGCGGCTGCCGTCAGGAACAGCCCCAGATACAGCCACGGCAGATGCCGGATGTGAGCCGCCGTGCTGCTGTAAAGGGCGTTTTCCTGTTCCAGCGTGGCCTGCGTCAGCCGCAGCGCATACTCGGCAAGGTAGTCTTGCAGCGCCATCACATGGTACATCTGTCCAATGTAGGTATCTGCCGAGGGGGAAAGCTGCAAAAAGGCATCCCGCTCCTGCCGGTACCCCGCGTACCCTTGCAAAAGGTTCCATGTACGGGCATAGCGCTCTTCACCGATGCGGGCATAATCGAGGGGCAGGGCCGCAAGGCTCTGCTCGGAAGCGGTGCAGGCGGCGGTATAGGCCTGTTCCGTTTCAGAAGTAGGCTGACGCACATAGCGTGCAAAGGCCTGTGCTTCGTCCTTGAGGGCGTTCTGCACCGTGTAGCAGACGGCATTGTCGGCCAGCAGCGTATCAAAGGAGCGCACCGTCCATTGACCTGCCATGGTAGCAATGCCGGTGGAAAGCATGGTGACCAGCAAAATCGCGGCAAGCCATGCCGTGACCTTGCGGCGCAGGGATATACCGCCCTGTGCGGTTTTGTTCCGTGCCATACGCTTTCCCTCCTGTCCTTGCAGCACCCGGCCTTTTTATAAGTATAATAATCTCCCGGGGAAAGTGCAACTGCAAAAAAAGCACCGGTTTTCGCAAGGGAGCCGGTGCTTGCAGGCAATGTGCCAGGCTGTCAGCGGGTCAACAACTGAAAATGATTCCGTTTGGTGACCAGCAGCCCTTCCTTTTGCAGCTTGGAAAGTTCTGCCGACATGGCGGCGCGTTCCACGCAGAGAAAATCCGCCAACTGCTGACGGTCAAAGGGAATGTCAAAGGAAAGGGAGGACTGCCGGATGGACTCGGCAGACAGGTAGGACAGCAGTTTTTCCCGGGTGGTGCGCTTGCTGACATGGGTGATCTTATCGTTAAAAAGCAGTATTTTGTTTGCCAGAACGCTGACCAGATTGCGGATGAGTTTCTGGTGATGGTCGCAGGCGGTGGGGCAGGCGGTGAGCAGCCGCTTGACGTTCAGCAGCAGGATCTCGCAATCCTCCTCTGCCACCACGCTGATGTTCAGGATGGCACCGGGAGTGGCGGCGTAAGGTTCGCCGAAAAAGTCTCCGGTATTGCACTTGGACAGGATATTGCGGTGTCCCCAAAGATCCTCCTGTATCACAAGGGTGGAGCCGGACAGCATAAGCCCCATGACCTCCGTGGAATCTCCGGCACGGAAAATGTAGGAGCCCCGGGGCCGGGTGATCTTCGCTGCACTGACACAGTGCAGGATGGACAAAATCTCATCGTCGGTAAGCCCGGTAAAGAAGGGGCAGTTCCGCAGAACAGGCAGATATTTTTGCATAAAAGCCCTCCTTGTTGGAATTCAAACATACAAGTTGCCTTTAGTATACTATAATAAGGATGCAAATGCAAAAAACACCCACAACAGGAGAGTATAGATATGATTCGGAAGATCATCCATATTGACGAAGAAAAATGCAACGGCTGCGGCTTGTGCGCAACCGCCTGCCATGAAGGTGCCATTGATATCATCAACGGCAAAGCAAAGCTGGTGCGGGAAAATTTCTGCGATGGCTTTGGCGACTGCCTGCCGGGCTGCCCCACCGGTGCCATCACCTTTGAGGAGCGGGAAGCCCCCGCCTACGATGAGGCGGCGGTGCAGGAGAACAAAAAGAAAAAGGAATTGCAGGAGAAGATGAAGCATCTCCACGAGGGCGGCTGCCCCGGCTCCCGGATGCGGATGCTGGAACAGCCGGAGGCTGCCGAAAGCGCAGCTTCTGCCCCCGTGCAGCCAGTTTCACGGCTCCGTAACTGGCCGGTGCAGATCAAGCTGGCACCTGTCCATGCGCCCTACTTCGAGGGCGCAAAGCTACTGATTGCAGCGGACTGCACGGCCTATGCCTACGCCAATTTCCATCAGGAGTTTATGCGCGGCAAAGTGACCCTCATCGGCTGTCCGAAGCTGGATGCTGTGGATTACAGCGAAAAACTTACCGAGATCCTGCGCAGCAACGACATCCAGAGCGTGACCATCCTCCGCATGGAGGTGCCCTGCTGCGGCGGCTTGGAGATGGCAGCGAAAAAGGCACTTCAAGCCAGCGGAAAGTTCATTCCGTGGCAGGTGGTCACCATTTCCATTGACGGAAAAATTCTGGACTAAATGCGGCAACACAGATCGACCGAGTGTCTTTGACTTTGGGTTATTCCAAGGCGGTGCGGGCAGTGCGCACAAGATACTCCATGGCCTCCACCGGGTACTGCCCGGCGGCGGTCTCCCCGGTGAGCATCACGCTGGAAGCGCCGTCTGCCACGGCGTTGTAGATGTCGCTGACCTCGGCGCGGGTGGGGACCGCCCGGCTGCACATACTGTCCAGCATCTGGGTCACCACCATAAAGGGCACCCCGGCAGACCGGCAGACCGCCGAAAGCTGTTTCTGGCACCGGGGCAGCTCCCACAGGGGCATGGCGTTGCCAAGATCCCCGCGGGCAATGACCACTTCATCCACAAGGGGTAGGAACTCCGGCAGGGCCTGTACCCCCGCAAGGCTCTCGATCTTGGCAAAAATGCGGATCTGCCCGGCCCCGGCCTGTTCCAGCGCCCGGCGCAGGGTGCGGATGTCCTCAGCCCCCCGCACGAAGGGCAGCATCACCCCGGTAACGCCGCAGGCTCCCGCCAGCTGCAGGTTTTGCAGGTCCTCCTCCGTCAACGTGGGGGAGGCCACCGTCAGCCCCGGTGCCGCAAGGCTTTTGCGGCTTTGCAGGGTGCCGCCCCGTACCACAGTACACTGCAGGGCAGCGCCATCGGCTTCGGCCACCTGCACAAGGAGCCTGCCGTCGTCCAGCAGAAGGTTCTGGCCCGGCCGGGCTGCATGCACCAGCGCCGCCGGGCAGGGGACACCCCCTTGCCCCAGCCGGAGGCTCTGGCCCGGTTCCAGCACAAGGGGCTGGGGCAGCGTGCCAATGCGCAGCTCCGGCCCCTGCAGGTCGATGAGCAGCTGGGGGATGCCCACGGCGTGGATGATATCCAGCCAGTCTTTGTGGGCCGAAAGAGGCCCGTGGGAAAGGTTCATGCGGATGCCCGTCATGCCAGCTTTCACCATGCGCTGCAAGGTCTCCAGCTGGGCACAGGCGGGGCCAATGGTACCATAAAATTCCAAAAAAATCACCCGGTTTCGTTTTTTCCTATTGTAACACGGAACGGGACCGTTGAAAAGTGCCAAACCAGGCGGCAACGAAAAAAGGCGTGGCAGCCCGCCCCAAAAGGGAAAACGGGGAGAGCCAGAACCAAGAAATTGTTGCAGAAGTATTATTTTTTCGTGAATATTAGCACTCTGCTATTGACATTGCTAACGCATGGTGCTATAACAGTGGCGTGCTCAGGAGGAAGGGCAAAAGGAGAGCCGCAAGGTTCCCCGGAAAGTCTTTCCGAATGGACGCTTCAAAGTTTTTGCCCCGACCCGAACGCCGGGATTGGAGGTATGTTTTATGTTTATGCCGACTGTTTTTCATGAGAACCTGTTCGATGATCTCTTTGATCCGTTCTGGAACGAGGGTGCACTGGAGCGTGCGATGAACCGCGAAGCCCGCGACACCTTTGGTAAGCGCGGTGCAAACATGATGAAGACCGATGTCAAGCAGACGGACAACGGCTACGAAGTGGACGTTGATCTGCCGGGCTGCAAGAAGGAAGACGTTCAGATGGATCTGAGCGACGGCTATCTGACCATTCAGGCAGTGCGCAGCCACAGCAATGACGAAAAGGACAACAAGGGCCGCTACGTGCGGCGCGAGACCTTCTCCGGCAGCTGCGCCCGCAGCTTCTATGTGGGCGAGGTGAAGAAGGAGGACATCCATGCAAAGTTTGAGGATGGTGTCCTGCACATCCAGCTGCCCGCTCCTCAGCAGACAAAGGCTCTGCCTGAGAACCCGAATTTGATCGAGATTGAGTAAATGCCGACCGTGTGCGCCAAGGCATAACGTATATAGGATGCCCCCGGAGAGCTGCAACAAGCCCTCCGGGGGCATTTTTTGTGTTCAGGCTTTCGACGACGGAGAGGGGAGAACTGAACCCTCTCCGTCATCGCTGCGCGATGCCACCTCCCCCGATGGGGGGAGGTTTTTGCTCTGCTTACCGGTAGATGCCGAAATGCTCCCCCTTCGGGGGAGCTGGACGCGACCAACGGGAGCGGACTGAGAGGGTTTTCTTCCTAGAGATGCCAACGCCGTAGGCAATGACGGAAAAGAGCATCCTTGTGCACACGCTTGTTTTACCCGAAAAACTTTATTTTTCTACCATTTCGTGGTATCCTTATAAGGCGCACGCAATACAGGCCTGTGGCTGCACTGGCAGCGGCTGCGGACTGCGCGCGGCAAAAAAAGAACGTATAGAAGAGAAAAGGGGGATAAAAGTCATGGGCGAATTTGCCTTTCAGACTTTACGGGAAAGTATCACCTCTGCCATCAGGAGCAAGATCCTTACCGGGGAGCTGCAGCCGGGCGTAAAGCTGGCCGAGCAGAAACTGGCCGAGGAGTTCGGCTCCAGCCGGGCACCTATCCGGGAGGCGCTGCGGCAGCTGGAACAGGAGGGCATGGTTGAATATTCGCGCAATGTAGGCTGCTCGGTGCGCCGGGTAAAGCCGGAGGACGCCTACGAGATCTACCTGCTGCGGGCAAATCTGGAAATGACGGCACTGCGCTATTTTGATTGCAAATTCCCGGAGGAGGATCTGCGCACCCTGCGCGGCATTCTGGAGGAGATGCGCAATGTCCGGCCGGGGGATCTTTCTCAGATTGTGGAGAACGACAACCGCTTCCATGCGGTCATCGTGCAGCGGGCGGGGCTGCCCAGACTGCTGAAATTCTGGGACGACCTGAACTACGGCAACCTGCTTGTTGGGGCGAACAGCGGCTCCAACCACGAGACGCTGGCGCAGCGGCAGAACGGCATTCACACCAAGCTGTACGAGGCGCTGGCAAGCGGCGACACCGAGGTTGCCTGCCGCGCCGTCTACGCCCACTACATGGAGCCCATGGAGCGGATGCGCAGCGCGAACAGCGCCGTACAGGCAGCGGACGAAGCAGCAAAATAAGGGGAATTTGGCTGACCGTCTAAATTTTGACCAATCATTTTATGGAAATTGCAGATTGTCTACAATCTGCAATTATGCTATACTATCAAAGTGATCGGTCGAGTACTGCTGTATTTTAGTAAAATTGCAAAGTATATGCGGAACCTTGGCCTTCTTACAGGAACTTCCGCCCTGTGTGGAAAAGAAAGAGAGGAATTGTCCGCATGTCTAACAAAGAAAAAGCCACAAAGATCTCGTGGCTTACCCTTGCCTTCATGGCCTTTTCTACGGTCTGGGGCTTCGGCAACATTACCAACGGCTTTGTGTACTTTAACGGTCCGCAGGTCATCTTCAGCTGGATCTTCATGTTTGTCCTGTACTTCATCCCCTATGCGCTGATGGTGGGTGAGCTGGGCTCTGCCTTTAAAAACGAGGGCGGCGGCGTCAGCTCCTGGCTGCACCAGACCACCAACGCAAAGCTGGCCTACTACGCCGGTTGGACCTACTGGGCCTGCCACATCACCTACATTGCCAGCAAGGGCAGCGGCTTTTTGAAGGCGCTGAGCTGGGCAATTTTCCGCAATGCGGAGACTTACGATTCCTTCCCCACCCGCTACATCCAGCTGGCTACCTTCTGCATCCTGCTGCTGGGCTGCTACATTGCAAGCTTGGGTCTGAACCCTCTGAAAAAGCTGCTGACTGCCGCAGGCACCTGCACCTTCGTCATGTCCCTGCTGTACATCGTGATGATGTTCGCTGCCCCGGCCATCAACCCCACGGCAGAGTACGTCCACGCAAACCTGAGCTTCAGCAGCCTCATTCCCAACTTCAACGTCACCTACTTCACGTCTCTGTCCATTCTGGTGTTCGCTGTGGGTGGCTGCGAGAAGATCTCTCCCTACGTCAATAAGGTCGAGAACCCCAGCAAGGGCTTCCCCCGCGGCATGATCGCGCTGGCCGTCATGGTGGTCACCTGCGCCATTCTGGGCACGCTGGCCATGAGCCGTATGTTCGACCCCGCCGTCATCAACGCCAGCGCAGAGAGCTTCAACGCCTATGTCGCCAACAGTTCCTACTGGGCTTTCCAGAAGCTGGGTCAGTACTACCATGTGGGCGATCTGTTCATGATCATCTACGCCCTGTGCAACGTCATCAGCCAGCTCGCCGTGCTGATCTTGAGCATCGACGCACCGCTGCGTATGCTGCTGGATAACGAGCACACCAAGCAGTTCATCCCGCAGGCTCTGCACAAGGTCAACGCCCACGGCGTGCACAGCAACGGCATCAAGATGGTGGCGGTGCTGTCCGGCTCCATCATTCTGGCACAGTCCTTCGTGCCCGGTGCTGCTGCCGTTCTGCGCCAGCTGACCAAGCTGAACTCTGTGTGTATGCCTATGCGCTATCTGTGGGTGTTTGCCGCCTACATCGCCCTGCGCAACGCCTACGATACCATCCCCGCCGAGTACCGCTTTGTCAAGAATCAGGCCGTGGCCAAGTTCTTCGGCGGCTGGTGTTTTGCCGTTACCGCCGTGTGCTGCGTACTGGGTATGTATGATAAGGACCCCTTCACCTTTGCACTGAACGTCATCACCCCCGTGGTGCTGACCGTACTGGGATTCATTCTGCCCGCCCTAGCAAAGCGCGAGCAGACTGCTGCAAAAAAGTAACCTGAATATGCTTAAAAAGGGCCGGTCAGCACTGACCGGCTCTTTTCAGATACACCCAAGGAGGTTTATTTTTATGATCGCATCCGAAGTCCGTGAAATGCTGTCCTTCATCGACGGCAACCCCACCGCATACCACACCACCGCCGCTGTGCGGGATATCCTGCTGAAAGCAGGTTTTGCAGAGCTGCTGGAAAGCCGCAAGTGGGCGCTGGAACCCGGCAAGGACTACTTTGTCTGCCGCAACGGCTCCAGCATCATCGCCTTCCGCATGGGCGACCAGCTGGAAAATTACAGCTTCAACGTTGCCGCCGCCCATACGGATTCTCCCTGCTTCCGCATCAAGGAGAACGCCGAGATCCACATGGGGCAGAACTACACCAAGCTGAACACCGAGGGCTACGGCGGCATGATCTGCGCCACATGGATGGATCGTCCGCTGTCTGTGGCGGGTCGTGTGCTGGTGCAGGAGAACGGCGCTATCGTATCCCGTCTGGTGGCACTGGACCGCGACCTGCTGATGATCCCCAGCGTGGCCATCCACATGAACCGCGAGGTCAACGATAAGGCTTCCTTCAACAAGCAGGTGGATATGCTGCCTGTGCTGGGCGGCGCCTGCGAGGAGGGCGCGCTGAAAAAGCTGATCGCAGAGGAGCTGAAGGTGTCCGAGGAGCAGATCCTTGGCAGCGATTTGTTCCTCTATGTGCGGGAAAAGGCCACCGTCTGGGGCTGCAACGAGGAGTTCATCTCCTGCGGCCGTCTGGACGACCAGCAGTGCGTTTACGGCATCCTGAAAGGTCTGCTGACCGCCAAGAACGCCCGCTCCATCGGCGTGGCGGCCTTCTTTGATAACGAGGAAGTCGGCTCCGGCACCAAGCAGGGCGCAGCTTCCACCTTCCTGTACGATGTGCTGCACCGCATTGCCCAGAGCCTTGGCGGCAACGATGAGGACTTCCACCGTGCGGTGGCTTCCAGCTTTATGGTCAGCGCCGACAACGCCCACGCCGTGCACCCCAACCACCCGGAGCACACCGATGTGAACAACTGCACCTACATGAACAAGGGCGTGGTCATCAAGACCCACGCAGGTCAGAAGTACACCAGCGATGGCATGAGTGTTGCCGCCGCCCGGGAGCTGGCTGCCCGCGCCGGTGTGCCGCTGCAATACTTTGCAAACCGCTCCGATAAGGTGGGCGGCAGCACGCTGGGCAATCTGGCCATGGCACAGGTGTCCATGAACTGCGTGGACATCGGCCTGCCCCAGCTGGCGATGCACTCCTGCTACGAGACCGCCGGCGCAGAGGATACCCTCTCGCTCATCAAACTGATGCAGGAGCTGTACAGCAGCCACTTTGAAGAGACTGCTTTCGGCACCCTTTCCATCAGCAAGTAAACGGATAAAAGCATAAAAAGGACTGCTGTGCGCTGTTTTGCACGGCAGTCCTTTTTGTGTAAAAGTTGATTTTCCGTGGCCGGTTAAGCCCGGATATAGAAATCCGACGGTAGTTATGGTAAAATAAGGCATCCGGGAGCGCCGGGCGCTCCGCTGCAACATGAAAAATGGAGGTTTTCTATGAAAAAGACCTATCGCTCGCTCTTTTGTCTGCTTGCGGTGCTGCTGCTCAGCGTCAGCGTGCTGCCCTCTGCTTCGGCGCTGTTTTCCAAGAAGCTCTACTATTATGGTGTAGTAGAGGGCGTCAGCCGCACCGTGGAGGGCAAGGTGGAGTCCATTCTGGTGACTGCGGAAGAGCAGGAGACCTATCAGATGATCGTTACCGACAGCACCGTCTGGCAGGACCATGACGAAAAGACCACCTCCGACCCCGCTACCCTTGCGGTAGGCGAGCAGATCTGCGTGGTGCACGACCCGGCTGTGATGATGTCACTGCCGCCGCAGTCGGTGGCGTATACCGTCATCCGCAACTTCCCCGCAGGCACGGATCTGGAACAGGAAGCACGGGATGCCGCCTGCCCGGTGAAAAAGTTCTTCGCCGACACCCGCAAGGCCATTTCGGACTGGTTCTATCAGACCATGCCCATCTGAGCGTAACATTCCCTCTATAACGCAAAAAACTGCTGCCCCGTACCGGATGCCAAAGCGTCCGGGCAAAGGGGCAGCAGTTTTTTATGCAAGATTATGCGTTGCTTTGCGGCAAAAGCGCTGTATACCGCTATTTATTTTCGGGGGGGGGTAACGCGGAAGCGCTTTACCACCTGTTCCAGTGCGCTGATGTCCACAGGCTTGGACAGGTGTTCGTCCATGCCGGCTTCCTTGCTCTTTTGCATATCCTCAAGGAAGGCGTTGGCGGTCATGGCAAGGATGGGGATGGTGCGTCCCAGCGGGTTTTCGCCGCTGCGGATGCGGCGGGTGGCTTCCAGGCCATCCATCACCGGCATCTGTATATCCATCAGGATCATGTCGTAATCGCCGGGCTTGACGCTGGCAAAGGCATCCACGATCTCCTGACCGTTGGGGCAGATGGTGCAGCTTGCGCCTTTTGTTTCCAGCAGCATTTGCAGAATCTCGGCGTTGATGGCGTTATCCTCGGCACAGAGGAACTTCATGCCGGACAGGGGAGAAGTGGTCTCTTCTTCCTCCGGGAGCGCCTGCGCCTTTTGCACCGTGTCCGCTTCGGTGTCAATGGGAAATTCCAGCACTACCTCAAAGCGGGTGCCCTTACCGGTGGCACTCTCCACGCTGATGGAGCCGCCCATCAGGTCTATGACGCTTTTGGTAATCGCCATACCCAGACCCGTGCCCTGCACCTTGTTGGTGCCGGAGCGCTCCTCACGGGTAAAGGGGTCAAAGAGGGTCTTTTGGTAGTCCGCGCTCATGCCGATGCCGTCATCCTGCACCACGAAGCGGTACCGGGCGTAGTGCTCGTTCCGGGGCAGCTCTTCCACCTCCAAACGGATGTGCCCGCCGGTGGGCGTATACTTGACCGCGTTGGAGAGGATGTTCATCAGCACCTGATTCAGACGGTTGGGGTCTGCCAGCACGTTTTCGTGCTGCAAATTGGTGCTTACCGTAAAGCTCTGACTGCGCTGACCTGCCTGCTGCCGGATGATGCTGTCCAGCTGACTGATCTGCTGGGGCAGATTCATTTTTTCCACATGCAGGGTGGTCTTGCCGCTCTCGATGCGGCTCATATCCAGAATATTGTTGATGATGCCCAGCAGCAGCTGACCGGAGCTTTCCAGCTTGCCCAGATGCTCGGCCAGCTTTTCCGGCTCGTGCAGCTCGTTTTTCATCAGGGCGGTGATGCCGATGATGGCGTTCATGGGGGTGCGGATATCGTGGCTCATGTTGGAAAGGAAGTCCGTCTTGGCTTTGCTGGCACGCTCGGCGGACTGTAACGCCTCGGCGGCAGCATCCTGCGCCCGCCGCATCTCGTCGTTGGCCTGCGTCAGCTGGATGTTATACTGCTCCAGACGGAGGTTCGTCTCTTTTTCGGCCCGCAGCTCCCGCTGCTGCTTTTCCCGCAAAAGGAACCAGCCAGCAATGACTGCCATGATCGAAAACACCGTTGCAAAACCTACAATAACGGCCATGACGATATTGACCAGCTTCTGCGTATTCACGGCCACATATTCTGCTGGAACAAGGAACGCCAGCGTCCACTGGGCGTTTTCCATCTGCTTCAGGGCGTAGTAATACTCAGTTCCGTCCAGCACGGCGTTGGAATAACAGGAGCCTGTGCGGGCAAGCCGCTCCTTTGCTACTGCAAAGGAAGAACCGTGCAGATAGGACATCTGGGAGAGCACGGTGTATACGTTGTGCCCCTTCAACAGCTCGGTATCATTGGCGTTGAACAGCTTGAAACCGTTGTTGTCCAGTACATAGACGCTGTTGTTATTTTCGTAGGCGTCGCAGCGGAAATAATCGTTCAGCTGGGTCATACTCTGGGCGATGCCAAAGTAGCGCAGGGTGATCTCTTTCTCTCCGCTTTGCAGTGTGATGGGGGTGGAGAGCTGTTCCAGAAACACCATCCGGGAGTCGTCCACGGTCAGCGAATTGGAAACATAGCTGACCCGCTGCGGCGCGTTTTCCAGATAGTTCATTTCCCGCAGCAGACCCGTGCGGCCATACTCGGTATAATAACGCCCGGCAGCATCCACGGCGATCAGCTCGATCTGTTTTTCATGGTAATTGGAAAGCTCCGACAGCTTTTTCAGATAGCGGTAGAGATCGGTATCGGTCTCCAGCGGGGTGTAGTATAAATAATTACACTGCACATCCACCTCGTCCCAGTGGTTGTCAATCACATCCTCCAGACTGTGGAACATCTGGTGGGTGACCTCTTCCATCTGGCTCAGACGCTCGTGGTAGACAAGGTTTTGGATGTAGGTCTGGCTCATGACAAAAAGGGTCAGGATCAACACGATGCTGACAAAGCCGAAGCCCACAAACAGCTTTTTATAGATTTTGTTGTTCACATCCAGTATCTCCTGTCCGTTTTATTCAACTCCATGCGGTGTCTGCCCGGCTGATGGTGGTGTAAGCACCAAAGAAGGTTTTTGCGGCATCCATGCCCACCACGCCGCTGTCTGTCACCGTTGCTTCGGCAGCCAGCCGGTCGCTCACACCGCAGATGGCAACCTGATAGGTCTTGCCCGCCTCCGGCTGCACCGGGCTTACCAGCACATAGGGGTAGCCCTTGCCGTTGCCGTAGG
>OLXV01001422.1_pt1 | contig 11931 bp, 9 predicted proteins | sample 1673481 | NCBI WGS metagenome assembly OLXV01 (sample SAMEA103958113, study PRJEB25191) | human gut metagenome
CCGACCGCAAGACGGAGCGGTACATGATGATGTTCAAGGATTACCCGGATGTGGTGACGGTGGAGCATCTTCAGAAAATGCTGGGGGTAGGGCGGAAGGTCGCCTACCTGCTGGTCAAGGAAAACAAGATCCGGTCTGTCCGTGTGGGGCGCAGCTACAAGATCCCGAAGCTCTGCGTTGTGGAGTACCTGCTGGACAAGACTTGACCTTCAGGAGGGATACAGCCCCAAAAATCCCTTGCGCCATCCTTGCAAAGCAGCCCTGTTTATTTTAAACTAAGGTTGCCTGAGCAAAGAGCGTTTGGCTACAAAGAAAGGAGCGTTTCTATGATAAATGTAGCTGGACATTTAAGAGAACAGAATGGTACATATCAGATGGTCCTGAGCTGGAAGGATGAAACCGGAAAGCGCAGAACCAAATCCATCAGCACAGGACTTCCTGTAAAAGGAAACAAAAAGCGGGCTGAATCCCTTCTGCGTCAGACACAAAAGGAGTTCAACCCGGAAACGATGCAGCAGGTCGGTGACCTGTCTGTGCCGGAATACCTGACCCGCTGGCTGCGGGAAAGCGTGATGAACCTTTCCCCGGATACTTACGGTCGATACGCCTACGATATGGGCAGGGTCATCATCCCATACTTTGAACGAAAGCGGCTGTCTTTAAAAGCGCTTACTCCGCGCGATCTGGAAACGTTTTTCCGCTATGAGCGTCAGCAGGAGGAAGCGACCGTACAGCAGCTTCTGGATTGGCACAGGGAGCTGACCGATGCCCTTCAGTATGCCGTTGACAGTAACTGGCTGAAAGCGAACCCCGTCAAGACGGTTGACCCCTGCCTTGATAACTCCCCGGTACTTTTCAACGATTTTCTCATGGACTGGTTGAAAATGATGAAGTCCCGCGTGGCAATCACGACCTATGCAAACTACGAGATCGTCATCACGCGCCGGATCGTTCCGTATTTTGAGCCGCTCCACTACACCCTGCAAGACCTTGAGCAGCACCCCAAGTACATTCAGGATTTCTATCAGCATGAGCTGGATCGCGGCGTTACGGCAAATACGGTCATCCACTATCACGCCAACATCCGCAAGTGTTTACAGTACGCTTTTCAGATCGGCATGATCCGTTCCAACCCCGCAGACCGCGTTGAACGTCCTCGTAAGGAAAAGTTCAAGTCGGAGGTCTACAAGGCAGAGGAACTGGAACAGCTCTTCACAGCGATCCAGGGCGACCCGGCAGAGTTCGGCGTTATCATGGCTGCATTCTACGGGCTGCGCCGCAGCGAGATCGTTGGTCTGAAATGGGATGCCATTGATTTTGAGAACAAGACCATCAGCATTCAGCACACAGTCGTCTCCACAAAGGTTGACGGCGTTGTGACCGATATCGCGCGGGATAGAACCAAAACGAAATCCAGCTGCCGCACCCTTCCGCTGATCCCTGCCTGTGAGCAGATGCTCAAAAAGATGCAGAAAGAGCAGGCGCTGAACCGGAAGGTCTGCGGCAAGGATTACTGCACGGATTATCTCGACTATATCTACGTCAACCCGATGGGCAGGCGCATCCGCCCCAACTTTCTGAGCCAGCATTTCCCGGAGTTCCTCACGGCGCACGACATGAAGCGCATCCGCTTCCACGACCTGCGCCACAGCTGCGCAAGCCTGCTTTACGCCAACGGCGTGAGCCTGAAAGAAATTCAGGAGTGGCTGGGGCACAGCGATATCAGCACCACCAGCAATATCTATACCCATCTGGATTTTTCCAGCAAGGTATCCTCTGCCAATGCCATCGTCAGCATTTTCCCGGAGAACACAAAGGTATGATTTGCAACAAAAATAAAGCAGCCCGGAACCTGAAAAAAGTCCGGACTGCTTGCTTGGTGCCGATGGTGGGACTCGAACCCACATGGTTTCCCGAGCGATTTTGAGTCGCTTGCGTCTGCCATTCCGCCACATCGGCTGATATGAATTTGGATGCGTTTTGCACGGTTTTTTGGAAGTTGGAGGGATGTTCAGGAGGGATGTTGGAACTTATCCACCGCTAACCGGTCAAAAACCTTCGCTGCTTCGTTGAAATTTTAGATGGGCGCACGAAGCCGCGAAGCGGATTTTGAGTCCCCCTCGTCTGCCATTCCGACACACCGGCGCATCGGTTTGAACGACTTTTATTATACCGGATTCCCTGGGCAAAATCAAGAGAAAGTTTGCGTCTTTTTTCAGATCGTCCCGCATGGCGTAAAATACATGACTCCGGTTCTTGCCCGGCGGCGCGGGCTGTGCTACACTAAGGTCAGATCAAAACGTAAATGATACCCACAAGGAGGGAACCGGACTTTGAAACATCTGCATTCTTTTGCCCGCCGCGCGGCGGCTTTTCTGCTGGCGGCGGTGCTCTGCGTCTGCATCCCGGCGGCAGCGGCTTCGGCTGCCACCACCATCGGCGGGGCCGATACCACCCTGATCCCTGCAGAGGACGAAAACTGTCTCAGCTGGCTGTTTGGCTCCAAGGATAAGATCACCATGCCCTACCTGAACATCAAGGGGCAGGGGCTCAAGCGCAATGTTACGCTGGATCTTGAGGACTGTCTGGTGGGCATCACCTATACCGAGCTTGGCTCCATTGGCAGCTTTGTCAGCGCCAGTGCCGCGCAGCAGGCGTGGAAGGCGCAGGCGGTGGCGGTGCACTCCTATCTGGAATATCACAAGCAGTACGGCTCGTCCACCAATGCGCTGATCTATACCCCGGTCGATCAGATCCCGGCCTCTGCCCGCAATGCCATCCGCAAGGCGGTGCAGGCGGTCAAGGATGAGGTGCTGGTGTACAACGGCAGCGTGTGCGATGCGGTATGGTCGGCCAGTGCGGGCTACAACACCCAGACCGGTGTGTACGGTACCTGCGCCAGTCTGGACGCATGGGGCACGGATGTGCCCTACCTGCAAAGCGTGGAAAGCCCCTACGAGGAGCAGTACCACAAGCTGCTGCGCCGGGTGATCGGCAAGGACTACACCTATATAGAATACAACGACAGCCGCACCGGCGAGCCCTACCAGAGCGCCGACACCACCCACAAGGATCTGGGCGGCTTTGTGCAGTACAACACGCTGGTGTCCAACGGGCGCAGCTACCGGTATATCAACCAGTTCGTCTCCTCCCGCTACTGCTTCGATTTTGGCACCGATGCCAGCGGCACCCCCTGCATGACCTACTACGGCTATGGTCATGGCGTGGGCATGAGCCAGTGCGGCGCAGTGGGCTACGCCGCCGAGGAGGGCATGAATTACAAGCAGATCCTGCAGCATTACTACACCGGGGCGAAGATCCGTACCAGCACTACCCGCAGCGGCGGACTGTTCGGCTGGCTGGCAGGATTGTTCCGCTGAACGTGTTTCACTGAAATTTTGGAAAAACCTTCTCAAACGCCGCAAGATTTGGTATACTATATCCGTTTGTGAAAAATGAACGGGAAACATAACTGCGTGGAAAAGCGCACGGATTGGAGTATCAGCATGGAGTTGGATCAGGAAAAGCAGAATCAGGAGGCCGCCGAGCGCTGCCGTGCACTGGCACAGCGCATCGTGCGGGAGCTGGCTCCCCGCAGCGTACAGGTGCTGGAGGACAGCGGGCTGCTGGAAAAAGCTTTTTGTAAAATGAATACTGCGGTGGTGCAAAGCGCCCCGGAGCTGCTGGTGGTGGCAGACCCCCAGTGGGTCACCCTGCCCGCCGTACAGGCGGAAAAAGTGCTGCTGGTGTGCGCAGAGTACGCCGGCATGGCAGACTGCGCAAAGCAGCTTGCCGCACAGGGCTTCTGCCGGGAGCTTGCGTGGAAGGACCGCGGCAAGGAGCAGCTGACGGCGCTGTTCTGCCGCATGGCTGCCCCGGAGCTGCCGGAACTTGAAGATGGCTACGAGCAGCAGCTGGATGTTCTGCGGGAGCGCACCCTGCTGGCCGAGCGCACCGCAGCCCAGCAGGCTGCCCAGCTGGAGCGGCTGCGCAGCGACCTTTCCCTGAGCCGCAGCCACGAGCAGGAACTGGAAAAGACCCTGAACAGCGTGGTCAACTCCACCTTCTGGAAGGCCAGCTGGCCGCTGCGGTATCTGGTAAGCAAGTGCCGCCAGCTGTGGCGCACCTTCCCGCTGTTCGTCTTTTTTGCCACCTTGCGCCGGGTGGGCTTTGCGGGCGTAATGGCACAGGCCAAGGCTAAAAAGGAGTACAAAAAGCTGTTCCCGGGCAAGGCGATGCCCGCCGACCGCTTTGCGGACGTGGAGCTGCTGGTAAAACAGGCCGCAGACCAGCCTGCTGCGCCGTGCATCAGCATCGTGGTGCCGCTGTACAACACCCCCCACGATTTTCTGGTGGAGCTGCTGGACTCGGTGCAGAACCAGACCTACCGCAACTGGGAGCTGTGCATGGTGGATGCCGGACAGGACGCGGACGTGGGTGCCCTCGTGCAGGAGCGTGCCCGCACCGACAGCCGTATCCGCTACCGGAAACTGGACAGCAACGAGGGCATTGCGGGCAACACCAATCAGGGTTTTGCCCTTGCCACCGGTGACTATATCGCCCTGCTGGACCATGACGACATTTTGCACCCCTGCGCACTGTGGTATGTGGCGGAAGCCATCGCCAAGCAGGGTGCGGACTTTGTGTACACCGACGAAGTGACCTTTGAAGGGGATATCGACCATCTGACGGTCTACCACTTCAAGCCGGATTATATGCTGGATAACCTGCGCTCCAACAACTATATCTGTCACCTGAGCGTGTTCAGCGCGGCGCTGCTGGCAAAGGTGGGCGGCAACGAGCGGGCAGAGTTCAACGGCAGTCAGGATTACGACCTCTACCTGCGCCTGACCGAGCAGGCAGAAAAGATCGTGCACATCCCGCATCTGCTCTACTACTGGCGTTCCAGCCCCGCCAGCGTGGCCAGCAACATCTCTGCCAAGACCTATTGTCTGGAAGCAGCCATGAAGGCGCTGCGTGCCCACTACGACCGCATGGGCGTGCCGGTGGACGCGGTGACCATGGTGCCCAACACCCCGGGCTTCTACAAGACCGATTACACCATCACAAAGCCCGGGCGGGTCAGCGTGCTGATCCCCAGCTGCGACCATTCGGGCGATTTGCGGGTGTGCGTGGAGTCCATCTACCGCAAGACCACCTACCCGGATTTTGAAGTCATCATCATCGAGAACAACAGCAAGGAGCCTGCCACCTTCCGCTGCTACGAGCAGCTGCAAAAGGAGCACCCGGACACCCTGCATGTGCTCACATGGCAGGGCACCGGCTTCAATTACAGCGCCCTGAATAACTTTGGCGCGCGCGCCGCTACCGGCGAGTATCTGCTGCTGCTCAACAACGATACCGAGGTCATCTCGCCCCGCTGGATGGAGGAGATGGTCATGTATGCCCAGCAGGACCGTGTGGGCTGCGTGGGCGCAAAGTTGCTCTACCCGGACAATACCATCCAGCACGCGGGCATCGGCTTCGGCTTCCTGACGCTGGCGGCGCACATGCACAAGAACTTCCCTGTGGGGCACCCCGGCTATATGGGACGGCTGGTCTATGCACAGGATGTGTACGCCGTGACCGCCGCCTGCCTGATGGTGCGCAAGGACGTGTACGAGCAGGTGAACGGGCTGGACGAGAGCTTTGCCGTGGCCTTCAACGACGTGGACTTCTGCGTGCGTGTGCGGGAGGCGGGCTACACCAACGTGTTCACCCCCTTTGCCCAGCTGTACCACTACGAGAGCAAGAGCCGCGGGCTGGACGAAAGCCCTGCCAAGCGCAAGCGCTTTGCCTCTGAGGTGGAGCGGTTCCAGAAGCGGTGGGCAAAGCAGCTGGCTGTGGGCGACCCCTGCATGAACCCCAACTTTGACCTGATGAAGGAGGACTTCAGCTTTGACATCAAGCCGCTGGAGTGAGCCTTCCGCCAACGATAAAACGAAAGGGGGAACGCAGATGGAGCTTTCGGCCTGTATCGTGGTGTATAACGGTGCCGGGGAGGCCATCAGGGCCGCCCAGACGGTGCTGGACTGCACCCGCCGCTACCCGCTCACGCTGTATCTTGTGGATAACGCCAGCCCGGACGGCAGCGGCCAGCAGCTGACCGCCGCCGCAAAGGACGGCACCCTGCGCACCGCCCCCGGGCAGACCGTGCAGGTGCTCTGCCGTCTGGAAAACGGCGGCTTCGGCACCGGGCACAACACAGTGCTCTCGCTGCTGCACAGCCGGGTGCACTTTATCCTGAACCCGGATATCCAGCTGACCGCGGATACCCTGAGCGACCTTGCGGACTGGATGGCGGCGCACCCCGGCGTGGTGATGACCCGCCCGGGGCTGACCTTTCCGGACGGCAAGCCCCAGCAGCTGCCGCTGCGCCGGTGCAACGTGCGCGCCATGGTCTACCGTCAGCTGCCCTGTCTGCGCTTCTGGGCAAAGTACAACGACCGCTACCTGATGGCAGACAAAGACCTGACAAAGCCCACCGAGATCGAGTTCTGCACCGGCAGCTTTTCGGCGGTGGACACTGCCGCCTTCAAGGCCGTGGGCGGCTTTGACGAGGGCTACTTCATGTATGTGGAGGACGCCGACCTGACCCAGAAGATGCGCACCCGGGGCAAGGCGTATCTGGTGCCCCAGTATACCGCCATCCACGCATGGCACCGTGCGGCGCACCGCAGCCTGAAGCCCTTTCTGTGGCAGCTGCGCAGCCTGCTGCGCTACTTTTCCAAGTGGGGCTTTGCGTGGTGAGTGGAGAAAAAAATAGTGTTTTTGATTCGCAGAAAGCGGTGTGCCGACGGCACACCGCTTTCTGTCTTTTCCGCCTCTTGCATTTTGCGTGCTTTCATAGTAAAATAAAGTGTACTGCCATCGTCTTTTGCAAAAATGCGGCCATGGCAGACCCAAAATCGTTTACAGCGGACGCAGCTCCGCTTTGAATTAAGCTGCACATCTTTTTATAAGAAAAAAGGAGTGCACAAGTATGAAAGGCATTATTCTCGCCGGCGGTGCCGGCACACGGCTCTATCCCTTGACCATGGTCACCAGCAAGCAGCTGCTGCCGGTCTACGACAAGCCCATGATCTACTATCCGCTGTCCACCCTTATGCTGGCGGGCATTCAGGATATCCTGATCATCTCTACCCCTACCGATACGCCCCGCTTCGAGGCGCTGCTGGGCGATGGCAGCCAGTACGGCATCCATCTGCAGTATAAGGTGCAGCCCTCTCCGGATGGTCTGGCACAGGCCTTTATTCTGGGCGAGGAGTTCATTGGCGACGACTGCTGCGCCATGATCCTGGGCGATAACATTTTCTACGGCAACGGCTTCTCCAAGCTGCTCAAGAGCGCCGTGGCTAACGCAGAGAACAAGGGCCGCTGCACCGTGTTCGGCTACTATGTGCAGGACCCCGAGCGCTTTGGCATCGTGGAGTTCGACAAGGACGGCAAGGTGCTCAGCGTGGAGGAAAAGCCCCAGCATCCCAAGTCCAACTACGCCATCACCGGCCTGTACTTCTATAACAAAGAAGTGGTGCAGATGGCAAAGCAGGTAAAGCCCTCTGCCCGCGGCGAGCTGGAGATCACCACTCTGAACGATATGTACCTGAAGCAGGACGAGCTGGATGTGCAGCTGCTGGGCCGTGGCTTTGCATGGCTGGACACCGGCACGATGGAAAGCCTTGTGGAGGCTGCCGACTTTGTGCACATGATCGAGAAGCGTCAGGGCATCAAGATCAGCGCACCGGAGGAGATCGCTTTCAAGTACGGCTGGATCGACCGCGACACCTTGCTGGAAAGCGCCGAGCGCTACGGCAAGAGCCCCTACGGCCAGCATCTGAAGAACGTGGCCGACGGCAAGCTGCGCTACTAAGCATAAGGAAAGGCACATTGGTATGAAAATCATTGTCACAGGCTGCAAGGGGCAGCTGGGCACAGAGCTGCTCAAGCAGCTGCAGGAGGGCCGCAGCGAGCTGGGCCCCATCCCCGAAAAGCTGCTCAACGCTACGGTGATCCCGGTGGATCTGCCGGAGCTGGATATCTCCAACTACAGGATGGTGGACGAGTTCGTGCGGCGCAACCGCCCGGATATCATCATCAACTGCGCCGCCTACACCAACGTGGACGGCTGCGAGGTGCACCACGACGACGCCTTTAAGGCAAATGCCCTCGGCCCCCGCAATCTGGCACAGGCTGCCGAAAAGACCGGCGCACGGCTGGTGCACGTTTCCACCGACTATGTGTTCTCCGGCCGGGAGAACGGCGGCATCCCGCAGGATGAAGCCACCCTGCCCGGGCCCATCAGCGCCTACGGCTCCACCAAGCTCATGGGCGAAAAGTATGTGGAGCGGTTCTGCCACCGCCACTTCATCGTGCGCACCGCGTGGCTGTACAGCTACTACGGCAAAAACTTTGTCAAGACCATCGTGAACGCAGGCAAAAAGTTCGGCAAGCTGGAAGTGGTCAACGACCAGTGCGGCAACCCCACCAACGCTGCCGACCTTGCCCACGAGATCTTGCAGCTGTGCGTGACCCACGAGTACGGCCTGTACCACTGCACCGGCGAGGGCATCTGCTCCTGGTACGATTTTGCTGCCGAGATCATCCGCCTTTCCGGTGTGGACGCTACCGTTGCCCCCTGCACCAGCGAGGAGTACAAGGCAAAGCACCCGGACAGCGCCGACCGCCCCAAGTGGAGCGCACTGGACAACCGGATGCTGCGCTGCACCGTGGGCAACGATGTCCGCGACTGGAAGGACGCTCTGGCCTGCTTCTTCGCCCACTGGGACGGCGAAAACGGCATGAAGGGCTGAAAAAAACTGAAAATCCCCCCTGCGGAAGAACTGAGGATGTATCATGTTTGATGCGATTTTTGGCAGATCTGTCAAGATATTAAAGATCCTTGCAAAGGTGCAGTGTGTGCTGGCCTTTGTGCTTGCATCCATGCTGTGCGGCGCGGTTCATGAAATGCTGAAGCCCTTTAGTCGGTTTTCAGCCATCGTGCTGGGGCTGGTGGTCGCCGTGGTGTTCTGGGTGCTGCAAATGTTCCTTGCATGGGCGGTGTACGCCTTTGCGGAGCTGGTGGAGTACACCAAAGAGACCCACAAGGAACTCAGCAACATGAGCGCGGGTCTGGCACGGTACACCCAAGCCACCTATGAGGAACTTCACAGCATGAACAAAGGGCTGGAAGCATACACCAAGGCCATGGGCAAGACCATGAACAGCATGAACAAGAACCTCTACCTTGTGGCAAAGCACTGCTGCGCCGAGGAGGAACGCGTCCGCGCCGCAGCCCGCCCGCAGTCCGGGAACAACAACAAATAAATAAAGAGGGATACTGACCTATGAAAACCTATCTGATCACCGGCTGTGCCGGTTTTATCGGTTCCAACTTTGTGCACTATATGCTCAAAAAATACCCGGAGATCCTGCTGGTCAATCTGGATAAGCTGACCTACGCGGGCAATCTGGAAAACCTGAAGGACGTGGAGGGCGACCCCCGCCATGTGTTCGTGCAGGGCGATATCTGCGACAAGGAGCTGGTGGAGAGCCTGTTTGCAAAGTACGATTTCGACTACGTCATCAACTTTGCCGCCGAGAGCCATGTGGACCGCTCCATCAAGAACCCCGAGATCTTTGTGCAGAGCAACGTGATGGGCACCGTCAACCTGCTGCAGCGCGCCAAGGAGGCATGGTATGACGCCGATGCCAAGACTTGGAAAGAGGGCAAGAAGTACCTGCAGGTGTCCACCGATGAGGTGTACGGCGCTCTGGGTGCAGACGGCTTCTTTATGGAGACCACGCCCCTGTGCCCCCACAGCCCCTACTCCTCCTCCAAGGCCAGCGCCGATATGTTTGTCATGGCCTTCCACGACACCTACGGTATGCCGGTGAACATTACTCGCTGCTCCAACAACTACGGCCCCTACCAGTTCCCGGAGAAGCTGATCCCCCTGATGATCAACAACGTCAAGCACCACAAGCAGCTGCCCGTCTACGGCGACGGTATGCAGATCCGCGACTGGCTGTATGTGGAGGATCACTGCAAGGCCATTGATATGGTGGCAAACGGCGGCAAGGTCGGCGAGGTGTACAACGTGGGCGGCCACAACGAGCGCCCCAACATCTTCATCGTCAAGACCATCATCAACCAGCTGCACGACCGTCTGCAGGACGAGGGCATCAGCGAGGAGCTGATCAAGCACGTCGCCGACCGTCTGGGTCACGACCGCCGCTACGGCATCGACCCCACCAAGATCAAGAACGATCTGGGCTGGTACCCCGAGACCCCGTTCGAGAAGGGCATCGTGCTGACCATTGACTGGTACCTGGCCCACGAAGAGTGGATGGACCACGTGACCAGCGGCAACTACCAGAAGTATTACGAGCAGATGTACAAAAACAAGTAATGCTGCCGCACATTTGTTAAATTCTGCAAAACACCCCGCCGCCGCTTTGCAAAGCGGCGGCGTTTGTGGTATACTAGTTCTGCTGTTTGTGACAGCAGAACAAAGAATAGTGAATAAAGAATAAATAATAATGAAGGTGAATCGCCGTGCCTGCGGCACAGCTTATAAAAATTGGGCGCTGCTTTTGGTAAGCAATCAAGCCTAACCCGGCGTGCGGAGCCTATTTTAATCATGCGCGCACGGCGCGCATACCACCATTATTCTTTATTATTTTTTAATTATTATTTTACTTGATTGATCTTGAGGTTTTTTGAATGGCAATTTCCAGAGAAGAACAACTGCGCAATAACCGCCGCCTTTCACGCCAGATCGTGGGTGCAGTGGCAATCGTATTGATTATCATTGGTCTGTTTACCGTATTAAGCTGGGTGGTTGGCGTGCTGCGCAGTGCGTTGGATGATACCGAACGCCGCCAGAGCTATGCCGACCGCCTGTACGGTCTTGTCATGTTTGACACTATGCCGTTTGACGATGTGAGCAAGGTGGATCAGTCGGAGTTTTTACAGGCTGCCATCTGGGGCGCCGTGTACCAGATCCAAAAGCGGGATAACGGCCTGAGCGACTATGAGCGCGACAGCGAAACCGGCTCCATCATTCTGCCCAAACTGGAAGTTGACACCTACCTGACCAACCTGCTTGGCCCGGATTACAAGATCACCGATGGCTCTTTCCAGACCGAAGAGTTCAATTATACCTATGACGAGGAAAAGCAGGGCTATCTGGTTCCTGTTACCAGCATGGTGGCTATGTATACCCCGGAAGTGGAAAAGATTTCCACCCAGAGCGGCAAGACCTATGTGACGGTTGGCTATATCCCCACCATCAACAATAACTCCAGCGGCGAGATCAACCTGACCGCCCCTACGGAGCCGACCAAGTATATGGACTATGTGTTCACCCGCGGCGAGGGCCGTAAGTGGTATCTGAGTGCATTGCAGGAAAGCGATATGCAGCCCGAAGTGTCTGCTTCGACCGCAGCTCCGACTACCAATTCCGGTGACCCGCAGGAGTTGGTGCAGAACAACCTGGATTCCACCGTGGCCGATACCGGCAATGCTGCGGACGGTGCCGCAGACGGCACCGCTGAACCGGACAGCACGGCGGACGACCAGACCGATGCCCAGAGCGAACCTGAAGCTGATACCGGGGATACGCAGGATAGTTCAGGTACGGAATAAGCTCCTGCTGACAAAACGATAATTTTGATGAAGCTGCACAGCCCAAACGCTGTGCAGTTTTTTGTATGGTAGGGCGGGGGCACCCGCCCCCCACTGAAGGCGGCCCGACCGTACAATAAAAATGTGTGATATACCTTGCCCCACAGTAGGGGAGCAGCGTCCCCGACACCGCAGACAAAACTTGCGGCAAATCTCATTATGGCAGATGTGCCAAAGCTTCGGAATGGTCAAGGCAATACCGCATAATTCTAAGTGCCGATACGGCGAGCGAGGTGCGGCAGATG
>OLXV01001433.1_pt1 | contig 11880 bp, 5 predicted proteins | sample 1673481 | NCBI WGS metagenome assembly OLXV01 (sample SAMEA103958113, study PRJEB25191) | human gut metagenome
TCCACCCATTGTAGATACGATATACAATACATGATTGTTATCATCCGTATTATCGCGATTCTCATCATTGCCTAAAACTACAGAACGTTCGATATACTGATAAGGATAATATACAGTAGTACCGCCCTCATAATCAGGAAATTCTTGGTTGCCATTCTCACAAGAGTTAAAGCCTAAAGCCAAGATTCCCAATGCAGCCATGGACAAATATTTGCTTATCTTCATTGTTTTCATAATTTTAAATATTAGTCGTTATTTTTTACTTCCCAGCCCTTATTCTGCTGCAAGTTGCTCCACTTCAATATTTCGCTCTGTGGTATAGGACCGTAATACATGTAATCTTTATAGCTGCGATCCTCAACCTTCATTTCTTTGTATGATGGAACACCAGCCTCTGAAGTGATTTCTACACCACGCGCAGCCTCATTTAGAGGAGCTTTCCAACGGCGAAGGTCATTAAAGCGCTTATTTTCAAAACAAAGTTCCAAACGACGCTCGTTTCGAATCAACTCACGCATTTTCTCTTTGCTACCAGCGCACTCATCCAAGTATGGATCCACGCCAAACTCGCCAATTCCGGCACGCTCACGGATTGCCTTGATTACATCGTAAGCTGAGTAGTTGTGAGTTCCCTTACCCTTTGGTCCCCAAGCCTCGTTGGCAGCCTCAGCGTAATCGAGGAATATCTCAGTATAGCGAATATACACAGGATAATGATACTGAGCATTCTTTGCATTAGGGTCAGGATTACAATCCTCACGCAACAGCTTTTTCATGTAATAGCCTGTACGAGTAGAATTGGAAATCTTATTCAAACCATCATTGTTATTAGCCGTCGTAATGTCTGTATGAATGGTCTTTCCCTTATAAGTACTACCATCATGAATGATATAAAGGTCAAGACGAGGATCTCGATTGCTGTAAGGATTCGACTTATCATACTCTGAACGATCATCGGTGATAGGATAACCATTTACAGCAGGGAATGCATCGACCAGATTCTGAGTTGGGTTGATTCTACCCTTACCATAAAGAGACGGAGGGAAATTATCAGACTCTTGGTTCAGACCAAGATCCCAGTCATCAGCACCATTGGTACGACTGCCACGCCAAAGAATTTCAGCAGGACAAGCACCTGAGCCAAGCGCATCGATTTCCCTGGTTTGCATAAACCAATTATTACCTGTAGCAGACAATCCATTCACACCATTGATACGGTCAAGAACGGTAGCTGCATCGTCAGCAGCCTTAGCATAATCCACGTTTGTACCTTCAGAGAAAGCAGGACTAGCTGCAAGCAAAGATACCTGTGAGCGAATAGCCTCAGCGATACGACCGCTGATACGACCACGCATAATGGAACCAAACACACGGTTGTAGTCTCCTGCGGTCTTTACTCCGATTTCCTTATACTTGGCAGGAACATCGTTATCATTAGTCAAATCATTGTAATCAAGAGGGAGAAGCTTGGCAGCCTCGTCCAAATCGCTATAGATTTGATCCAAGCACTCTTGGAATGTATTACGTGGCTTGTTGAAATCATCAGTAGAAGTCTCTGGTTCTGTCAAATTAGGAACGCCAAGCAGTTTGCCATCGGCTGTCCATCCACCATGATTCATCAAAAGATAATACAAGTTGAGAGCTCTCAAAGCATAAGCTTCACCTTTACGGCTATCACAATACATCTTACGGGCATTCTCGTCCTTTGCCCAGTTTACCTTATCTACCTCCTGAAGGAAGATATTGAGATATTGGATACTAGCACGACCATTTGTCCATTTAGACATAGGATCGCTATTAGCAGTCCAAGAACCTGTAGCCATCTTGAGAAAGCTATTTGTCAAGTCATTGCTTACAGCGTCATCTGTAGCAATATCAGTAACACTCTTGGTATTGTAAGGAAGCATCGCATAACCATATCCCAATAGTCCCTGAGCGTATGTTGGCTCATTGTAAATCTCATCCAAGCCACGGTTGTTTTCCTCTGCAGGCTCGAAGAGATCTGAGCAAGAAACCAAGGTAAGCGACATTGCTGCTAATATAAATATATTTTTTACTTTCATTTCTTTCTACATTTTAAAATGATTAGAATGTTGCCTTTACACCTATATTATAATAGCGTGTCTGAGGCGCAGACCCAACGTTCATCTCTAAGACTTCGCGCTCTCCTGAAATGGTAAGCAAGTTAGCTCCGCTTACGTATGCCGACAACCCCTTAAGCCATGTCTTTTGGAACAAAGTACTAGGCAAGTCGTAAGTTATCTGGACCTTAGCCAAGCGGAAAGCATCCGTCTTGTACATCCAGAAGTCTGATGTCTGGAAGTTGTTGTTACCATCAAGAGATGTCAAACGAGGATAGGTTGCAGTCTCTTTGGTTTCCTCTGTCCATCGGTTACGAACTACAGCAGAATATTTGCTATCGCCCTTTACCCACCAATAAGAATTATTCTTGACTCCCCAAGCACCGAAGTTACCGGTACCAAGAGCGAAGAAGGTAAAGTTCTTCCACTTAGCTGTAAGATTGACACCAAGCGTGAATGGTGCTCCATACCAACCACCCTTACCCAAGAAGACTTGGTCGTATTGGTCAATTTTATTATCACCATTTACATCCACATACTTGATGTCACCAGGTTTAACTGTTCCACCAAAATAGCTTTGGTCTGGAGAAGTTTTGATTTCCTCCTCGCTTTGGAAGAGACCTGCGCTCTTGTAACCCCAAATGCCATCAACTGCCTTTCCTTGTCTGTTCTGATACTGCTCTACGTTGTTCTCATCTCGTTTGGTAGCCTTGGTTGTATAGTAAGTACCAGTCACACCAAGTGAGAGATCCACATCACCTACCTTCTTATTGAAGTTGGCTGCGAAATCAAATCCTACTCTACGATTATTGTTGTAATTCAGTACAGGCATAAACGAAGCCGCTGGATAACCAGTATTCAAATGAGATGGATAGAATGTTGGCGAAGAGATGAGATAACCCTCCATCGAATTGATGAAGAAACTTGCATCCAATGTCACCAATTTCTGCCACAGGGATGTCTTGAAATTCAGAGACAACTCTTTGCGCTTGATAAAATCAAGGTCTTTGTTCTCACCTCTTTTTGAATAGGTGTATTTATCGCTAGATCCATCATACCATCCATAGCCGTAATCAGAAGTCCAAATACTCTGATAGAGATAGTAGCGATTGTCACCATTTGCTATATCAATATCCTCATTGATAATACTACCCGATACACTAATCATCATGTCATCTACCACCTTGGAATTCTTCAAGAAAGACTCATTCTTGAGTCTCCAACCCAAAGAAAGTGATGGTGAGAGAGCCTCACGATGACCTGGAGCCAACTGGGCAGAGTGAATGGCAGCTAATCCAAAATCTGCGTAATACTTCTGGGCATAATTGTAAGAAGCATCGAATGCAAGATTGGCACTAGAGTTCTTATGATACTGTCCAGACTTCGACTGCTGGAAGCCAGAAGCTATCAACATTGCCGACAGATTGTGAACCTTGTTGAAAGTATTGTTGTAGTTGAACTGACCAGAGAAAAACATGGTCTGGTTATCTGTACTTCCGCTGATGTTCTGGTTGCCAGACTTTTTATCCTCACCTTCCTTCTTCAATGCGACAATCATATCCTTGCCATCAATGTTAGCCCATGTTGGGATATAAACAGCATAGCTATTATCGAAAGAAGTATTATAAGAGGTAGCATAGTCGACTGCGAAATGAGTCTCGAAAGACAAGCCCTTCAACACCTTGTGCAAGTTGATATTGATACCCGTATCAAACTGGAATTGACGACTAGTAAATTTACTACTTCCTGCAGAATAGATATCAGCAAAAACATTGGAGGAGTTTGCCTGAGTACCAGCAAGGAAGTATTTGCCATCTACCAACTTCGCAACGCTCATCAAGTCCCAAGCAGCCTTAGCATTAGGGGCTATCATATCTGTGGAGATAAGAGGAGCTGCATTCTGTGGAAAATTAGGACGCCAAGTAGCAGCAGCTTCCCAGTAATTACCCTTTGCAGAATGAGAATCATAGAAGGTTGCACTGGAGTTGACCCAAGCCTTAATATCATCAGTAATGTCTATATCCACATTACCACGAACGCTGAAGCGCTGGGTATTATTATTCTTAGCCTCACCAAACTTGAAATAATCGCCCTGGCGATAATAGTTGATATTGCTATAGAAATGAGCTCGCTTACCACCACCGCTGATTTCTGCAGTAGCCTCATAACGGCTGTTCATCTTTCTGAGATAATCAGAAGAATAGAAATCGAGATTAGGATAACGATAAGGGTTCAAACCTGCTCCATGATTATAGATGTCCTCAGCAGAATAAAGCTCAGACAAACCATCATTACGACGAGCCTCGTTATAGAGAGTCATATACTCTGCACTGCTAAGATACTCAGGATAAGACTTTGCTACATTCAAACCTGCATTAGCCTGCACCTCGACCTTCAAGCCGTCATTATGACCACGCTTGGTGGTTATGACTACAGCACCCTTGGCAGCCTTGCTACCATAGAGCACCACAGCCTGCGCACCCTTGAGGAAAGAAATCTGTGCAATCTCACTTGGTTGAACGTTGTTAGCTTCACGAGGCACACCATCTACCAAGACGAGATAACCAGCGTTGTCGGCATCCATACCCCAGAGAGAATTGCCATTCCAACCACCTACATAACCTTGCATATTGTCGAGGCTATAAGTATGGTAATTCTTCTTCATCAAGTTCTCTACATCGACTACAGACACACCGCCCAAGATGTCATCCTTGGCTACCTTTCGGTAAGCCACCTGAACCATCTCCTTGTCGGCACTGGCTGTATCGGATTCGCTTGTCTGTGCAGTCTTGGCATTGGCACCAAGAGGAGCCAAAGCCACGAGACTTGCTACAAAAAGCTTATAATTATATGATTTGAATCTTGAATTCATACTATCATTATTCATTTAGTATTACTAATTTATAATTTTAAACCTTACCAGCCAGGATTTTGCTTAAACTCTGGATAGAGCTGAGTCTCCTTGATTGGCAATGGGAACCAATAGTGCTTGGTATTGAAATTACGAGTCAATATCAACTCTCTGCGATAATTGGCAACCTCAGCGTCCTTAGGATCATGATTCTTATAGAAGTCTGCACTTTCCACACGGTCAAACTCCTGTGAGAATTTTTGATTATATGGTGCCTCTGTCAGAAGCAACCAACGCTGCAAGTCACAAAAACGGAATCCTTCGAAAGAAAGTTCTACCTCACGCTCACGACGGACCTCGTCCATGAACTTATGGTTGTCTGCAACAAATTCTGGAGCAACATGACCAGCACCACAACGGTCGCGAAGTGTATTAATTGCATCTTCTGCGGTCTTACCAAAGTTTGAAGACTTGCCAGTAGCACCACCGAATGCAGCACAAGCCTCTGCATACATCAAGTATATGTCTGCAAGACGCATATATGGCAAATAGCAGTGGAAAGCTGCACCCCAGTCGTAATCTTTATCCACTTCATTACAAGTATGAGGCACCAACTTCTGAATGAAATAACCCGTACGGCTTGCATTTTCTATAGGGCGCATATTACCACCCGTATATAATTGGCAATACTGTAAATCTGCATACTGACCAGGTGATCCGTTCAAATACTTAAAACCATCAAAGACGATATCGTGGTAGAAACGGGGATCACGATTTTTGAAAGGATGCTTAGGGTCGAAACCAGACTTTGGATTGAGTACATACTGACCATTCTCAACCAAATAGATTGGTTCTCCGTTAGCCATTCCATAAGCCTCTACAAGGTTGGCCGTAGGTTGGTGAATGACATTATCATGAGCAACTACTTTCTGTACCTTAGGGCCAAAGACCTTAGAGGTGTTCCAGTTAGAGCCATTAAAATCAGGAGATGGACCACGGAAGATAGCTTCAACCGATCCAGGCATTTTCCAGTTCTGCTTCTTGGTATAGAATATATCAGAAAAACAGCTATTGGCATCATCAGATTTCTCATGATTGTAGATGTCTTTGTACTTAAACTCTGCCAATGCATATTGTGTCTGACCAGCTTCTACAAGAGAGAGCAGTTCACCAAAAGCCTCAGCTGCCTTCTTAGCATATTCCTGATCATAATCATAAGTCTTGCCATTCTTGCTGGCACCAGTCTGCGCACCATTCTTCATCAAAGGACTAGCAGCCCAAAGATAGGTTTTACCAAGATAACCAAGAGCCATGATCTTATTGATGCGAAGATCATTCTTACCTTGTGTGGCAGCACCTGCAGAAGTCTTATCCCAATTAATAGGCAACAAATCGGCAGCCTTGCGGAAATCTGCTGCCGCTTTATCAGCGCATTCCTGATAAGAAAGGCGTGGCAAATTCAGCTCGGCATTGGCATCGAGATAAGTATCCACATAAGGCATACCACCAAAATACTGCATCATTTCCTCATGCCACCATGCACGGAAGAAATAGAGCTGACCCTCTATCAGTTTTTTCTCTTCAGCACTTCCAGTCACAAACTTGTCGATATTCTGTAAACCGAGATTACATTTTCTGATGCAATACCACGCATGGTTCCAAATACCGTGGTCGAACTTATTAGTGGAAGTAGAAGCACCATCACGCTTTAACCAGTTACCAGTAGATTCCCATGCACGGAAGTTACCTAAATCAACCTGATGGGTCATTCTATTATCAGCCTCAGGATTGAAGATTTCATCATCACCCCAGTTCCATGAAGGACAATAGTTACATTTCTCTTTATCAGGGATACAGTTGTATATTTCCTCAACGAAACCTTGGAAATTACGGAAATTGGCAAAGGCATCGTCTGCAGAAACTGTTGAGTCTGGCTCCTTGTCCAAGTAGTCTTGACAAGAACTCAGCGAAGTACCGAGAGCCAGCGAGACGCATCCCGTCAACAATAATGTCTTTATCTTATTTTTCATCTGAATATTTTTTTTAATAATTACAATGAGAATTTAACACCTAAGTTGAAGCGGCGAACCGTAGGGTATGCTCCCAACCAGCCACCACCACCGAGGTTTGCCTCACGGTCATCAGGCATACGAGTCCAGAGCCAGAGGTTATTACCATTCAAGTAAATCTTGAGGTAGTTTACGCCTAATGCCTTAATCCAACCCTTGGTCCAGGTATAAGCAATCTCGACATTCTTCAAACGAATGTAAGAGCCATCATACATATATTGTGTACCATCGGAGTAACTTGAAGCAGTGGCACCCCAACGAGGGAGGACACATTCTGCATTGGTTTGATTCTTATTCCACCAAGTACCAATATCATAAACATTATCAAGCTTATTACCAAAACTTCCCAATCCTACGTCACGGGTCACATTAGTTACTCCATAGAACTGAGCGAAAGCAGAGAACCCCTTCCATTCGAAACCAATAGTAGCATTATAGGTGTTCTGCGGACTACTGCTATAACCTACAGGAGCCGAGTCCTTGCTATCAACAACACCATCACCATTGAAATCAACAATGTAATAGTCACCAACCAAACGATGATTGTCATTGGAGTCGTGCGCCGGAGAACCTATCAAATCATCAATATTATTGATAAAGCCCTTATCTATATAAGAGTGATACTGATTCATGGCAAATCCTGCCTCCTTTTGATAATTTGGAGTAAGGATGGCATCATCCTTCAAAATTACCTTATTCTTGGCATGGGTCATATTGAAATTACCCCAGAGTCGCAAGCCATTAGCAAACACCTTATTAAGTTTCAATTCCCACTCGTAACCACTAGTACGAACCTTACCTTTATTAATAGTAGGTGCTGTCGTTCCGAAATAAGAAGGAACGGAACGGTTGGAGCCGAAAATCAAGATGTCATTACGACGATCACAGAAGAAATCCAAAGAACCAGTAATCAAGCCTCCCAAGAAACCATAATCAATACCGAAGTTGGTTTTCTTAACTGTTTCCCATTTCACATTATCATTTCCAAGAGTGTTCTGTCGATACCATGTATAGATGCTCTCTGTATGGTCGAGATCCATCGTAGTCTTGCCGCCATACGCCCATTGACTCATATACAACCAGCGACGACTAGAATCAAATGGGTCACCAATGTTGTCATCACCAATCTCACCGTAGGAAGCACGGAACTTCAACATATCGATGATGTGCTTGTCACGAAGAGACTTCATGAAGTTTTCCTCAGTAATGGTCCATCCGATAGCACCTGAATTGAAGAAGGCAAAACGATTGTCCTTGCTGAACTTTTCTGATCCGTTATAGGCGCCATTATACTCGATGTTATAACGACCTGCATAGCTATAGGTAGCACGGAATGCCCAGTCCTCACGGTAAGTTGGCATCACACTACCACGTGCATTCTCCTGACGTGAGAACAAGCCCATGGCAGACACATCATGCTGTCCAAACTTGCGAGCCCAGTTGAGCTGCAACTGATAGTAGAGGTTGCGAACAGTCTGGTTATTATCTACAGAACCACCTTCCGTTGACCAGTTCACACCTTGCTGCCAATCAAACTTATTATTTCCTTCAAGTTCTTTACCATAAGTAACCTGACCTGTTTCAGGATCAATATACTTAGTCTGGGCTTCATTATTCAAGTCATTGATACCTCGTCCTGTCTCAACAAAAACATTATCCCAAGAGATAGTACCACGGAAATTCAAGCCTTTGGTTATGAAATCCAATTTCTGCTCAAGGGTAAAGTCTGTATTGATACGAGTGGTTGTAGCCTGTGCTGTACCACCGATAGCAAGATTCTGTGCAGAGTTACTTACATTGGAAGCAGATGGATAGAATCCCCATGTGCCGTCAGAATATTGTGGCAAGAACACATCTGGGGCGATGCTATAAGCACCAGCCCACTGCTGACCAATCTGCCACTCACTATTGCTCATGTTACTCCAAGGAGCTTTTCTTACGCCATTGCTACCAGCCACATTTACCTTCAAAGTAGTGCTACTTGTGATGGCAAAGTCCAAGTTACTACGAACATTGATACGATTGTATCCATAGCCAGAGTTGTAGTTACGACCATTGTCATACTCACGGAAGAGGTCACCCTCATGCACGAAATCAGCAGAAGCGAAGTACTTAACGAATTTTGTACCACCACTCACGTTCACGTTCGCATTATAGGACATAGCAGACTTTTTGAAAAGTGCATCCTGCCAATCCACATTGGCATAACGTTCACGCTGCTCCTGCGTAGTCTGGTTTCGATAGTTGTCTATAAAAGACTGAGGACGAAGATATGAAACACCTTCAGGATAAATGCCCAGTTCACGTTCTACCACTTGGTTGCGAAGCATCAACGCATCATAAGAGTCGTACTTATTAGGCAACTTAGAAGGAGCTTTCAACGTAGCATTGAAACCAATGTCAATCTTAGCCTTGCCTTCCTGACCACGCTTGGTGGTAACCAAGATGACACCATTGGCTCCCTTCACACCATAGACTGCAGTAGCAGAAGCATCCTTCAGTACAGAGATGCTCTCCACAGAAGAGATGTCCACGCTGCTCAGAGGACGTTCAATACCATCAACGAGAACGAGAGGGTCGGAATTGTTCCATGAACTAGAACCACGGATGATAATCTGAGGTTCCTCCTCACCAGGCATACCATTGCCTTGGATTGTAACAACTCCTGGGAGGTTACCTGTCAAGGCTGAACCAACGTCGCTGACACCAGCTGCACGCTCCAAAACCTCACCAGTAGTCTGGGTGATGGAACCTACGACAGAAGCCTTCTTCTGCTGACCATAACCAACGACTACAACTTCGCCGATGGCGTTGTCGTCTTCAAGAGTAAGTTTGAACTCTCTCTTCGTACCAATCTTTACTTCCTTGGTCTTCATACCTACGTATGTAAATACGAGGATAGAATTCTCAGAAGGAACACTGATGCTGAAATTACCATCTAAGTCGGTGACCGCACCGACGCTGGCATTACCTTTCACTTTTACAGTGGCACCTATCAGAGGCTCACCTGTACCGTCAACAAGATTACCCTTGACCTGGATCTTCTGAGCCTGAGCATTCAGGCTGCAGAAAGCTCCCACCAAGCATAAGGCTGCTGTCCGTTTCATTGTTAACACTTGTTCAATCATGTTCTATTCATTTTTGATTTATGCTTTAAAAATTTAGGCGTGCACAAAAACTGTTTATTCACGGCGGCAAAGGTATGGATTTCTTTCGAAACATACTTTGCGTGGTGTAACAGAAAGTTTATCATTTTAGAAAAACCTTGCGAGAACGTATTTTCCCATTACTTAACAGTTGTTTTATTATATAAACACCTGCAGTTGGCTTTTCAACTTCTTTTCCTTCTATATTATAATATAAGGTGGAAACCACGTCTGCCTGGGTTTCTAATTGTTTAATTCCCGTTGTATTTTGTTTCAAATACCACTCTTTATACCAGTTCATACAGGCATAGCCGCAACACTCTTCGAACAATCCGTGTTTCTTGGCATTCTGGAAACCTGGAATCACCTTGCCCGTTTTAAGATATACATCAATATCGTAATATTCCTGTGGATGGGTAATCGTCATTCCGATATTGCCAAAGTGATCGTGAACTGCCTTCCATGCCAATCCCCATTTCGAGGTAGATGCTGTTGCCCAGCTTCCCAGGTTAGGTTGTATCCACTGTCCCCACTCATTATAGTGACCTTCGCTCGCCTTGTCCGGATCTTCCGGACTCCAGTCTATCTCCGTTACCATGATAGGTTTACTGGTAACCATAGGCACTTGAGCCTGGAATTGCTTGATGAAGGCATCGTGATTACAGTTCTTGTCGCTTGCATTATACCATCCGGAATAAACATGTACTGCATAAGAGAAGTTGTCCTCGCTATCGGTGATAGGATGCTTGGCGTAATCCTGATACTGGCTCTGATAACCTGCACCCGGAACCCAGATGATTCCCTTGAAGCCAGTGGCACGAATCTCATCTACCACAGGTTGGAAGAAATCATGGAGAGCCTTGTCTGATTTAGAGCCATCTGCCAGCAACACATTAATAGGCTCATTGGCTAGCTCGATGCTCACCTGTCCGGCATTCTTCTGGATGGTGGCATTGGAAGCGAAGAGTTTCCACACCTTCTTAAGATATGCCTGATATTCATCTCCCACCTTGATATTCTGTGGACAAACGCCAGGAGGGCGAACGATTACATATAGTCCATGAGCCAAGGCTTTCTCCACAAGCTTGACATAAAGTTTGCTCAAGAATGTCTTGTATCGCTTCTCATTAAAATACTGGATATTGTTTTCACCCGTTCCTGCTGGCGCATTATAGTTAGTCCAGCATGGGTCCATGTGCAGACGGAAGACGGTGCAATAAGCTCCCTGCTCCTTATCAGTGATGGCGGTAAACATCTTCTCGAAATAATTGAGACAAGGTGTAATGTCGCTGACATTGTATCCGCCCGTGCCCCAACGATTGCCGTTGAAGTAACGGTTCGGTGTATCCATCACACCATGCAAGACAACGGTCTTACCATTGGCATCCACCAGATTCTTACCCTGCACACGAAGTGCCGGCAGATTATCGGCAGCCAGCCCCGCCATTGACAGCATAGCCATAGCGAGTGATATTAACAATTTCTTTCTGTTCATCGTTACAATTATTTTTAGATTTATCATTTATTGTCAGTCACCTTATTATATTATGAAGAATTGCCAGATTCCAGTTTACAGAAAAGGATGCTGGTCTTTTAAAATAGAATGGCGCGTAATCACTACGCACCATTCCCGAAAACCAATTAATCATGATTCTATATAAAAACCATAATATCAAAATCTTTTAGAAATTCTAAACCTATTCTACAAACTATTATGTATAAACCTAACTAAC
>OLXV01001442.1_pt1 | contig 11843 bp, 9 predicted proteins | sample 1673481 | NCBI WGS metagenome assembly OLXV01 (sample SAMEA103958113, study PRJEB25191) | human gut metagenome
AGATGGGATTTTAGAGAGGTTAAATATCGACTGGTCCGAGAGTCGCTGCAAGACACCTCTGTTATGGTTTTTCTATTTGCTCAGATAGTAGAGGAAAGAATTGAGCCTGGACCATGCGTTCTCATCCCAGTCGTAATCCATGGCCAGATGGAAGTGCGGTACACTGTCCAGCACACCGGTCATCTCCAGGATCGTGGCGGTATTTTCATACCTGGGTGCCATGGTCAGCACCCCGGCGCACCGTCCGCCCAGCTCCAGCCCCTTGGCCAGCCGGTACCGGCCATTGGCTCCGGCAAATCCGGGCAGAAGGCGGTCTGCGGAGGAGCGCAGAGACTCCAGTTCAGGGGAAAAACTGCTGCGGGGGCCCAGCAGACGGCCGAGTGCTTCTATGCGGCCCGCCCACTCCCGGCAAGTCTGGCTTCCCGCATCCCGCCAGAGAAGCCACAGATATTCGCTCAGCGGCGCCCGGAGCAGCCGCCAGCCCTCCTGTTCCAGCGTATCGGGGACGCCGTCATGAAGGTTGAAGAGGGTGAACGGCTCGCCCACGATCCCCAGCGGCCGTCCCTCCGCCGGAATGGCGCCGATGTGCGCCGCGAGGGCTTCCAGCTCCGCCCAACTCGGCACACCCGCCGGAGCCAGTGCGTCCCGCTGTTCCGGCGGAGCGCATAGCAGGAAATCGCCGGCGAGGATCGCCCGGACCAGCAGATCCGGCTCCGGGCAGCGCTCCGGAAGCGTCTCCAGTTCCGGCGCGATGACCTTCACGCGGCAAAGCTCCCGGCGTTCCAATACCGTCTCCACGCCCCAGGGGTATTGTCCGTCTGCCTCCGCGCCCTGGGTGGAGGGGAGAAGCACCTGAAACGGGCCGCTCTCCGCTTCCGCCGCCGTCAGGACGCCGCCCAGCAGGGCCGGGAACGGTAAATACTCCTTGGAGCTGGTTTCCGCCCTCCCCAGCGGCAGGGTGGTACTGTCGAGCCGCAGGGTGCGCGTCTCCGTTTTCCAGGCCGCCTCACAATATGCGCGGAGATAAGCGGTAAACGGCGGAAGGTCAGGCACGAGCAACGGCCCTCCGGTTCTCTCCGGCACGGCAGCCACCGCAGTAGGGCGGCGCACTACGGCGGCGAGGGAAAAGCCCGCCGGAAGCGGCTGGGCAGGGCGGCCCTCCAGGCTCTGGAGGAACGCCTCGATCCGTGTAATCACGCCCACGGGAGAGAAATGCTCGTCCACTTCGATCTGCAGATAGGGCTTGTCCCCCATCTCCTTCCGAAACAGATAGGAGAGCATGGTGTCCGGGCCGCAGCCGTGATTGGTCAGGTAGACGGCATACAGGTTTGGATGGTGGGCCACGAGCTTGGCCCCGGACAGGATGTGCTGGCCAAAGGGCCAGTACAGATTGGGGTAGTCCTCCGACAGATCCAGGTCGTGGGCGGGCAGGTGGGACAGGGTGATGACCTTATGCCCACGCTCCAGCAGCAGCCGTGGAATTCCCATGTTGAGCACCGGGTCGGAAAGGCCATAGTTCCGGGTAATGAGCACCAGCACCTTGTCGTCCGGTCTGAGGGATGCCAGCAGTTCCCGCCCCTGCTTCTCCACTGCCGCGGTATGCCGCCGCACCGCCTTGGCCCCGGACAGCAGGGCGGGCAGGCAGCGCGGCTTTGGTATTCCCAGCTGCTTCCCAACGCCCAGCATGGCGGAGGCCATGGCCTCCTGCCCGAAGTCCAGGTCAAACACCGGGCTGAGCAGGGTGATCCCCCGCTGCTCCAGATTCAGGGCATTGGCCGCCAGCCGGGGCGCGGTCTGCATATAGACGCAGCCATAATTGTGCTCCACATGGGAGGACTCGTGCCTCATGGTGTGAACAGAGGGCATGAAGATATAGTCCACGCCCTGTTCCGCCAGCCAGGCCATGTGGCCGTGGAGCAGCTTCACCGGGTAACAGGTTTCCGCCTGGGCAGTCTGCTGGGCCAGCCGGATGATCTCCTCATTCGTGGGCGGGGAGAGCAGGACATTGAATCCCAAGTTCCGGAAAAACGCATTTGCCATGGGGAAGAATTTGTGGATCACCAGCGCATAGGGGACACCCACCGTCTTTTTCCTGGGGAGCCGGACGGAGTCATACCCCTCCAGCAGCAGCGCCCCCGCCCGCTGGTAGAAAGCGATGTTCTCCGCCACCCCTGGGCCGGCGGCGTGCTCCGTCCCGGCCGCCGCATCAAATCCGTGGAAGCAGGACGGGCCGCGGACCGACTCCAGCGCCAGCAGGGCCGCTCCATAGGCGCCGCTGATGGGGAAGCAGGGCGAAACCGTGAGCCGCTCCCCCAACTCCTGCTGAAACGCAGCCACAATCCCGGGATTGTAGGCGACGCCGCCCTGAAGCACCACGCGGCTCCCGACAGGCTTGGCCCCAACGACCTTGTGGATGTAGTTGCGGACAATGGACCGGCACAGGCCAGCCGCCACCTCCGCCTGGGAGGCGCCACGAGAGAGCGCAGACTGGATGGCTGTCTCGATAAATACCGTACACCGCTCTCCCAGCTCCACCGCGCTGGGCGCGCTGAGGGCCAGGGGACCGAACTCCGCCAATGGGATGCCCATGCGCGCTGCCTGCTCTTCTACAAAGGAGCCGGTCCCGGCGGCGCAGATCCTGTTCATCTGAAAGTCGGCCACCTGTCCGCCCCGTAGGGAGATATACTTGGAGTCCTGCCCTCCAATCTCAAAGACCGTATCTACATCCGGCGACCAATGGACAGCCGCCCGGGCCTGGGCGGTGATCTCATCCCGCACGGCGTCCGCCCCGATAAGACGGCCGATGCGCTCCCGGCCGGAGCCAGTGACGCCCACTGCCAGGAAGGACACTGGCCCAAAGCGTTCATGGATGGCGTCCAGGCCCCGGCGCACCGCCCCCTCCGGGTCCCCAGCTGTGCGGAGATACTGGTAGTCGATCAGCGTGCCGTCCCGGCCGGTGAGCACCAGATCCGTGCTGGTGGAGCCCACATCAATCCCCAGGACGCACCCATCCGGCGGGATGGTACCGGTGGCCGCGGGGACAGACGGAAGTGTACCGGGAAGTACGCGCAGCGCCGGCTGACGGCACAGCCGATCCCCGCCTTTCAGCGCCCCGCCGCATAGACTGGCCAGCAGTTCCCCCATAGAGCAGGTGGCCGTCTCCATGGCTGCCTCCGCGGCTCCCGCGGCGCCGGCGTAAGGGAATTTCTCCGGCAGGATCAGTTCTGCTTCCGTCAATCCGAAGACCTCCCGCACAGCCTGGATCACACCCTGATTACGCCCGACGCCGCCGCACAGGGCCACGGGCTTTTCCACAGGAAGCCCTCGGACGATCACCGCCTTGTAGTTGCGCACCATGGCGTAGCAAAGGCCCAGGAGGATGTCCGGTGTGGGCACCCCCTCCTGCTGCCGGTGGATGATGTCCGTTTTGGCGAAGACCGCGCAGCGGCCGGAGAGCCTGGGGATGGAGCGGGCCTGCCCCACCAGGCGGGAGTAGTCCTCCAGTTTCAGTCCCAGCCGGGACATCTGATCCTCAAAGAAGGAGCCGGTACCTCCGGCGCAGTGTTCATTTACCGCAAACCGGGGCGGGGTGTTCTGATCCAAGCCGGTGAGGAAGCGGGCGCTCTGGCTGCCGATCTCAATGGCGGAGCGGGCTTCCGGGGCCAACAGCCGAACGCCGAGGTGGATGGCTGGGATCTCCCCCAGCACGGCCAGGGCATTGCACCCCGCTTTCAGCCGGTCGCCCGCGTTTCCGGTGATGACCACCGGGCAGCCGCAGGCCCCCGGGTCCGCGGCTAAAAGCTCCCCCAGCAGACGGCGGGCGCTCTGAACCACCGCTCCATAGTGGGAAGCCGTTTTTTCCCAAAGGAACTTTCCCTCTGGAGAAAGCAGGACGAGTTTCAATGTGGCGTTTCCACAATCCAATCCGATTCCGTTCATCGTCATCCTCCCATTCCGCGCTCGTTGACATTTGCCAGACAAAGCGCTATAATGCGGTTAGCATTTACTAACCATAGCAGTTTACAGCGCAGTTGTCGATTGCCACGGCAACATGGAGGTATCTCATGGACCCGATTACTACGGTGATGCGTCAGTGCCGCCTGTTTGACGGCATCCCGGAAGAGAAATATCAAAATGTACTGGCCTGCCTTCGGGGAGAACCCAAATCGTTTCGTAAGGATGCCATCCTCCTCCAGATCGGCGAGTGCCAGAAGCGGCCCGGCGTTGTGATGGATGGGACGCTGCGGATCTCCCTGTATAGTGAGGACGGCAATCTGGTCACCATCGAACGGCTGGGGCGGGGGCAGGTATTTGGGGAGACTCTGGTGTGCTCCATGGCGGAGGACAGTCCCATCCAGATCGACGCGCTGACTGATGTGCAGGTGCTCTATCTGGATTTTGACCCGCTGCTTCTTCAGCAGGAATGCGCCTGTCCGCACAAAGCCCAGGTCACCGCCAACCTGCTCCGTGAAATGGGGCGGGGCGCCCTTTTTCTCAATCAGAAAATGCGGATCTTGGCCCAGAACCGGCTCCGCAACCGGATCAAGCTTTATCTCCAGATGCTCCCTGTCAAGCCCGGCGGCGAACTCCATCTGGACATGGGGCGGGGTGAACTGGCCGACTATCTGTGTGTAGACCGCAGCGCCCTCTCCCGGGAACTGGGGCGTATGCAGAAAGAGGGGATTCTCGCCTTTCAGGGCCAACAGGTGCGTATTCTGGATCAGAGTTTTCTCAGCGTATAAATTTTGCCTGTCCGTTGCCATGGCAACGGACAGGCTTTTTTGCGGGTGCTATCATATCGCTGCAACAGGTTAGTTACTGCTAACCAAAAATTCTTGAAAGGAGAGTCGCACATGAAACGCGCTCTTGCATCCCTGGCAGCATCCGCGATGCTGCTGTTTGCCCTGGCTGGCTGCTCCACCGGAAATGGTCCGGCCGAAAATCCCTCCGCATCCCCCACATCCCCGCCGGCCAGTTCCACGCAGGCCGCCGAGCCGGTGACCATCTCAGTGGGTGTGCCTACCGCGCCCCCGGCCCTTCCCGTCCTGCACATGATGGAGGCCGGACTGCTGGGAGAGAATGTGACTATCGACCTGAATGTGTGGAACTCCCCCGAGGAGCTGCTGGCCATGGTCCAGGGCGGGGAGCACGACCTGTACGCTTTCCCGCTCACTGTGGTTTCCACACTCTACAACAAGGGCCTGGATGTGCGCCTGATGAATGTGAATACCTGGGGCGTCACCTATTTCATGACCACGGACCCTGCGTTTGAAACCTGGGCCGATCTGGCCGGCAAGACCGTCTATGTCCCCCTCCAGTCCTCTCCTCCGGACGCTCTGACCCAGTATTTCCTGAATGAAGCCGGGCTGACGGTGGGCGAGGATGTGGAGATCATCTACGCCAGCACCGCAGAGGTGGCCGCCCTGCTGGCCTCCGGTGAGGCGGAATATGCCACCCTGATCGAGCCGCAGGTCACATCTGCGATGAACCAGAACAGTGAAGTACGCCGGGCGCTCAGCTTTGAAGAGGAGTGGCAGCGGGTCACCGGCACCGACACCATGATTCCCAACGCCGGCTTCGGCACCACCCAGAGTTTCATCGACGAAAATCCGGAGTTGACAGAGCAATTCCAGGCCGCCTACGCTGAGAGCGTCCAGTGGGTGCTGGACCACCCCGCCGAGGCCGCCGCTCTGGCCGAGGAGCACCTGGGCATGAAGGCCGCCATGGTGGATGCCGCGATCCCCAATATGGGCCTGACCTTCAAAAGCGCTCAGGACGCCCGGGGAGAACTGGATACATTCTATAATCTGCTCAACGACTTTGACCCCTCGATGATCGGCGGAAAACTCCCCGACGACGGGTTATACTATGCGGGGTAAGGCGGCCCTCTGGCTCCGCCGCGCCCTGGGCGTGGGCCTGCTGCTGGGTATCTGGCAGCTGGCCTCGCTCTGTTTCTCCCCTCTGGTGCTCCCTTCTGTCCCACAGGTGATGGGTACGCTGGCAGGACTGTTCCGGGAGCCGGATTTCTGGCCCACCATCGGCACTACTCTGCTGCGTCTGGCGCTTGGCCTGGGAATCGGGGTTGCGGTGGGCACGGTGCTGGGACTGTTGTTCGGGCTGTGCCCCAAACTGGAAGATGTGGGGATGCCGTTCATCCATGTGCTCCAGTCGGTACCTCCGGTATGCTGGGTCGTGCTGGCCCTGGTATGGTTTGGGTTCAATGGCTGGCCCTGTGTATTCATTGTGGCGACATCCACCATTCCAACGGTGGTGATCAACCTGAGCCATGGCGTGCGGAGCGTAGACCCGGAGCTTTTGGAGATGGCGAGGCTCTATCGCTTTTCCCGCAGGAAGATCCTGCTCCATGTGATGCTGCCCTCCATCCGCCCTTATTTCTTCTCCGCACTGGAAATCGTCATGGGCGGCGGGTGGAAACTGGCGGTGATGGGAGAGGTCCTCACCACGAACAGCGGGATCGGCGGCGCCATCACCACCGCGAGGCTGAATATCCAGCCCGACGCGATCATCGCGTGGGCATTCCTGCTGGTGACAGGATGCTTTATTACGCAGAAGCTGGTGTGCCTGCTTCTGTCCAGGAGAGGGGGAGCCCCATGCTGAGACTGAGCGGGCTCTGCAAGCGCTTTGAGGATCTGCCCGTACTCTCAAACCTGTCCCTCACCCTGTCCCGGGGCGAGATTGTCGCCTTGATCGGCCCCTCCGGCTGCGGGAAAACCACGCTGCTGAACATCATTTCCGGCCTGACGGCGCCGGACGCCGGTACGGTGGAGGGTGCGGACGGCAGGCTGAGCTATATGTTTCAGAGCGCCCGGCTGCTTCCTTGGCGCACGGTGGAGGAAAACATCCGGCTGGTGCGGGAGGAAGCGCCCGCCGGGGAAGTGCGCTCCCTCATCACCGCTGTGGGGCTGGAGGGGTTTGAACGCTATTATCCCGGCCAACTCTCCGGCGGCATGGCCCGCCGGTGCGCCCTGGCCCGGGCATTCCACTTCGGCGGTGAGATTTTCCTGATGGACGAGCCATTTCAGGGGCTGGACTACGGAATCCGCATGGAGATGCTGTCCATGCTGTTATCCATCTGGCAGCGGGAGCGGCCCGGGGTGCTTTTTGTCACACATGAAATCGACGAAGCGCTCACTGTGGCGACCCGCATCGCCGTGCTCGCTCCGCGCCCCACTGCAATCTGCCAGTGGTTTGACCTCCCCGGCCCGGAGGGGCGGGACGCCTCCGCCCCTGAACTGGCCCGGCTGCGCCAAGAGATCATCCGGCGGATCACCGGTTAGAACCGGTCTGGTTGCCACGGCAATGGCGTCCCACAAGGAAATGTGATATATTAGCTTTTAGAACACGGAAGGAGGCTCAGAAATGGACATTCTCCGCAATCTGCCGGTTCAGCAGCCGGCGGCTCTGAGGGAACTCATCTCCATCCAGCCGGGGCGCGTGGTGAGCATGGCCCTTTCCCGCAGCGAGCACTGCCAAATGACGCTGCTGGCTTTTGGGGACGGAGAGAGCATCAGTGAGGAGCGCTACTTCGGCGACACGGTCTATTATGTGCTGGAGGGTGATATGCCTCTGCGCCTGGAGGGACACGAGGTCCGCCTGGGCGCAGGGGATTGTCTGGCTGTCCCGGCGCAGACCACCCACGCCATTGGCGGGAGCGGCCCCTTCAAACTGCTGCAAATTACCATCCAATCAAACTGAGGAGGATCTGTATGGAACCGTTGATCAAAAACCTGCCCCATGCACGGCCCTTTCCCCTGAAGGATCAGGTCGGGTACGAGCCCGGTAAAGTCGTCAGCCTGACCCTGGCCCAGCGGCCTGGTGTGGGGATGACGCTGTTCGCCTTTGATGCGGGCGAGGCCATCAGTACCCACGCCGCCCCCGGGGACGCCATGGCCACCATCCTGGAGGGCACCGCTCAGATCACCATTGACGGTGTCCCGCACACGCTGAACGCCGGGGAGGCCGTCATCATGCCGGCCGGCATCCCCCACGCGGTCCAGGCCGTGACCCCATTCAAAATGTACCTGGTGGTTGCGAAGGAGTGACCCTTTCCCATCCAATGCTCTGTGGACAGACCCAGGTGGGGACATGACAAATCACAGCATAAAACACAGCCCCGTCTGACCGTATGAACAAGGTCAGATGGGGCTGTGTTCATGCTTTTGCTGGCGGCAACAGATTGGTCATGCTGCGCAGGCTGATGCCCAGAGTGGACAGGTTGTGGAGCGTGGCAGAGGTGGCTGGCGCTAGGATGCCCAGGGCTCCCAAGGCGATGAGTCCGCCATTGAAGCCGATGACAAAGCGGTAGTTAGACTGGATGCGGTTCATCAGGGCCACGGACAGCCGCCGCAGCTGCACCAGTTCGAACAGGTCGTTTGCCGCGATGGTGATGTCCGCGATCTCCCGGGCGATGGCGGCGCCATCGCTGATTGCGATGCCCACATTGGCAGCGGACAGAGCCGGGGAGTCGTTGATTCCATCGCCGATCATGACCACCGTGCGGCCCTGTGCGCGCTCGGCCTGCACAAAACGGGCCTTGTCCTCCGGCAGCACCTCAGCCCGGTACTCGTCCACTCTCACCTGGGCGGCGATGGCTGCCGCAGTGCGCTCACTGTCGCCAGTGAGCATGACGATCTTGCCCACCCCCAGGTCGTGGAGGGCAGCTACCGCGTCCACCGCCTCGACGCGCAAGGGGTCAGAGATACAGATAACTGCGGCCAGTACGCCGCCGACCGCCAGATACAGGTGGCTGTACTGCTTAGGCAGGGCGTCGAAGGCGTCCTGCTCTCCCGGCGGGACAGTGCAGCCCTCATCCTCAAAGACGAAGTGGGCACTGCCAATGATGACCCGCCTGCCGTCTACCGTGCTGGCGATGCCGTGGGCCACCAGGTACTCCACCTGGGAGTGCATCTCCTCGTGGGCAAGCCCCCGCTCCCGGGCGGCCTGGACCACGGCGTTGGCCATGGAGTGTGGGAAGTGTTCCTCCAGGCACGCGGCCAGACGGAGCATTTCCGGCTCCTTGTTCCCACCAAAGGGGATCACCTGGGCCACCACGGGGCTGGCGTGGGTCAAGGTGCCAGTCTTGTCAAAGACGATGGTGTCCGCCTGGGCCACGGCCTCCAGGTACTTTCCGCCCTTCACGGTCACATGGAAGCGGCTGGCCTCGCTCATGGCGGAGAGAACCGCCAGAGGCATGGACAGTTTCAAAGCGCAGGAGAAGTCCACCATCAGCACAGACAGAGCACGGGTGACATTGCGGGTGAGCAGATAGACCAGTGCGCTCCCTGCCAGCGTGTAAGGCACCAACTGGTCGGCCAGATGTGCCGCGTGATTCTCCGCCGCGGACTTGAGCTGCTCCGACTCCTCGATCATGGCTACGATCTTGTCATAGCGGCCCTCGCCGGACTGCTGGGTGACCGTGAGGACGCTACTCCCGGGCCGTTTGGGGACAGGAATGGATTCTCCGGTGAGGGACGCCTGATTGACCATGACCTCGCCCTCCACGATGGTGCCGTCTAGTGGGATCATGCCGCCCATGCGGACAACTACCTGATCCCCGGCCTGCACCTGATGGAGCGGGAGCAGTTCCTCTCCGTTTTCGGTTTTCATCCAGACCCGGTCGATGTTCAGAGACATACTCCGAGCTAGGTTTTCCACAGACTTTTTGTGGGTCCACTCCTCCAGCAACTCGCCAAGCCGTAGCAGGAACATCACAGAACTGGCTGTGTCGAAGTCCCGCCGCGCCATGGACAAACAGATAGAAATCCCGTCCAGCAATTCTACATGGAGCTGTCTTCGCAACAGACACCGGAGTGCTCGGAACAGGTATGGAACAGCTTTCACAACAGCGTAGGCTGTCCGCAGCGGTGCCGGAAAAAACAGGGAGCGGACTGCCTTAAACGCGACCATACCCACCAGCTTTTCCTCATAGGCACGATTGAGCGCCCGGCTGCTGTGGAGCGGGACCAATTCCGCCAGCGCATGATTCTGATAAGAGAAACCGGCGAGGGCCCTCAGTAAATCCTGCCGATCTCCCTGATACTCAATCACCGCGCAGCGGGTCCGCTCATGGACAGACGCCCGCTCCACCTGCGGCAGAGTCAGCAGCCATGCCTCCAGCATGTCGGCCTGTTCCAGCGTCATGCGCTGCTGCATGGCCTGAACGCGGATTCGTCCGCGGCATTCGTGTTTAATTTGAAATTTCATGATTGCCTCCACAGAACGAGAGGGACCGCCTCCCGGCGGCCCCTCCCTCGTTTCTTACGCATTACGCTTCAGAACACTCTACGCTGGCAGCCTCCTCCGCCTTCGCACGCTGCTCATTGATTTCCTTGGCGGAGGCCAAGATATCAGCGGCATTTTCCTGGACAGAGGTGACCGTCTCCATCACGGACTCCTTTACCCGCAGAGCCGCGGCAGTGGCGTGTGTATAGGCTTTCTTCGCGTCCTTGCTGGACAGCAGCTTGAAGCCAGCAGAGCCGAACAGCACGCCGCTGGCGAACAGACCTACTCCCTTATAGATATTCATATTGCTCACCTCGCATTCAGCGGTGCCGGTATCCGGTAATGATGGCCATGACCATGCAGACGACAGCGCCCCAAGCCCAGAAACGGTGGTGTTTCATTGGATAGTCCCTCCCTCGCCAGACATGGCACCTTATTTGAGCACACATAATAACATACGAATCTTAGACTTTTCTATCCGTTTCGGACGAAAACCGTTGCAAATGGATTTTTATTTGCATTCCGTCGAAATTGGGAGGGAGGCATATGGTAGCGCTGCTTGAACGCGATGCCGAACTGGCTGACGCTGGAATATCCTACTGCTGTAGAGATCTGGAGCACGCTCTGGGTCGTAGTAGCGAGGAGTTCCGCGGCCTGGGCCATGCGCTGTTCCAGGAGATACTGGTGAATCGGGACTCCATACACCTGACGGAAACAGGACTTCAACGCTGTGCCGGAGATTCGAAACTGTTGGGACAGTATCTGAATCGTCAGTCGCTCATCCAGGTGCCCCACCAAGTATTTCTGAATCTCGCGTATGGTTTCAATCTGACTATGTGTATGGTAATCACACTGCGGAGGTAAGGCCAGCCCCTCTCGCTGTGCATGGAGCAGGAACAAAACCTCCAGCGCCTTGATGACATAGTAATCTCCGATATGTCCCGGCTGCATATAGTCCAGGGCAGAAAACAGAGCTTCGCTCCAGAGTGCTGCCTTCAGCATACAAGGATCATTCCAGGCACGGGAGATGGACTCTCCCAAGTCGGAGTGCATAGCACGCAGGGCCGACCACGCGGCTTTCGCTTCCATCCGAACAAGGGTACCATAGAATGACTCCGAAGCAAACTGGCCCCGATACGCTTCTGTACGGACTGGGAGAAACAATACCTGATCGGCGCTGAGGCTAAGACGCCGGTGGCCGGCCCATTCCAAAATAAGCCCGCCTTTGCGGCAAAATAGGATCTCCAGAGCCTCCGACTCCTGGATAAACGGGAACTCTTCCGAGGGGGGTGCTCCCTCCAGTCGGAAGATAGCCGCCTGCTCCGCGGGCAACTGGGTGACGGTCCAGCCGTCCCAGGATAAAAGTGCATCCAGCATGGCGCTTACTTTCGGAAGGAGAAGAGGCCCTTCTTCTCATAGGGGGCCGACTGGATGGAAAGGACCTGATAGCCTGTGGCGGAGATCGCACTGCGCAGGGCGTCCTCATCTAATCTGTTCTCACACAGGATCTGCGTCTGCCCTTTGCTGTGGGACGAAGTGACCTTTTTAATGGGAAATGCCTTGCGGACTGCGTCGTTGACATGAGCTTCGCACATGGAACA
>OLXV01001449.1_pt1 | contig 11827 bp, 10 predicted proteins | sample 1673481 | NCBI WGS metagenome assembly OLXV01 (sample SAMEA103958113, study PRJEB25191) | human gut metagenome
ATCAAACTTGGCTGGGAGCATAAGGTATACTGAGACCATTGACTATCCGCTCGACCTCCCTGTTAAACCAATTTACCGTGTATACTTATTGCTCGGAAACGTGCATCCGTTTTCGGATGCACGTTTCCTTTTGAAAATCTCCTGTAGTTATCGTTACTAACCAAATGACATTGCCGTGATGCTGCTTTTTGTTATCCGAACACTACCTCCCACAGCACCACTTCCTCTGCTGCGCTGCGGATGTTGTTCATGGCACCAACCCACGCCATCTGATCCTCTGCCTTCAGTTGTTCGGTGATCCCCTGCGCCTGTGCCATCTGCCTCACCAGCAGCCCCATCATCTCTCGCGCCTGCCAATCTATCTCGTTGAGGTGCTGCGCCAACTCGCCAGAGGTCAACAGGTTGATGTATAAGACCCTCCGGTGTTCCTTGAGGTACTTGATCCGCAGACGGCCATAGCGTCCGAAGGACGCTTCTTCTTTTCTCGGTAAGGTAAGATTTGGCAGGTAAAAGCCCTCGTGGTTTGTGTAAGTGATTTCCATTGCGTGATACTCCTTTCGCACATTTTGGGATCGACCCTTATTCTGACCCTTTAGCGGGCCATCTTCTATAAAACAACTGGACTGACTGATACCATGTTTTATAGTTTCAGAACTGAATATCACATAATTTAATGTAATTTGTTGCTGAAAATTCTCTTTGTTAAATTCAAGTCCCGCCTCGCGCACCAAACAGAAAACCCCGTAACCACAACCGTTTCCGTTCATAAGGATGTATTTTCTTATGAGAGATTGGTCGCAACCTCTGTTATGGAGGCTGCGGCCTTTTCTCTTTCTGCGGTAGATCACGGCCTTGATGATTCTGCGATAGCAAGCATCTCCTTTATGGTTGCAAGGTCTACAAGTCCGACACCGGTAAAGTAGATGTCAACGCCCACCCGCTTATGCCCGTTCACCGTTTCACTGTTGTGAACCTCGATTCGCTTGATGATCTTATTGACCACCTCCGGCGTAAGTGTTTCCATACTGGAGTACTCCCTGAGTCCTGCCAGCAAAAGTCGAATATCCACGCTCTCCCGTTCGAGTTCGGCCAGCTCTTTTTCCTTCGTGCTGACGGATTGCAGTAGCTCTGCCTGCTCTTTTTCGTACTTTGCTGCCATACGGGAATAACGCTCGTCAGATAGTTTGCCCGCAAAATTATCCTCATAGAGTTTGGCAATCAGCCGGTCGATTTCATCGATACGGTGTTTTCCGGCAGCGATGTCCGATTTGACAGATCGGATATTCTGATCTTTCCCCGCAGATTGTTGCTTTCCAATTATTTGCAGAAAGAATGATTCGTGACAGGCAACGAAATCTGCAAGATCGCTGGCCGCCACTGAGACGATTTGTTCCAGCACGACATTCCGGATATAGTGAATTGTGCATTCTCCCCGACCGGACTTGTAATTGGCACAGCGAAAAAATTCCTGATTTGCTTTCAAACTCTTAGCCGCACAAAAGTGGAGCTTTGAACCGCAGTCTGCACAAAAAACCAATCCGGAAAACAGGCTTGTTTTCCCCGTCGCAGTCGGGCGGCGCTTATTTTTGCGTAGCTCCTGCACTCGGAGCCAAGTGTTTTCGTCAATGATTGCTTCCTGTGCGTTCGGCACGATGCTCCATTCCTCCTCCGGCTTGCGAATCAGTTTGTGTACTTTGTAGCTGACGGTAGTCGTTTTCAGATTAACCATACAGCCGGTGTATTTTCGATTGCTCAAGATGGCGTCAATGGTGCTGTCCTTCCATAAATACGGATCGCTCGGCATAGGACGATTGGCGGAAGAAGAACCGACCGAATAGTAATATGCGGTAGGGGTAAGAACCTTCTCCTTTTGCAGAAGCCTCGCAATTTGCTCCGGACCTTTCCCTTCAAGGCAAAGGTGGTAAATTCTTTGCACTACCTCGGCGGCAGCATCATCAACAAGCCACTTTTCTTTATCAAGCTCGTCACGCTTGTAGCCGTATGGCACCCGGAAGTTGCTTCTTTTACCGTTGGCCGCCTTCATTGCCCACACAGCCCGCACTTTTTTGCTGGTCTGCGCTGCATACCACTCATTAAAAATGTTGTGGAATGGCATCATCTCCGTGCCCTCGCCGGTTTCGGTATCCACACGCTCCTGAATGGCGACAAATTTCACACCTAAAGTTGGATAGATGATTTCTAAATACCGGCTGGTTTCCACGTGCTCACGCCCGAAACGGGACAGGTCCTTGACGATAACCGCTGATACTTTCCCGGCTTCAATCAGTGCCTCCATTTCCCGAAAGCCCGGACGATCAAAAGCTGACGTTAGATAACGATACTTTTGAAAACACTGGAAAATCAAGGTTTTTCGAGCGACGGACAAGCAGGGTATTGTACTAAAAACTGAATACGACGCAGAAGCGGCGTTTCTTACTCTCTACATGGGAGAACAGGAACGCCGCTTTTTTCATGCCCTTTGTTACGCAGTAGGGGCAGAAAAAGCCTTGCTACAAGCGGTTTTCCGGGCGCGTATCTGGCGCGGAAAGGGATTTATACCTTATCCCCCGAAACCGCGCTTCTACTGCGTAACAAATCCAAAGCAAAGGAGCTATGAACTATGGCAGTTTTCAGAGTGGAACGAAACAAGGGCTATACCGTAATGAGCAACCACCACCTACGCAACAAGGAGCTTTCCCTAAAGGCAAAGGGGCTGTTGTCGCAAATGCTGTCACTCCCCGAAGATTGGGACTACACCTTGAAAGGCTTATCCCTTATCAACCGGGAGAAGATAGACGCTATCCGCGAAGCCATTAAGGAACTTGAACGCGCCGGGTATATCGTCCGTTCAAGGGAGCGCGACGAGAAAGGACGCTTGCGGGGCGCGGACTATGTGATATTCGAGCAGCCGCAGCCGCCTACGCCGGATTTACCTACATTGGAAAATCCAACATTGGATACGTGGGTGCCGCAGGTAAAGCAGACAGCGCGGGGACGGTGCTATTGACCGTCCGCCGCGCTGTCCTTTGCTTGTTGCGGAATTATGCCAGCGTATGTCTGCTCTGGCAGCTGCTTGATTTACTCAGCTATGCCCCTCCAGAGAAACGTTACGCTCTGACTGCAGGTGCAGTCACTTTCCTTGCGGTGATGATATTTCTTGTCGCTGGGTTAGACCAGCTTGCCCCAGGTCAGGGAACCCACGATACCATCAGCCGCCAGTCCGTTGGCCTTCTGGAATGCCAACACTGCTGCGTAAGTCTTGCTTCCAAAGATGCCGTCCACGCTGCCGCAGGTATACCCCTTGGCGTTGAGCAGCTCCTGGAGCTTACGCACGGCATCACCGCGGGAGCCGGTACGGAGCATGGGCTGGGTCGTGACGGGCGTCACGTTCACAGGCGTGGCGTCATAGAGCTTCGCCCAAGTGAGTTTGCCCACGATACCGTCCACGCCAAGGCTATTAGCCTTCTGGAAGGCAGTCACCGCCGCATAGGTCTTGGCTCCGAAGATGCCGTCCACGTTGCCGGAATTGAAGCCCTTGGCATTCAGTTTCTCCTGCAGCGCCTTGACAGCGTCACCGGTGCAGCCCCAATACACCATGGGCATATCGGGTACCACGGGGGCGTAGTAGCTGCCGCCGCCACCGGAGGAGGAACCCTTGTTCAGCGTGATGACCACATTGACGGTGGCATCTGCATAGTTGGTGGACTTGATGACCACAGGCAGGGTGACGGTATCGCCAGCCGCACCGCCGGACAGGGTGTAGGTCACCTTGCCAGTGGTGGCATCCACAGCCCAGCTCGTGACTGTCACAGAGCCGGTCGTGCTCTGGGTGCCCTTGGCGTAGGTCAGCGCGCCTGCGTCAGCGGGCATCACCGCACCGATTGCCTTCTCACCGGTGGTCACGGTGTACTTCTGGCTGACGGTGATGTTCGTCAGCGTGGGCGCGTCCGCCTTGGTGATCTCAAACTTCACCGCGGGAGAAACCATCTTCAGCGTGTAGTTGCTGGCCTTGAAGCCGGAGCTGAAATGATCTATCAGTGCCAGTGTGCCCAGCGTGATGTCGTACTGCCCCACATCCTCGCCCTCGGCTCTGCTCAGCGCGCCGCTAAAGTCGGGGATCTGACCGGTAACTCTACCGCTGTTGGTGGAGTGCAGCGTGGGATCCTCCGCGCCGAACTTCTTGCTCTGGCCGCCGTTGGGCGTGACGGTCAGGTCACGAGGGGTGATGCTGGCGCCGGTGATGGTCAGCACACCGGGAACCAGTTCATAGTTGCCGGTGATGGCATCGGGGGTAAAGGTGATGGTGTTTGCCTCGTTGACATCGGCGCTGTTGTACACGGCGGTGCCGGTGATGGTGAGGGTATCCGAACCGAAGAGGACTCCTGCCTTCACGCCCACGGTGATGCTGCTGTTGGTCGTGCCGTCATAGACCTTGGAGGTCGAGCCGGTGGGGGTCAGGTTATCCATGGTCAGGAACTTGGGGCTGATCGTGACTAACTGACATTTTTCCGGAGCGGTATCGGTGTGGGTGGCATCGCCCACGACCTTGTACTGCACAGTGTAGGCGCCGACGTTCTTGCCGGTGGGGACGGCAGTGCTCCAGGTAGTACCGTCCAGACTGTACTGCATGGTACCGCCGCTGGCAGTGCCCGCAGTCACCAGCGCCTGATCGGTGCCATTATAGAACAAGCCGGTCTGGGCGGCGGGCACGGTGGTCACAGAGGCCGGGGTCTTGTCGACGAGGGTGATGTCCAGCGTCTTGCTGGCGGTGCTGCCAACGGTGCTGCAATTGGCGATCAGCTGGATGGTTCCGGGAGTGGCGGTATTATCCACCTTCAGGGTAGCACTGCCGGGAATCGAGGTCGTATCCAGCTCCACGCCGGTATAAGTCTTATCCAGCGCCCAGTTAACCATCCCGGCCGTTTCCTTACCGTACTGGTCATAGACCTTGGCCGTGTAGTCCTCGCTCTTCGGGATGGAACCGGTGGGAATAAGGAGGCTGGTTTCCGGAGCATCGCCCACCTGATTGCAAATCTTCACAAAGGTGTCCTTTGCTGTATCCCTGTGAAGGGTCATGTCCAGATTATTACTATCAACGCCTTGGCATGTGGCGATAGCGTACACTTTGATGCCCGGAGCCTCGTTGGTCACGGTGAGCTTGCCGGTATTATCGATGCTCACGCCGTGGACGGGTTTACCGGCAGTGTCGGTGACACGCCAGGTAACCGTCTGCCCGGTCATCTCTTGGAGGTACTGATCCAACACCTCGGCTGTGAATTGCTCATCTTTAGAACTCGTTCCGCCGGGTTCAGTCACCTTGGGGACTGGCATGTTGTGAAACAGTTTGCTCACGAGCACATGTGTCACCTTGCTCGTCTCGCGGGTGATGGTGTAGGTCACCGGGTCGGATGTCACCGTGCCTGCCGTAGTGGTGAGCTTTGCCACGACCTCCACCTCGCCGGCCTGAGCGGTTCGCTTTACCTTCATTTTCTCAGCACCAGTGTCCAGCGTCACGCCGGTGGGAGTGTCGCCATCAATCGCATAGGTGATAGAGAATGTGCCGGTCATGGGCTTGCCGTACTGGTCGTAGACGGCCGCGGTGGGCAGATCGATTTCGTTAGGAGTATCACTTTTGGGAACTGCCACGGTGGTAGAGGCAGGAGCCGTGAGGACGATGGCGCTCGCAGCCGGGGTGTCCTTGGTGATGGTTACTTGCTCAGCATCGGTATAGCCCTCGGCGGAGGTAGCCAAAACCCTAACATTGCAAGCCTCGGCTTCGTTGGTGACCTTCAGGGTGCTGCCGTCCAAGCTCACGCCCGTGGGGATGGGGTCAGTGGTGATTTTCCAATTGACCGCCACCGGGCCGCCGGTGCCGTCATCATAAACACCCGTGACAGCAAGCGACCGCTCATTGGTCGCCGTGGCATTGGGCGCTGCCGTGGGGACAGCCAGTGTCAGCGCAGGGGTGGTAATGATGTCGATCCCCTTCAGGGTCGTGGACGCGGCAACCTCATGCACGAACTGGAGGACGGTTTTGCTGCTGCCATCGTATACGCCGTCATAGCTGCTGCCGTTCCTCCTGCCCTTTTCGCATTTCGTGCTGCCGACGAGAGTCACCTTGCCAGTGATCATGGCGTTGTTTGTTTGCTCGCCCGACGCGGTGAGCGTCACCGTGCCAGTGCCGGAAAGGTCAATCGTATTCGCCGCGCTGCTGTTACCTGTCTTAATAACTTCGTAATAGCTACTTGTTCTCGTCAGATCGACCATTGAATCCTTGATCGACACATTTCCTTTGAGGTTTGCCGCATAGCCCTCCGCGCTTACCTTGACGGTGCTGTTCTCAATGGTCAGATCGCCGCCATCGTATGTACAAATTCCCTCACCGCTTGATGTAGTAGGGGTGAGTTCCACATCAGGGGTGCTCTTGATGACAACATTTCCGTTGAGATTGAAGATGCCGTAATGATAACTGCCGAGGATCTTCACTGTTGCACCATTCAGCGTGATGTCGCCGCCTTGCGAGCTAATACCTCTATTGTAGGAACCGTCGCTCAGGTTCACGGTCAGCTTCCCGCTGATGGTGATGTTGCTGCTGGCTGCGGACGACGATGTTTGTGCTTCGTTGTAAACACCGTAGGCGGCATCTTTTCCGCCTGTTGCGGTAATGGTCTTATCTGCGCCGGAGAGAGATCGCACCGCTCTCCGTATAAATGCCGTATACCGGGCCAGTCTCCTCTGTGTTATTTTTCCCGACCGTCACAGCCAGCGGTGCGGAGATTGTGACGCCCTCTTTTGCATAAATGCCATAGACATTACCCTTACCTGTCGCACTCACAGTCAGCGTGCCGGAGCCGGAGATGGTCAGCGTGCCGTTGGCCTGTATGCCGTACAGATTATTGGTAGCTGACGACAAGCTTGTGGTAAAGCTGTTGTCACCCTCAACCTCAATGTTCAGGTCGCCGTCCGCAAAAATCATGCCATCTGTCACATCGACTTGGTAGCCATTGAGGTACAGCGTACCGCTGGACTGGTCATAGCGGGCGACATAGGTTTGCATGCCGTCATAGCCGTCGCTTGCGTTGGTAGCATCATTTGCGGCAAGGTATTGCTTGTCGCTGAGGCTTTTAATATCGCCGTTTGCGTTGTATACCCTGACGCTATCCGGATAGGTTGCCGCCAGCGCCGTGGTGGGGAGCAGCGAGAGCAGCATCACCAGGCTGAGTAGGATGCTCAGGATTTTACTTTTTGTTCGTTGCATAGATCGTTGCCTCCTTCATAGAAAGAATTTGTTGTGCGCCGCGTTTTTGTCCCCGGCCCGCGGCCGCCGGGTCGGTTTTTACCGGGCGCTCCCGCCCGGCATGGTCTCTGCTGTTTCGGCAAGCCATGCGCGCATCTGCTGCGGGTCAAGATCGCCGATGCAGTAGCCGTCGATGAGCGTCAGCTCCACCGCCTTATCCAGCGCGGCCAGCTTTTCCGGATGCCCTTCCTCGCAGACGAGATAGACCCGGCACCCCGGCCGTCTCTTACGCACCGCGGCGGCAATGTCGCAGCGGCCGGAGACGTCCTTATCCTCCACTCCGTTTGAAAAGTCCATCTCCAGCACCAGAAGATCCGCCCGCTCCGCCTCGCAGTTCCACACCACGTCGTCGAAGTCGTCGGACAGGATCGCCAGCGGCCGGCAGCCTCCCAGTCTGCCCAGCCAGTCCGCCGCCCGGCGGGTCATGGCGGGTGTGGTGAAGCACACCGCCGCCTTGGGTGTGAGCCGTTTGGCTCCGGGGCCGCTTGCAGGCGGCTCCCGCTTTCGGAAAAAGCTCAAACCGCCGCCCCCTCTCTCTGCGTCACGCCTGCCTTCGGCAGCCGCGCCCCGCACTCCGGGCAGTATGCAGCGATGCTCGTCACGGCCACGCCGCAGCCGGGGCAGCAGCGGTGGCGGGAGAGGTAGAAGTCGTACAGCGTCTTGCTGGGCAGCGCCGCGCCGCAGTCGGTGCAGTGCGTGTCCTGCGCGCCGTTGGCTCTGCCGCACTCCGGGCAGATCTTGCGCCGCTTCATGGTCTCCGGCCCGAAGCCGTATTCCAGCAGCGTCACCTGCCGCAGGGCTTTTTTTGTCCGCAGATCGTACTCGCTCACTCCACCGCCCCCTTTCCTCCTGCCGTGCCGCCCACCAGCAGCCTTGCCCCGCAGATGGGGCAGCAGCGCGGCGCTGCGCCCTGCAGCCTTACGCCGCATTGATGGCAAAAGGCGGGGAACTCCGCTTCCCACGGGGCGCAATCCAGACACAGTCCCGCGTTGACATTGAACATAGCGGAGGAAACATACTTCCCGCATTGGGGACAATGGTTGAACTCCCACTTGCCCTCCGTTGCCCACGCGATCTCCAGCGCGGCTTCCTCCGTATCCGCCTGAATGGGGCGGGTCACGCAGCACAGCTCACCGGAAATGTCGCAGTAAAAACGGAAGACCCTGCTGCCTCCCGAGTCGGCAACGACCCGGTAGGACGCCGTTTTCTTCGCCTGCTCCATCCGCATTCCTCCTCCCTTTTTCAATTTCGCCTTGTAAAGCTGTCGTGGAATATGCTACAATGGAAAGGCTAAAGAGGCGGTCGGCTCGACAGGATAGGGCGTCGAGCGATTTTCAGGTTGGAGCTTCGCGCCAACCTGAAGGGGCATCCCTGTAGCGATTCCCTGTTCACCTGACGGTCGCCGGACGGTGCGTCCGGCTCCGCACACTATTCTTGTACCATATTTTCATTCTTTTGTCTGTCCCCTAAATCCCTCATTTAGGGGACAAAGAGAAAAAATATTTTTGAAAAATTTGAAAATCTACTCGATTTTTCAAGCATCTGTTCTTTTTCGGAGGTATATTTCATGAAAAAGCGTATGCTGGCGGCTCTGCTGCTATCCGCCCTTCTTTTCACCCTCTCCGGCTGCGGAGAGAAGTCCCTGCTGAATAAAAAGGAGCCGGTCTCTCTGACCTTCTGGCATGTTTACGGTGAACAGGCAGGCTCGCCCATGGATCTTTTGGTACAGGAGTTCAACCGCACCGTGGGACAGGAGCGCGGCGTGCAGGTGAAGGTCACCGGCACCAGCAGCGCATCCAAGATCGGCGGCTATCTGAAGGAGGCGCAGAGCGGCGGGCAGGAGGTGCAGGAGATGCCAGACCTCTTTACCTGCCACATCGCCGACGCGCTGGAGCTGGGCGAGGATAATCTTGTGGATTGGAACGAGCAATTCACCGCTGATGAGCTCTCCGACTTCGTTCCCGGCTTTCTGGACGATGGCACGGCGGAGGATGGTCGGCTGTTGGTGTTCCCCGTTTCCAAGTCCACGCAGCTTCTGATGTGCAACGGCAGCGGCTTTGCCCGCTTTTCCGATGCCACCGGCGTCCGCTATGATGACCTCGCCACATGGGAGGGCTTTTACGACGCCGCCGGCAAGTTCTACGACTGGTCGGGCAAGCCCTTCTGTGCGCTGGATTATCCCATCCGCGCCGTGGAGCTCTGCGCCATGGAGCGCGGCAGTGGGGATTTCTACACGGAAAACGGCTGGTACGATACCGACAATGCCGTATTTAAGGAGAGCTGGATGCAGTTCGCCCGATCCCTCGCGCAGGGCCATGTGGTGGTCTCCGACCTCTACTCCAACACTCAGGTGATGACCGGCGACGTGCTCTCCGGACTCGGCTCCTCCGCGGCGATCCTCTATCCAACAACCGAAGCTCCTGCTCCGATCTTGGCCACTGAAACGCACCATTGTTTAACCGCTTGTAGAGCAGTACATACCCATCCCCTGAGAAATACAGCACTTTGATCCGGTCTGTCCGCTGCCCGCAAAACAGAAACAGGCTGTCCTCACACAGCGGCGCCCCGAATTGCTGTGACACGATGGCGGCAAGACCGTCTATGCCCCGGCGCATATCCGTATAGCCGCAAGCCACATAGTATTTCTCTACCCGACTCAGGTCTATCATGTTTGCTGCAGCGAACGCAGGACTGCGGCGACTGCATCTATGTCCACATGTCCCGGCAGTGCCATGCTGGCTCCATGATACTCTATCCGCAGTTCATCCGGCTTCTCACGATCTTCTAACGCCACAAGCTGCGGGATCCCGCGTTCCATTGCGGACTCGCGCAGTTTTTTCAGCCAATAGTAATAGCTCTTTTCGCTGATCCCTTGCTGCGCACAGAATTCCCGATTATTCAAGGGGCTATCTTTGCGCTGCTGCATAAGCTGCCGCCACTGTTCCACTCGGTATGCTTCTCGTACTTGCATGACTTCTGTCATCCCTTATTCCTCCCATTCTCTCGAAAAACTTATAGGAAGTTTTTCGACATATGGGAAGATTTTCGCACACCTTTCTCCTTTGTTCCAGCCGTGCCATTATTGAGCGCTTACCGCTCTTCTCTGCTTGGACATTATACTTGAGCTTTCGACCGGAGTAATCGGCACCTCCCTCTGTCTGACGGTTCACCGCGTCACTCTTTTGAACTGATACATCTCCTTATAAAAGAATAGAGCGGGGGCATACCTCTGCCCGTGAGGTACGCCCCTGCTCTTTCCTATTTTATATAAAGAGATTGGTATTATCAGTGCTTCTTTACCATGCCGTCTTGGGTAGCCATATCGTCAAATAGCGAACCGCCAAGATTATTCTGTCGTTGCCGCCCGCTTAGGCTGCGTTATCAGGCTGACAATAATAAACACCGCGAGCGCAGGAAGCAGTGGCAAAACAGAGGCGTAGGGAATCACAATGATTTTGAACGAATTAAGAAGCGTCAGGCCAACGCCAACAATAAAGCTTGCAATTGCACCTTCCTTTGTTGCTTTCTTCCAGAAAACGCCGCCTACAATCATAATAAGAGCACCAGCATTGATCAGGCTGTATGCCAGAGAAAGCAACGGGATCAGGTTTGTAAATTGCAGAGAGATTAGCAAAGCCAGGATGCCCATTACAAGCGTCGAAACAGTCGTTATGGTAGACAGCTTCTTCTGGTCCGCTTCACCATCAGGGTTGATAACCTTGAGATAAATATCGTTGACAATATTCGCCGAGCCCGCAATCAGTCCGCCGTCGCAGGTGGACATGACCGCCGCGCAGATGCATGCAACCATCAGCCCTGCCATCACTGGGGGCATCTTTTCCATCAGCAGTTTGAAGAACACAATGCTGGTGTCCGCCTCGGGCCAAAGCGCATGGCCGTACATGCCCATCAGCACAGGAAGCGCAGCGTAAGCAACCACGAGAACAGATGCGATGATTGGTGCCCAGAATGCAATTTTCATCGTTTTGCTGGCCACTGTACGCTGAAATGCCGTAGCCGAGGTCAGACCGAATAGCGCAGAAGGGCCGAACATCATAATCATGGTCTCTGCGTTAAAAGGCATAATCTGGAAGCTGGTCGCCGGCAAATTTGCTGTCATAACACTCCAGCCACCCTGTGCAAAAATCCAAATCACGCCGACAATAGTGACGACAAAGATGATGGAACTCTGCACCACATCGGTCATCAGAACCCCCCACAGTCCAGACATGGTGCTATAGCCAATAACAATAATAAAGGTGATTGCCGCACCGGCGGTGCCCGGCAGTCCGACATATTCGAACAGTAAGCGTCCTGCCATGATCTGTCCAGCACAAATTGCAATCATGGTACAGTAATGCAGAATTGCAATCAGCACAGAAACGACCTTCCCGCCGTAGCGATCGGAGAGTACATCAGGCAGCGTCAGATAGCCCTTCTTGTACACAATTTTAGACATGACCAGTGCAAATAACACAAAGGATAACGCTGCGCCTGCGCCATACCATAGCCCTCCAATACCATAAAGTG
>OLXV01001450.1_pt1 | contig 11826 bp, 8 predicted proteins | sample 1673481 | NCBI WGS metagenome assembly OLXV01 (sample SAMEA103958113, study PRJEB25191) | human gut metagenome
TGAACGGCAGCTTGTCCTCCAGACCTGCAGGGCCCTCGATGACCCACACGCCGAACACTTCGCCCACGTCCAGAGCGGTATCGTGGTAGCCGTTGGCCTCTTCCAGAGCGGCCAGCTCCTGCGGGTCACGGATGCGGCCCGGAACGATGCGGTCCACCAGCGTGGAGCAGAAGGTGTTGGCGGTGTTCATCCAGTCGATGAAGGCGGGCTCCAGATCCCAATCCTTGGCGTAGTTGTTGCAGCACTTCTGCAGCTCCTTGCCGTTGTTGTCGATCAGCTCGCAGCTCAGGATGACCAGACCCTTATCGGCAGCGCCATTGAAGGCCTTGTAGCGCTCGAACAGCACGCGGGTCAGCTTTGCGGGGAAGCTGTTGGGGGGAACCTGATCGAACTGGCTGTCGCCCTTAGTGTAGGCAATGCCGGCCTCGGTGGTGTTGGATACAACAGTTTCCAGATCCTCAGAGCGAGCCAGAGCCAGAACTTCGTCCCACTTGCCATCGATGTAGGGGCACACGCAGTCGGACACGCAGGAGATCACCCGCTTTGCGTCCACCTTCTGGCCCTTTTCGCTGCCGCGCAGGTACAGGGTGTACAGACCCTCCTGCTCGTTGATCCAGTCTGCCATCTGGGGGAAGTTGCCGATGGGCTGCACCAGCTTGACCTTGCCGTTGTAGCCGGCCTTCTCGTTTGCAATATCGTAGAAATAGTCCACGAAAGCGCGCAGGAAGTTGCCCTCGCCGAACTGCATCACCTTAACGGGAGCATCCTTCAGGATGTAGCCGTTGTAGCCAGTGCCTTCCAGAACCTTGTAGTTCAAAGTTTCCATCTTATTGATCTCCTTTATAAACTTGCTTTGCATGGCAGGCTCTCGTTTTCCCTGCCATCTCCTGCTCCTATTTTATGCTGTTGTATACAAAGAAGTCAAGTGTTTTGTGCAATGTTTTTAGTCCAAAAATGGCCATTCAGCGCATTTCCAGCGGTTTGTACAATTCCAAGGGTGAAATTTTGGCAGTTTTTCAGTTGTATACATCGGCGTTTTCCGGTATACTAAAGATAAGGCAGCCTGCCCGTTCCAAGCAGGTGCAATTTCATGCCCGTTTTTGTCTAAATTTTAACAAATTCATCAGAGAAAAGGAGTTAAAATCCCATGAAAGCATTTATGGATAAGGACTTCATGCTCCAGTCTGCTACCGCACAGCATCTGTATCACGACTATGCAGCTGCTATGCCCATCTGCGACTATCACTGCCATATTCCTCCCCGCGAGATCTACGAGAACCGCCGCTTCGAGAACATTACTCAGGTGTGGCTGGGCGGCCGTAACCCGGACGGCAGCTACTTCGGCGATCATTATAAGTGGCGCGTGATGCGTTCCAACGGCGTGCCCGAGGAGTACATCACCGGTGATAAGCCCGACCGCGAGCGCTTCCAGAAGTTTGCCGAGGCTCTGCCCATGGCCATCGGCAATCCCATGTACCACTGGACCAATCTGGAGCTGCACGTTTTCTTTGGCTACGACGGCGTGCTGAACGGCGACACCGCTGAGGAAGTGTGGAACCTGTGCAACGACAAGCTGCAGCACGATCCCAAGCTGACCGTCCGCGGCCTGATCGAGCAGAGCAACGTGGCCTTCATCGGCACCACCGATGACCCCATCGACGACCTGTACTGGCACAAGAAGATCAAGGAGGATCCCACCATCAAATTCACCGTGGCTCCCTCCTTCCGCCCGGATAAGGCCCTCAACATCAACAAGCCCGGCTTTGCTGAGTACATGGCAAAGCTGGCTGCCGTTGTGGGCAAGGAAAAGCTGGCCTGCATCGACTGCGTGACCGATGCCCTGACCAAGCGCATCGAGTTCTTTGCCGAGATGGGCTGCCGCGCTTCCGACCATGGTCTGGATTATGTGCCCTACCGTGAGGCCACCAAGGACGAGGTGAACGCCATCTACCAGAAGGTGATGAAGGGCGAGAGCTGCACCGTGGAAGAGGCTGAGAAGTACCAGACCTACATCCTGATCCATCTGGGCAAGCAGTACCATCGTCTGGGCATTGCCATGCAGATCCACTACAACTGCCTGCGCGGCGTGAACCGCAAGATGAACAGCCTGCTGGGCCCCGACACCGGCTTTGACATGATCAACACCGCCACCTGCGGCGGCGAGATCGCACAGCTGCTCAGCGCCCTGAACGATACCGATGAGTGCCCCAAGACCATCATTTACAGCCTGAACCCCGCCGACGATGCACAGATCGGCACCATTCTGGGCTGCTTCCAGAACAGCGAGGTGCCGGGCAAGATCCAGCACGGTTCTGCATGGTGGTTCAACGACCACAAGATCGGCATGGAGGATCAGATGATCCGTCTGGCAAGCCTTGGCCTGCTGGGCAACTTTGTGGGTATGCTGACCGACAGCCGCAGCTTCCTGAGCTACACCCGTCACGATTACTTCCGCCGCATCCTGTGCAACATCATCGGCCAGTGGGTCGAGGACGGCGAGTATCCCAACGATGAGAAGGCTCTGGAGAAGATCGTCAAGGGCATCTGCTTCGACAACGCAAAGCGTTACTTCAACCTGTAAGCGCTTTCCCCTTTTCCTGAACTGAATCTCCGCGCCGCCCGCAGACAGCTTTGTCTGCGGGCGGCGCTTTGTTTTGCCCTTTTACGTCCAAAATGCACCGGATGTTCCTGTTTTTTTCACCTTTTATCGGTTGTTTTCCGTCTTTTTCTACAACTTCTCCGTTATCCCTTGACTTCCCCGTATAAGGAGAGTATATTTTTGCATGGCATTCAGGCCAAATCACTGTATTTTTTGATGGAGGAACCCCATGAACGGTTTAAAAGAAGCCTTCAGCCGCGAGAATCTGCTGAAGAATCTAAATTTCTTTGTCCTGCTGAACCTCGGCCTTGTGCTCACGGCAGTGGGCATCGTATATTTTAAAAATCCCAACCACTTTGCTTTCGGCGGCACCTCGGGTCTATCTATTCTGCTGGCAGACCTGTTCCCCCGGATCAACGTGGGCGGCTTTATGTGGATCATCAACATCGTGCTGGTGGTACTGGGCTTTATCTTTTTGGGCATCAAGTGCATGGGCTGGACGATCTACTCCTCCTTTGCGCTCTCCTTTTTCGTGTCCTGCTGCGAGTGGCTGTACCCCTCCGGCGTGTCCCTGAGCGGCGATGCCATGCTGGATCTGGTGTTCGCGGTGTTCCTGCCCGCACTGGGCGCTGCCATCGTGTTTGATATCGGTGCTTCCACCGGCGGCACCGACATCGTGGCGCTGATCCTTGCCAAGTACACCTCCATGGAGATCGGCAAAGCGCTGATGGTCAGCGATATCCTCATCGTTCTGGCGGCCGCCGTGCGGTTCGGTATGGGCACCGGTCTGTACTGTATTCTCGGCCTGATCGGCAAATCCTTCGTGGTGGACGGTGCCATTGAAAACATCCGCCTGCGCAAGGTGTGCACCATTATGACTGCGAACCCGCAGCCCATTCTGGACTTCATCATCCACGATATGAACCGCTCTGCCACTGTGGAAAAGGCCTACGGTGCCTACACCCACCACGAGCTCAGCGTGCTGGTGACCGTGCTCACCCGCCGTCAGGCTTTGCAGCTGCGCAACTTTCTGCGGGAGAACGACCCCCACAGCTTTATCACCATCGTCAACTCCAGCGAGATCATCGGCAAGGGCTTCCGCTCCTTCAACTAAGACTGCTTCGTATCCTTTTTCATCCATTTTCCGCTAAAGGCTTCCCCCGGCCGGGGGAAGCCTTTATTCAGAGGATTGCCCCCGTGTTCCGCGCAACTCCGTACTTGAAGAAAAACGCAAAATAGTGTATTATATAGTATTATGAGTAAAAGGGGGCACACTGTGCCCTGACAGGGGGAACCTATATGGCTGATAAAAACTTTCTGACAGATATCATCGATGCCGACCTTGCCGAGGGCAAGGTGCAGCAGATCCACACCCGCTTCCCGCCGGAGCCCAATGGCTATCTGCACATCGGCAGCGCCAAGGCCATTTATATCAACTGGTCCATTGCCAACCAGTACGGCGGCAAATTCAACCTGCGTCTGGACGACACCAACCCCGCCCGCGAAGGCGAGGAGTATGTCAACAGCATCATCGAGGACCTGCACTGGCTGGGTGCCGACCCCAACGGCGGCATCTTCTACGGCAGCGATTACTTTGACAAGTGCTACGAGTACGCCGAGAAGCTCATCACTGAGGGCAAGGCTTATGTGGATGACCTGACCCGCGAGGAGATGCGCGAGTACCGCGGCTCCGATGCCGGCAAGCCCTCCCGCCCCTCTCCGTGGCGCGACCGCAGCCCGGAAGAAAACCTCGACCTGTTCCGCCGGATGCGTGCCGGTGAGTTCAAGGAGGGCGAAAAGACCCTGCGTGCCAAGATCGATCTGGCAAGCCCCAACATGAATATGCGTGACCCGGCCATCTACCGTATCAAGTACGCCGAGCATCACCGTCAGGGCAACAAGTGGTGCATCTACCCCATGTACGACTTCGCCCATCCCATTCAGGACGCCATCGAGGGCATCACCCACAGCATGTGCAGTCTGGAGTTCGAGAACCATCGTCCGCTGTACAACTGGGTCATCGAGAACATCTTTGGTGCCGAGTTCCCCAAGCAGCGCGAGTTCGCCCGCCTGAACATGACCAACACGGTCATGAGCAAGCGCTACCTGCGCGAGCTGGTGGAGATGGGCATCGTGGACGGCTGGGACGATCCCCGTATGCCTACTCTGTGCGGTCTGCGCCGCCGCGGCTACACCCCCACCTCCATCTTCACCTTTGTGCGGGAAGCCGGTATCTCCAAGTCTGACAACCTGATCGATATGCGTCAGCTGGAAGCCTGCATCCGCAGCGAGCTGGACCTGACCGCACAGCGCCGCATTGCCGTGCTGGAGCCGGTCAAGCTGGTGGTGGACAACTACCCCGCCGACAAGACCGAGTACTTTGACGTAGCCAACAACCCCAACCGCGAAGCCAACGATACCACCACCCGCAAGGTAGCCTTTACCCGCGAGCTGTGGATCGACGCTGAGGACTTTGCCGAGGTTCCGCCTCCCAAGTTCAAGCGCCTGACCGTGGACGGCGAGGTGCGCCTGATGGGTGCTTATATCGTCAAGTGCACCGGCGTGGACAAGAACGCCGACGGCAGCATCGCCGCCATCCACTGCACTGCCGACCTGGAGACCGGCAACGGCAACCCCGCCGACGGCCGCAAGGTCAAGGGCACCATCCACTGGGTAAGTGCCGCACACTGCGTGGACGCCGAGGTGCGTCTGTACGACAAGCTGTTCACCGAAGCCAACATGAACGGCATTCCCGAGGGCAGTGACTACAAGGACTACCTGAACCCGGAAAGCGTCACCGTGCGCACCGGCTGCAAGCTGGAGGAGAGCCTGAAGGACGCAAAGCCCGGCGAAAAGTTCCAGTTCGTGCGCACCGGCTTCTTTACCCCGGACAGCAAGAACCCCGGCGTGTACAACCGGGTAGTCACCCTGCGCGACAGCTTCAAGCCCGCAAAATAATCATCCCCAAGGAGAAGATACCATACCATGACCGCAAAAATGACCCGTAACATCCTGCTCATGCTGGCAGCCACCGTGCTGATGGGCATTGTGCTGAACCTGTATATCTACAACACCGGCACCGTACCCGCCGCCGACAACGCCGCACCCCTGACCGATGGCAGCTACACTTCCTCTGCGCAGGGTTGCCTGAGTGAAGTGACCGTCACGGTCACCGTGACCGGCGGCAAGGTGACCGCCGTACAGGTGGACGCCTCTGCCGAGACCCCGGAGCTGGGCGGCAAAGCTGCCGAGACGCTGGCTGCCCAGCTGACACAGACCGGCTCCACCGCCGGTGTGGACGCCATCACCGGTTCCACCATGACCAGCGAAGCCATCTTTACCGCCATGGACGCCTGCCTTGCACAGGCGCAGTGATGCTGTAAACTACAAAAACAAAAACTGCCGCACAATTGTGCGGCAGTTTTTGCTTTTTACAGGGTGCTTTGCAGCCGTGCGCCGCTGGCGTACTGGGTACGGCGGTCCATCTGGTTATCCAGCGGCTGACCGGCGGCATAGCGCTTGAGGTTGTGTGCAAAAATATCCACGATATTGTCCAGCGTCTTGGGCAGGCTGAAGCCGCCGGTAACGTGGGGCGTGATGATCACGTTAGGTTCTGCCCACAGAGGATGCTCCGGCGGCAGCGGCTCGGGGTCGGTCACGTCCAGCCCTGCACCGGAAAGCCGCCCGCTGTGCACAGCCGCTGCCAGCGCCTCGCCGTCCACGGCAGTGCCACGCCCCACATTGAGCAGGATAGCACCGGGCTTGCAGAGCGCCAGCCGCTCTGCGCCGAACAGATGCAGTGTCTCCGGCGTACCGGGCAGGCTCAGCGCCACAAGGTCGGCCTGCGGCAGCTCTGCGTCCAATGCGCTCTGCGCCACCACCCGGGTGCAGTAGTCCGGGCAGGGAGTATCCGGGTGCACGGTGCGGCGCACGCCCACCACCTCAGCACCCAGCGCATGCGCTCGCCGGGCAAAGTTCGAGCCGATATCGCCCATGCCCACGCAAAGCACCCGGCTGCCCGCAATGCTGCCCACAGAGTGGCCGGTGGGTGCCCAGCGGTGTTCCCGCTGGTTGTCCCGGTAGGTGGGCAGCTCCTTGAGCAGGCTAAGCCACATTGCCAGCATACACTCACTGATGGCCAGACCATAAGCGCCGGTGGCGTTGGTCACGATGCACTTCTCCGGCAGCACCCCCGGCTCCAGATAGTTATTGGGGCCCGCTGTGTTGGACTGGAACCACTCCAGATGACCGTTCTGCCGGATCAGCGGCACCGGCAGATTGCCCAGCACGGCATCTGCCCACAGAGCATCCTCCGCTGTGGCGGTTTCCGGGGTGGTAAAGCGATATGCAAAGCCCTGCACCGCCTCAATGCGGGCCTTCTGCTCTGCGCTGATGGGCAGACAGACAAGGATATGTTTGGACATAATGGAGTCTCCTTCCCTCTTTTTTGTCTATCATACCGCAAACTGTGCGGCGGCACAAGGGGGGCGGTTCTGTGCTTTCAGACGCATCCCGTAAAAGAACAATGCCGGGCAGCCCGAAAGCCGCCCGACACCGCATTCTATTTTAGTCCAGTGCACGGATGGCGTCCATCGTGCATTGATACTGCTCTGCCACCTTTGCAAACTGCTCCTGTGTGCCCTCCAGCTGCCCGGCGCGCAGGGTCTCGGTCAGGGTATAGGTGGGCGCGTACAGGTTGGAAAAGCCAAGATTCTGGCAGACGCCCTTGAGGGTATGCGCTCCGCGGAACGCCTCTTTCACGTCTCCCCTGCGCAGCGCTTCCTCCAGGATCTGAAAGCTGTCGTCCTGCAAAAACATCCGCACAAATCTGCCAATCATGGCTTCGTTGTGCAGCCGTCCCAACACCTCCTGATAGTCCGCGCCCATCTTTTTATAGCATTCCTGTATCGTCATCGCTTACGCCGTGCCTTTCTTTTCAGCCTCTGTCTAATTTCCCACCGCCACACTTCCCGGCGATATAGTGTTATGATAGCACCTTTCCGGCTTGCTTGCAACTAGAGCGCAACAAATTTTGTGTTCTGTCCAGTTTTTGCATCCGCTTTTCGGCAGTTGCACCAAAACCTCACCTTTTTGCAAAAGATGCCTGTCATCACCCGCTTCCTCACTGCTGCTTTTATTGGCTGAAAAAGTCGAAAAGCACCGATGCCCCTAACTGCGGATTCTGTATTGACGAACCGCACAAAAAAAGATATACTATATTCTGGCGGTGCAGCTGTGCCGCCAGATGTCGGGGTGTTGCGCAGTTGGTAGCGCGCCTGCTTTGGGAGCAGGAGGCCGCGAGTTCGAGTCTCGCCACTCCGATCCTGCAAACGCACGTTGATTCGGTAAGGATCAGCGTGCGTTTTTGTTTTGTTGTTGAAATTGCCGGGAGGATATCTGAAAGGGTGCAAAAACTGCGCACACTGTAAAGCCGCTTTCAAAAAACAGAGCAGCCTTTTTCTATTTCCTCCCCTTTTGCGGGATTGATAAAAGCCCACAAGTGCGGTATACTGAATAGTACTTTATTCGAGCGAAGTAAGGAGGTGCGGCCCATGGCGATCGGTGTGCCCCGCCCGCTGGCGATAGAAAAACCGCAGGCCGTAGATCTTGTACAGGCGGCGCGGTATTTCGGCGCGCACGGCGAGCCGGACGCTGCCACGCTGGCGCTGCTGCAAAAGTGCGCGGTGCCGCTGCTGGCAGTGGCGATGCCCCGGGCGGTGTGGCTGTTGGCAGACACCCCCGCCCTGACCGAGGCCGGGCTTCTGCCCGGCGAGGATGTGCACAAGCATCTGGCAGGCTGCGGGCAGGCCATTCTGCTGGCGGTGACGCTGGGCCCCGGGGTGGATGCTCAGATCCGCCGGGCAGGCGTGGGCGATATTGCCGCCGGGGTAGCCTCCGATGCCTTGGGCAGCGCACTGGCCGAGCAGGCCGCTGATGCCGCCGAGGCGCAGCTGCGTCAGTGGGCGGCCACGGAGGGAAAGTATCTGACCGGGCGCTTTTCGCCCGGCTACGGCGATTGGGACATCGCGGTGCAGCCGATGGTGGCAGCGGCACTGGACACCGTGCGCAAGGCCGGGCTGTGTGTCACCGACACCAACCTGATGACCCCGCGCAAGAGCGTGACTGCCCTGCTGGGGGTCAGCGACCACCCGGTAAAAGGACAACTGGCCGGGTGCGGCCATTGTGTGCTGCGCACCCGCTGCGAATACAGAAAGAGGGGAAAGACCTGTGCAAGTGAATGAACTTTTCAAGCAGAGCAATACCATCCTGCTGGACGGCGGCATGGGCACCATGCTGCAAGCTGCCGGGCTCAAGCTGGGCGCACGCCCGGAAGAGCTGAACATCACCGACCCGGCGCTCATCGAGGGCATCCATGGGCAGTACGCTGCGGCGGGCAGCCGCATCGTCAACGCCAACACCTTCGGCGCTTCTGCCCACAAGCTGGCAGGCAGTGCTTACACGCTGGAGCAGGTCATCACCGCAGGCATTGAAAACTGCAAGCGCGCCTGCGCGCCCTACGGTGCGCTGACCGCGCTGGACGTAGGCCCGCTGGGCGAGCTGCTGGAACCCAGCGGAACGCTGGCCTTTGAGGATGCTGTGGCTGAGTATGCCCGCATCGTCAAGGCAGGCGAAGCCGCCGGGGCAGACCTGATCTTTTTTGAGACCTACACCGACCTGTACGAGTTGAAGGCCGCCCTGCTGGCTGCCAAGGAGAATACTCATCTGCCCATTCTGGCCAGCATGAGCTTTGAGGCAGGCGGGCGCACCTTTACCGGCTGCACAGTGGAAAGCTTTGCCGCCACCGCCCGGGGCTTGGGGGCAGACGCCGTGGGCATCAACTGCTCACTGGGTCCCAAGGAGATCTTCCCCATGGCAAAGCGGCTGGCCGAGGCTGTACCCGGCAACTTCCCGGTGTTCGTCAAGCCCAACGCCGGTCTGCCCCGGGCGGACGGCAGCGGCTACGACATCACCCCGCAGATGTTTGCCTTGCAGATGAAGCCCTACCGGGAGCTGCACCTGTTTGCTGCCGGCGGCTGCTGCGGCACCACCCCGGAGTTCATCAAGCTGCTCAACGGCACCTTTGCAGGCTGCACCCCGGGGCGTCCCGCGCACCGGATGCCCTCGGTGCTGTGCACACCGGTGGACGCCGTTACGGTGGACGGCATCACGGTGGTGGGCGAGCGCATCAACCCCACCGGCAAAAAGCGCTTCCAGCAGGCATTGCGGGAGGGCGACATGAACTATGTGCTGGAGCAGGCCGTCAGTCAGGCAGAGGCCGGGGCGCAGATTCTGGACGTGAACGTGGGCGCGCCCGGCGTAGACGAGCCGGTGCTGATGGAGCAGGTGGTCAAGGCGCTGCAAAGCGTGACCAGCCTGCCTTTGCAGCTGGACTCCTCCAACGTGGAGGCGCTGGCGCGGGGTCTGCGGGTGTACAACGGCAAGCCCATCGTCAACTCCACCAACGGCGAGCCGGAAAAACTCAAGGCCATCCTGCCCCTGTGCAAAAAGTACGGCGCGGCCATCGTGGGCCTTGCCATCGACGAGCGGGGCATCCTGCCCGCCGCAGAGGACCGCGTGGCCATTGCCCGCCGCATCACCGAGGCGGCACTGGAAGCCGGAATCCCCCGCGAGGACATCTACATCGACTGCCTGACCCTGACCGCCAGCGCCCAGCAGAAGGATGTGCTGGCCACGGTGCAGGCGCTGGAAGCCTGCAAGAAGGAGCTGGGCGTGCGCACCATCCTGGGCGTGTCCAACATCAGCTTCGGCCTGCCCTGCCGCCCCTACCTGAACACCACCTTCCTCACCATGGCCATGTACGCGGGCCTCGACCTCGCCATCATGAATCCTTCCAGCGAAGAGATGATGGCAGCGGTCTACTCCTACAACGTCCTTACCAACCGTGATAAGCAGAGCATGGCCTACATCGCCCGCTATGCCGATAAAGTCCCTGCCAGCGCCGCGTTGAAGCAGGCCCGGACGGCCCAGGCGTCTCAGACGTCAAACACCCCGGCGGAGGCGGATGCGGCTCACAGCGGCCCGTTTGCCGCGCTGATGCAGGCGGTGGAAAAGGGCCTCAAGGGTGAAGCTGCCGCCCGCACCCATACGCTGCTGGACGAAAACGAGCCCCTGACGCTGGTGGACGAGGCCCTCATCCCGGCGCTGGACGTCGTGGGTGAAAAGTACGAGAAGGGCAGGCTCTTCCTGCCCCAGCTGTTGCAGGCCGCCAGCGCCGCACAGGCCGCCTTTGAAGAGATCAAGACTGCCATCGCCAAGCGGGGCGGGGCAGGGGCCAGCAAGGGCCGCATCGTCCTCGCCACCGTCAAGGGCGATGTCCACGACATCGGCAAGAACATCGTCCGCGTCATCCTCGAGAACTACGGCTTCGAGGTCATCGACCTTGGCCGCGATGTGCCGGTGGAGACGGTGGTGGACACTGTCCGGGAGAAGGATGTCCACCTCGTGGGGCTGTCGGCCCTGATGACCACCACCCTCAAGAGCATGGAGGAGACCATCGCGGCCCTCCATGTAGCAAAGCTCGACTGCAGGGTGATGGTGGGCGGCGCTGTCCTGACGCCCGAGTACGCCGAGAAGATCGGCGCGGACTGGTACGCCAAGGATGCCAAGCAGAGTGCCGATATTGCCAAGAAATTCTTCGGTGAGTCATAAAAATAGAGCAAGAGCCGGTGCAGGATGCACCGGCTCTTTTGACGTTTACTTATGATCCACCAGCGCCATGATGCGCTCCGGCAGGGCGGAGAGGCAGGCCGGGGCATCGGGTTCGGCCACGGAGAGGGTCGTCTTGCTCACTTTCCACCACAGACGAGTGGTGCCGTCCGGCAGCTGGAAGATGAGGTTCCAGTCGAAGGGATTCTCGCTGGCCGAGAGAAGCTCCACCGGCAGGGCATTCTCTGCGCCCGGGGCGCAGGGGGCGAAGTCGTGGGCGCGGATGCCCACGGCGGTGCAGCCCTCCGGCACCTCAGCGGCGAGGTGCAGCAGACTCTCACAGCCTGCGAGGCGGACGCTGTGGGCGTCCACCCGGGTGCAGGGCAGGATGTTCTTGCAGCCGGTCAGCCGGGCCGCAGCGGTGCTGCGGGGGTCGGCAAAGACCTCTTTCGTGGTGCCGGTGCGGAGCACCTGCCCGCCGTCCATGACGATCATGTCCCGGCACAGGCGGTAAGCTTCGTCCCGGTTGTGGGTGACAAGCAGGGCTGTGCCGTCGAAAC
>OLXV01001454.1_pt1 | contig 11806 bp, 8 predicted proteins | sample 1673481 | NCBI WGS metagenome assembly OLXV01 (sample SAMEA103958113, study PRJEB25191) | human gut metagenome
CGCTCCCGACCATATTGTGAAAGTCGACCTTGAGGACTATAAAAACAAGTCATTGCGCAATCCGGACAATTTGTATGAGTATGTTGAAAGCAGGATTGTTGACAATGGCCGATACTATGTGATGCTTGATGAAGTGCAGATGCTCGACCATTTTGAGGACGTGCTCAATGGCTTCTTGCGGATGCGTAATGTGGATGTCTACGTGACAGGCAGCAATGCTAAATTTTTGTCGAAGGACATCATTACGGAATTTCGTGGACGTGGATATGAGGTGAAGATGTATCCTCTTTGTTTCAAGGAATTTATGTCGGCATATACGGGGTCGGTTCAAGCCGGGTTCAACGAATATATGCTCTATGGAGGTCTGCCGCAGGTGCTGATGTGTCAGACGGATGACCAGAAAGCAAAATATTTGAAGTCGCTGTTTGAAGAAACTTATGTGCGCGATATAAAGGACCGTTACGGCATCCGTCGTGATGACGATTTGGAGGAACTTATAAATATTATGGCATCTGGAATCGGTGCTTTGACAAATCCCAACAAGTTGGCAAACACGTTTCATAGTGAAAAGAAATCGACCATATCTTACGACACCGTAAAAACTTACATAGACTATCTGTGTGACGCATTTCTTGTGGAAAAGTCTACACGCTATGACCTGAAAGGCAAACGCTACATAAACTCTCCATTCAAATACTATTTTATGGATTTGGGGCTGCGCAATGCGCGCATAAATTTCAGACAGTACGAAAGAAGTCATCTGATGGAGAATGCTGTCTACAACGAGATGCGTGCCAGAGGGTTCAGTGTCGACGTGGGCGCTGTGCCGACTCTTGGCATGATGCCTGACGGCAGTCGGCATCGTGTTGTGCTGGAGGTTGACTTTGTGTGTAATCTGGGCAGTAAAAGGTACTATATACAGTCGGCATACAGGATGGAGTCGGAAGACAAGGTGCGGCAAGAGCGTGCCTCTCTTTTAAAACTCGACGATTCGTTTAAAAAAATTATTGTTATTGGCGAAGAGTGCCCAGTGACGAGGGATGAGATGGGGATAACCACAATGGGAATATATGACTTTCTCTTGAACAAAAATTCATTGGATTTGTGATTCTATTCGGAAACTGTGTGACAAATGCACACTATTTTCGAATAGATGTGCCGGAGTGTGCTGGAGTGTGTCAGCGGCGGCGCTCCGCGGCGCATCTGCATCGGTGCGTGTACCCCCGACGCTGTCGGGGGTTAACTGAAGGCGAGACCGCTCGCGCGGTCAGACTCCGGCTCTGGAGAAGTGGCGTACCTCCGGCACGCCGACAGCGGGGCGTGTCGAGTCCCGGCACGCTGCGCTGCGCTCCGCGTACCGGGTTATGGCAGAGTGCCGTCGCTCCGCGACGATGAGTGCGGTGATGTGGGAGTGACGAGACCGCTCGCGCGGTCGGGGTGCGGCGGCTCTACTCTGGCATCGTGGGATGGTTATGTTGGCGCGTCGCGGAGCGACGCCACTTTTCGGTAACCCCGTACGCATAGCGCAGCGGAGCGTGCGGGGGCATCGTGTGCGCCCCCATCATCAGCGTGCCGGAGGTACGCCACTATGCGCGAGGCGATGATGCCCTATCGGGTGGCGCGGTGGAAAGCCAGCCGTTGGTCGCCGTTGGCGAGATAGATGATGCCGCAGTAGGCGAAGCCCGCTTTCTGCAGGCAGTGGCGCATGATGGAGTTGTCGCGGTGGGTGTCGATGCGGATGTTGTCGCAGTGGCGGTAGCAGAAGTTGAGCACGGCATCCATCACGCCGTGGCATTCCGGCAGGCTCGCTATGCGGTGTACCACCAGATATGGCTCCTCGTTGAGCCACGCTCCTCCATAGATGTCAGTGTATGTGGGGTCGGGGCCGGGGATCATCGAGAATACGGCAGACAGCTTGCCACCGTCCTCGCATCCGTAGCACACACCGCGGCGGATGTCGGCAGTCATCACCGTCTTGTCGGGATAACCGCCGGTCCACTGCCGCATGTTTCCGCTGGCGCGCATTATGCCCCGCGCCGCGTCGACGATTTCCATCACCGCGTCCAGGTCGGACGCCAAAACTTTGCGTATCTTCATAAAATATCTACTCTTTAAAATAAAAACGGCTGACAATCGAGCGATTATCAGCCGTTTTGAGTACCCGGAGCGGGACTTGAACCCGCACAGCCGCAATGGCCAAAGGATTTTAAGTCCTTCGTGTCTACCATTCCACCATCCGGGCAGCCTGCCTTGCGCCGAGGGCGCTGGCGGAAAAGCGCAGCAAAGTTACGCCAACTTTTAAAATTGTGCAAATTTCACGCGCAAAAACTTACATACCTTCGCCTCTGGGGGTAGTAGCGCATCTGCGAAGCGCCGGGTGATGGTGGCGCGCCAATGCCCCATGCGTCCTCGCTGCGCTCATACGAATGGGGTTACTGAAAATAGCGCGTCTCTGACGCGCCGTAGGCTCTACGCTGGTGCCGGGGTGTGCCAGCGGCGGCGCTCCGCGGCGCACGTGTGTCGACGCGTGTACCCCCGACGCTGTCGGGGGTTAACTGAAAGCGTGACCGCTCGCGCGGTCGGGCAGCGGCTTATCTGGTGGCGAGAGGCGGGTTGATCAGGAAAATGTGGTCGGTGGCACGTGTGAACGACGTGTATAGCCATCGGTAGAAGTCGACGTTTGAGAATGCCTCCTCGGGGATGTATCCCATGTCGACAAACACGTTGCGCCACTGTCCGCCCTGCGCCTTGTGGCACGTCACGGAATAGGCAAACTTCACTTGCAGCGCGTTGAAGAACGGGTCTTGCTTCAGACGTTTGTATTTCTCGCTTTTGCGCGTGATGTGGGCATAGTCGTCCATCACACGCAGGTACAGATTGTTGTTTTGCTCGCGCGACAGCGCCGGCGACTCCGCATAGAGCGCGTCGAGGATTATTTTCGCATCGATTTCCGCATTGTTGTAGTCTGGGAACTCAAGCGTCACGTCGGCAAAGCGGAAGCCGTATTCCTCCGTCACCTCAGAGATGCGTTTCACCACCGCCACGTCGCCGTTTGCGATGAAGTCGATGCCGTCGTAGTCGGCAGCCCAGAAATAGTTGTTTTTCGCCACGAGCAGCATGTCGCCGGTGGTTATTTCCGCGTCCATATACAGCACCCGTGCGCGTATTCCCTGGTTGAACATCACCGCCCTCTTGTTGCTCCTCGTGATGATTATTGTCTCAGCCGCGCCTCCCTCCTGCGCGTAGCATTCCTCGACCTTTTCCGACAGAAACTCACCGCTCACCACCTCCACGTCGTCGAAGCCGGAGATTTCGAGCGTCGGCGCCTCCAGCTTTCCCGAAGCGATAATCTGCCGTATCATCGTGGCGTTGTGCAGTATGCCCGACGAGCTGCGCTGTCGCGCCACCTCGGTCAGCGAGAAGCTGTAGACCGTAAGGGCGTAGCCCTGCAGCGTGGCAGGCGCGAGAGCCGGGCTGTCGGTGTAGCCCACCGGCGGCAGCTGAGCCACGTCGCCGAGCAGAATCAGGCGGCATCCCTCGCCGCTGTAAACGTAGGTGATAAGGTCGTCGAGCAGGCATCCTGTGCCAAACACCGCCCCTTCCGACGCGTTGTTGGCAATCATCGACGCCTCGTCGACAATAAACAGCGTGTTCTTGTGGTTGTTGCGAGCAAGGCAGAAATGCGAGTCCTCGGGGTTGTAGCGCCGGCTTTGGTAGATTTTGCGGTGTATGGTGAACGCACTGTGGCGCGAGTATGCCGCAAACACCTTCGCCGCCCGTCCCGTAGGCGCCAGTAGCACAGCCTGTCGGCGCAGTGCCGGCAAAGCTGCGACCAGCGCTCCTGCGAGCGATGTTTTGCCCGTTCCGGCATATCCGTTGAGCAGAAAGACCGAGCGGTCGTCGGTGTCGGCGACAAACTTGCTCAGCGCGGCAATGATTTCCATCTGCTGGCTGTTGGGCTCGTAGGGAAGTTTGCGGAGTATCTCCGATCCGATTATGCGCTCAGTCTGGTTCATGTGTGCAAAGCTACTGAAAAGAATTTGATTTTAAAAAGACTTTAGGGGCTTTAAGGACCTTAAGGACCTTAGAGGAAAATCAAAAATTTCAAGCAAGCTTGATTTTGTTTTTCTCTCGCCTTGCACTATCTTTAAATAAGATAGGCTGCGATTCGGAAGAGCAAAATCAAATAAATTTGTTTTGCTCTTCACTCACCTTGCACTATCTTTGCAGTCTGAAATTAAGATAATTAGAAAATAATCATATAAATGTCGATAGATAACATCATTTCTGCGGCTACAGCCGAGGCGCTGAAGTCGCTCTATGGTTTGGAGGTAGAGGCTTCAACCATCGTGCCGCAAACAACGAAAAAAGAGTTTGAAGGCAACCTTACAATAGTGGTATTCCCGTTCTTGAAAGCGTCGCACAAAGCACCCGACGCAACAGCCAAGGAGATAGGCGATTATCTCGTTGCCAACTGCGAGGCGGTGAAGGAGTATAACGTGATAAAGGGCTTCCTCAACATCACTGTAGAACCGAAATTCTGGCTCGGTGTGCTCGACCATATCCACGCAACAAAAGACTATGGCTTCAAGACCGCCGACGACAACAGCGAGCTGGTGATGATTGAATATTCGTCGCCAAACACCAACAAGCCGCTTCACCTCGGCCACGTGCGCAACAACTTGCTTGGCTACAGCTTGTCGCGCATCATGCAGGCCAATGGCTACAAGGTGGTGAAAACCAATATCGTGAACGACCGCGGCATCCATATCTGCAAATCGATGCTCGCATGGCAGAAGTGGGGCAACGGCGCTACTCCGGAATCGACCGGCAAGAAGGGCGACCACCTTATCGGTGATTTCTATGTGGCTTTCGACAAGCACTATAAAGCCGAAGTGAAGGAACTCGAGGAGAAAGGCATGACCAAGGAAGAGGCAGAGGCTGCGTCGCCATTGATGCAGGAGGCACGCGAGATGCTCCGCCGCTGGGAAGCCGGCGACGAGAAGGTGCGTTCGCTGTGGCGCACGATGAACTCATGGGTGTATGCCGGATTTGACGAGACCTACAAGCGTCTGGGCGTAGACTTCGACAAAATCTACTATGAAAGCCAGACATATCTCGAGGGTAAGGAGAAGGTGCTTGAAGGCTTGGAGAAAGGCATCATGTACCGCAAGGAAGACAACTCCGTGTGGGCAGACCTTACCGCAGACGGACTCGACCACAAACTGCTGCTCCGCAGCGACGGCACATCAGTGTATATGACCCAGGACATCGGTACCGCCAAGCTGCGCTACCAGGACTATCCTATAGACAAGATGATCTACGTGGTGGGCAACGAGCAGAACTACCACTTCCAGGTGCTCTCACTGCTGCTCGACAAGCTCGGCTTCAAATGGGGCAAGGACCTTGTGCACTTCTCATACGGAATGGTAGAGCTGCCAGAAGGCAAGATGAAGTCGCGCGAAGGCACCGTAGTCGACGCCGACGACCTGATGGACGCCATGGTGCAGAACGCCAAAGAGATGTCGGCAGAGATGGGCAAACTGCAGGACCTTCCACAGGAAGAGGCCGACAAGATTTCGGCAATCATCGGACTCGGCGCGTTGAAATATTTCATTCTTAAAGTCGACCCTCGCAAGAACATGACGTTCAACCCGAAAGAATCAATCGACTTCAACGGCAACACCGGACCGTTTGTGCAGTACACCTACGCCCGCATCCAGTCGGTGCTCCGCAAGGCAGCCGACAAGCAGGTCAGCGAAGCGTTTGACGCATCGGCAGTTGCTCTCAACGACAAAGAGATATCGCTCATCCAGCGTCTCGCCGACTTCCCGGCAATCGTAGCCGAGGCAGGGCGCACCTACAGCCCGGCGTTGGTTGCCAACTACGTCTACGAACTTGTGAAAGAATACAACCAGTTCTACCACGACTATAAAATCCTCGGCGAGGAAAACGCCGACCTGCGCGGCTTCCGCCTGACATTGTCGCGCACCGTAGGCGACATCATCCGCCAAGGCTTCTGGATGCTCGGCATCGAAGTGCCGGAACGCATGTAAAAGAGGTTGATTATGGATAATTAACAATGTCGGTGAACCTAATGCTGAAAAATAGCGTTATCTTCACCGACAACTTTTTAAAAAACAGAAAATATGGAAAATTACAATCAGCAATACGGTTATGGGGCACAGCCAACCATAACGTTGACCCACAGCGTGTCGAAAGTGATGCGCAGCGTCTATATGCGAATGTTTCTCGGTCTGCTCGTCACCGCCGGCGTGGCAATCTATGTTGCAGCGACACCAGCGATAATGAGCGCCATCTTCTCAAGCAAGCTGACATTCTGGGGCTTGATAATCGCCGAGTTTGCCTGCGTGATAGCAATCACGGGAGCCATCAACAAGCTCAGCACATTTGCCGCAACCTCGTTGTTCTTCCTTTACGCCGTGCTCAACGGCGTGGTGTTCTCGTCGATATTCTGGGCTTTTGAACTCGGTTCGATAGCCTACACCTTTGCCATAACGGCAGGCGTGTTTGGCGCTATGAGCATCTACGGCTATCTGACCAGCAACGACCTTACAAAAATGGGCTCGTTCCTGTTTATGGCGCTTATCGGCTTGATTATCACAACGATTGTCAACATCTTCGTGGGCAGCAGCACCCTTGAATGGCTGATTTCGTTTGCCGGCGTGGCAATCTTCATCGGCCTCACCGCATGGGACACCCAGAAAATCAAACAAATGGTGCAGTACAGCGACTCGTCGCAAGTGGGCAAAATCGCCACAATCGGCGCGTTGACGCTCTATCTTGACTTCATCAACCTGTTCCTCTATATGCTCCGTTTCTTCGGCAACAGCAGAAACTAAGCCACAGGCATACAAAAACACAAACGCCCTCCGCAGGAATTGTCCCGCCGGAGGGCGTTTGCTTTGGCGGCACGCGGCGGATTGCCTCTTCGTTTTTTTTGCTTTTGCGCAAAAGCAATTATCGGGATAAAGATTGGTGGTTTTGGCAGAAAATTGGCTAACTTTGAGAGCTGAAAAAAAGAAAATAGACCTAACACGTTACGACAATGAATAAAATTGTAGAGAAAAAGCATTTCTCGGAAAAGGTGGTGCAGCTTGTGGTAGAGGCGCCGCTGATAGCACGCTCGCGCCGTGCAGGGCATTTCGTTATTGTCCGTGCCGACGAGCATGGCGAGCGCATCCCGTTGACCATCGCCGACTCCGACACCACTGCAGGGACAATAACCCTTGTGGTGCAGGCAGTAGGCAAGTCGACAAAAAAAATCTGCGACAAGGCAGTAGGCGACAGTCTCCACGATGTGGTAGGCCCGTTGGGACAAGCCACCAAGATAGAAAAGGTGGGCACCGTGGTGTGTTGCGGCGGCGGAGTAGGCGTAGCGCCGTTGTTGCCCATCATCCGCGCCATGAAGCAAGCCGGCAACCGCGTGGTCAGCGTGCTCGCCGGACGCACCAAGGATTTGATTATACTTGAGGACGAGGTGCGCCGCTCAAGCGACGAAGTGGTGATAATGACCGACGACGGCTCCTACGGGCAGAAAGGATTGGTGACCGAAGGCGTGGAGCAAGTGATCAACCGCGAGAAGGTGGACCAGGTAGTGACCATCGGTCCGGCGGTGATGATGAAGTTTGTCGCACTGCTTACAAAAAAATACGACATCCCTACCGTCTGCTCGCTCAACACCATCATGGTCGACGGCACAGGCATGTGTGGTGCCTGTCGGGTTACCGTAGGCGGTCGTACGCGCTTCGTCTGCATCGACGGGCCGGAATTTGACGCGCATCAGGTGGATTTCGACCAGATGATGATGCGCCTTCATGCTTACGACAACGAAAACAAGAACTGACATGGAAGAGACAAAAGATATGCGCATGGCAGAATGGCGCGAGGCACTGCGCAAGGCAAAGACAGCTAAGGAACGCACCTCGACACCGCGTGTGAAGATGACCGAGCTTGCGGCAGACTACCGCGTGACGTGCAATGAGGAAGTGAATCAAGGGTTGACGATTGAGATGGCTATGGCAGAAGCCTCGCGGTGTCTTGACTGCGCCAACCCGCAATGCGTCACAGGCTGCCCTGTGGGCATCGACATTCCCGGATTTATCAAAAACGTGGAGCGCGGCGAGTTTGCCGAGGCAGCCCGTGTGATAAAAAAGACCAGCGCGCTTCCGGCAGTTTGCGGACGCGTCTGCCCCCAGGAAAAGCAGTGTGAGAGCCGTTGCATACACACAAAAATGAAGCACGATGCGGTGGCGATAGGCTATCTGGAACGCTTCGTAGCCGACTGGGCGCGCAGCCACGGTTCGGCCGACGAGGAGAAACCCGCCGCAAACGGCATCAAGGTGGCAGTCGTGGGCAGCGGACCCGCCGGACTCGCCTTTGCCGGCGACATGGCGAAGCGCGGCTACAGCGTCACGGTCTACGAGGCGCTGCATGAGATTGGCGGAGTGCTGAAATACGGCATCCCCGAGTTCCGTCTGCCGAATGCCATTGTCGACACCGAAATCGACGGTCTGCGCCGTCTGGGCGTGGAGTTCGAGGCCAACTGCATTGTCGGCAAGACATTAAGCTACGACGACCTCCACGCCATGGGCTTCAAAGGCATCTTCGTGGCGTCGGGAGCCGGACTGCCAAGATTTATGAACATTCCCGGCGAGAATCTCAACGGAGTGATGTCGAGCAATGAATTCCTGACGCGGGTCAATCTGATGGGAGCCGCCCGTCAGGATGAAGACACTCCCGTGCTTCACGGCCACAATGTGGCAGTGATTGGCGGCGGCAATACGGCGATGGACTCCGTGCGCACAGCGCGTCGCATGGGCGCAGAAAACGTGATGCTCGTCTACCGCCGTTCGGAAGACGAGATGCCGGCGCGCCGCGAGGAAGTGAAACACGCCAAGGAAGAAGGCGTGCGTTTCCTCACGCTCCACAACCCATTGGAATATGAGGGCGACGAGAAAGGCAATGTGCGCCTGATGCGCCTGCAGCGGATGGAACTCGGCGAACCCGACGAGTCGGGACGCCGCTCTCCGGTGGCTGTTGATGGCGCAGTGGAGGATGTGCCCGTCGATTTGGTGATTGTCAGCGTAGGCGTGTCGCCAAATCCGTTGATTCCGAATGCGATTCCAGAACTTGAGGTGAGCCGCAGAGGCACCATCGTGGTCGACGAGTCGACGATGCGCTCATCGCTGCCCGACATCTATGCCGGAGGCGACATTGTGCGTGGCGGAGCGACCGTGATTCTCGCGATGGGCGACGGACGCCGCGCCGCGGCAGAGATGGACAAAAGTTTGCAGAACCAATAATACCAAAAAAATATGGACAACTTCAAGATTACGGCTATAGGATTGATGTCGGGCACATCGCTTGACGGTCTCGACGTGTGCTGCGCCACATTCTCAAAAACCGACGGCCGATGGCGTTTCGCAATCGATGCGGCACGCGGCTATGACTATCCCGACGATTTGAAATACCGTCTCGGCACGGGAGCGCAACAGATGTCGGCACACGACTTTGTGGCGTTCCACAGCGAATACGGCAAGTTCCTTGGCGAGCGTGTCGCCGACTTTATGAAGGAATACGGCATACGTCCCGACATCGTGGCGTCGCATGGACACACCATCTTTCATGAGCCCGGCAAGCGCATAATGTTTCAGATAGGCGACGGCGCAGCGATTGCAGCCGAGGCGCGTGTGCCTGTGGTCAGCGATTTCCGTCGTCTTGACATAATGCTCGGCGGACAGGGAGCCCCGCTTGTGCCGATTGGCGACCGCCTGCTTTTTGCCGACTATGATTTCTGCTTGAACATAGGAGGATTCTCCAACATATCGTATGAGTGCGACGGAGAGCGACAGGCGTTTGACATCAGTCCGGTCAACTATGTGCTCAACCACTATTGCCGTCAGCGTGGCTTGGAGTTTGACCGCGACGGACTGATTGCCCGCAGCGGCACAGTCGACGCCGAATTGCTCGCCAGTCTCGACGCATTGCCATTCTACTCGCAGACAGGCGCGAAGTCGCTTGGCCGCGAATGGGTGGAGAAAGAGATATTTCCGATGATTGACAGCCGCGGGCTTGAATTTGCCGACCTGCTCTCCACCTTCACCGAGCATGCCGCCCGTCAGGTGGCACGCGTAGTGCGCAGGGTAGGCAAGCCGCATCCCACGATGCTTATAACCGGCGGCGGCGCGCTCAACGTCTATCTTGTGGAGCGCATCCGCGAGCTGGCAGGTTGCGAAGTCAAGATACCTTCACGCCAGATAATTGAATTCAAGGAGGCGTTGATTTTCGCGTTTCTCGGCGCGCTTTATATGGCCGGCGAGGCAAGCTGCCTGTCGTCGGTCACCGGGGCGGCATGCGACAACATCGGAGGAATGCTGTTTAAAATTTAGAGACATCTGTCAACGAAAAAGACTTAACGCAGCGGAATCCGCTGCGTTAAGTCTTTTTAACAGTGGCGGCGGTTGCCACACACCATTGCCTTCTGGCAAACTATGTGGTTCTATTTTGGATAGAAATCAAAGATTTTTCAGTAAAAAACCTTAAATGGTGGCAAATTGCCACCGCCGTGACTTTTGTCGTTCAGGCAGTTGACGGTTACGGTTGCTATTTGCCAAAAAATATGTGTAATTTTGTCGTTGGAAAGATTCGTTTTAGAAAAAAATAGCTTCAATGGCAAAACCGAATATCCTTATAATATATACCGGAGGAACAATCGGCATGATTGAAAACCCGGTGACGAAGTCGCTGCAACCGTTCGACTTCACGCACCTTATCGACAATGTGCCCAAAATCAAGAAGCTCAATTATTCCATCAACAATATCCAGTTTCACCCACCGATCGACTCGTCAAACATGAATCCGTCGCACTGGGTTGAAATCGCACAGAGCATCGAGGAGAACTATGCCAGCTACGACGGCTTTGTGGTGCTTCACGGCACCGACACGATGGCATACACCGCCTCCGCGTTGAGTTTTATGCTCGAGAACCTGCACAAGCCTGTCATCATCACCGGCTCCCAGCTTCCAATCGGCGAAGTGCGTACCGACGGAGAAGAAAACCTCATCACAGCACTTCAGATAGCCGCTGCCCGCGACAAGAACGGCGACCCGATGGTGCAGGAAGTGGCGATATTGTTTGAAGACTATCTGTGGCGCGGCAACCGCAGCACAAAGATGAGCGCCGACCATTTCAACGCCTTCAAGAGCAACAATTATCCCGACCTTGCCCGCATAGGCCTCGGCATTCATTTCCATGAAGAAGCATTGTGGCGCCAACGCTCGCAGCGACCACTTAAAGTGCAGACCGCAATGGACCGCAACGTGATGTTTGTCGACCTGTTTCCAGGCATCACCGAGAGCACACTCCGCTATCTTCTCAACGCCCCCGACGTGAAAGGCATCGTGCTCAAGACCTATGGCGCCGGCAACGCCCCGACCGACAAATGGTTTGTCGACCTGATGCGCGACGCCGTAAAGCGCGGCGTTGTGATAGTCAACGTTTCGCAATGCGTCAACGGCGGAGTCCACAGCGAGCGCTATATGACAGGCAACACGCTGCAGTCGACCGGTGTGGTCAGCGGATACGACATAACATCAGAGGCAGCCATCACCAAGCTGATGTATCTATTCGGCATGGCGCTTCGGTCAGAACAGGTGAAGAAATATCTCAATTGCTCGCTGTGTGGAGAGATAACAATTTAAGCCTTTGAACAGAAGCATTTTATATTTGAAACAGGGATAATAATGCTTAAAGAATTTTAAATGCGGAAAATTTTCGCTAATA
>OLXV01001491.1_pt1 | contig 11626 bp, 7 predicted proteins | sample 1673481 | NCBI WGS metagenome assembly OLXV01 (sample SAMEA103958113, study PRJEB25191) | human gut metagenome
GCAGCATCCCCAGATCCTCGCGCAGCATGCCGGAGCCGCCGCCGTCGTCGGCGACGGTGACGATGGCGGTGATATTCTTCGTGTAGGTCTTCAGGCCCCGCAGCATGGCGGACAGGCCGTGCCCGCCGCCGATGGCCGCGATGCGCGGCTGCCTGCGGTGGGGCTCATAGAGCCGGATCTGTTCGGTCAGTTCTGCCATCGCGCTTACCTTCTGCCCATATCGCGGTGGCTGAGCGTGGCGGCGTAGCCCTTTTTCGAGACGAATTCATACAGCTCTTTTGCGATGCAGACGCTCCGGTGCTTGCCGCCGGTGCAGCCGACGGCGATCACCAGCTCCGACTTTCCCTCGTCCACAAAATTCGGCAGCAGGAAATCCAGCAGATCCTCGGTCTTTTCCACAAAGTCCTTCGTCTGCTGATACTGGAACACGAAATTGCGCACCGGCTCATCCAACCCGTTCTGGTGCTTCAGCTCCGGGATGTAATAGGGGTTCGGCAGAAAGCGCACGTCGAACACGAGGTCGGCGTCGATCGGGATGCCGTACTTGAAGCCGAAGGACACGACGTTGACGAGAATGTCGCGCCGCGTGCCGCCGTCGGCAAAATACTCGCAGATGCGCTTTTGCAGCATGGCGAGCGTGAGGCCCGTCGTGTTGATGACGAAGTCTGCGCGCTCGCGCACGGGGGCGAGCAGCTCGCTCTCGCGGCGCACGGCCTCGGGCAGAGAGCAGCCGCTCTCGGCCTGCAGCGGGTGCGGCCGGCGCGACTCCTTGTAGCGGCGCACGATGGCGCTCTCCGACGCCTCGACGAACAGAATGCGGTAGTGCACGCCCATGCTCCTAAGCTCCCCGAGCGCGGCAAACAGCTCGGAAAAGCTCTCCTGGCTGCGGATGTCCGTCACGAGCGCGACCTTTTCATACCGTCCGCGCGTGGCAAGGCACAGCTCGGCAAACTTCGTCAGCAGTGCCGTAGGCATATTGTCCACGCAGTAAAAGTCCAGATCCTCCAGCACGTCGGCCGCGCGGCTCTTGCCGCCGCCGGACAGGCCCGATACGATCAGAAATTCCATCCCGTCACCCCCGGATGATCTTCACTTCCGGCTCAAGCTCCACGCCGGACGTGCGCAGCACCTCGCTGCGGATGTGGTCCATGAGCCGCAGCACATCGTCAAACGTGGCCCCGCCGCGGTTGACGACGAAGCCCGCGTGCTTTTCACTCACCTGCGCACCGCCGACGGCATAGCCCTTGAGGCCGGCTGCGTCGATGAGCGCGGCGGCGTAGCCCCCCGCGGGGCGCTTGAACGTGCTGCCCGCGCTCGGCAGGTCGAGCGGCTGGCGGCTGCGGCGGCGCTCGCTCAGGTCGAGCATACACGCCCGGATCTCCGCCGGGTCGCCCGGCGTGAGCGCGAGCGTGCTGCCGAGCACGACGCAGTCCGTGTCGGAAAACACGCTGTGCCGGTAGCCGAAATCATGCGCCGCGCCCTCTGCCTCGCACAGGTTCAGGTCATGGTCAAGATAGCGCGTGGAGACGACGACGTCCTTCATCTCGCCGCCGTAAGCGCCCGCGTTCATCGACACCGCGCCGCCCAGCGAGCCAGGGATGCCGTGGGCAAATTCCAGCCCCGCGAGCCCATAGCCCAGCGCCGCCTGCGCCAGCCGCGCGAGCGGGATGCCCGCGCCCGCGCGCAGGTGCGTCGCGTCGGTGCGCGCCACGTCCGCCATGCGCTCGCCCATCTGCACGACGATGCGGTCAACATCGCCGTCGGTGATCAGCAGGTTCGTGCCGTTGCCGATGAGGAGCGGCTGCGCGCCGCCGTCTCTCACGATGCGGCAGACGGCCGCCGTCTCCTCCGCGGACGCGGGGCGCACGAGCGCGCGCGCCGGCCCGCCGATGCGAAACGAGCAGTGCGCGCGCATCGGTTCATATTCCAAAATCTCCAGCTCCGGCAGCTGCTCGCGCAGCGCGCGGACGATGGGGTCCAGATTCGTCATAACTTTCTGTTCCTTTCCGGGTCAGAACCCGATGCCGAGGTCGATGCCGCGGTCGTGCTCGTCGGCGAGCTTCTGCGCCGCGTTGTAGCCCATGCCCTTCTGGCGGTTGTTCATGGCGGCGAGCTCGAGGATGACCGCGAGGTTGCGCCCCGGCCCGACCGGGATCGTCACGCACGGCACGCGCACATTGAGGATCTCGCAGTATTCCGTCGTCAGGCCCAGCCGGTCGTAGGCCTTGCCGTCCTCCCAGGGCTCGAGCTGCACGACGAGATCCACGCGCGTCTCGGGCTTGACGGCGCCGACGCCATAGATCTGCCGCGCGTCGATCACGCCGATGCCGCGCAGCTCCATGTAGTAGCGGATCATCTCGGGCGCGGAGCCCATGAGCGTCGTGCGGTTGATGCGCTTGATCTCCACGGCGTCGTCCGCGACGAGGCGGTGGCCGCGCTTGATGAGCTCGAGCGCCGTCTCGCTCTTGCCCACGCCGCTGTCGCCCGTGATGAGCACGCCCTCGCCGAACACCTCGACGAGCACGCCGTGCTGCGTCAGACGCGGGGCGAGATAGCTCGAGAGCGCGGCGATGAGGTCGGCCATGAACTCCGACGTGTCCTTGCGCACGAGAAAGAGGTTGCGGTCGTACTTTTCGGCCATCTCCAGACACTCGGGAAACGGATCCATGCCGTGGCAGATGACGAGGCCGATGATGTTGTAGCGCATGAACTGCTCAAAGCGTTCGCGCCGCTGGTCGGGCGTGAGCGTCTCGAGATACGTGCTCTCGACGCGGCCGATGATCTGCATCCGCTCGGGGTCAAAGTAGTTGTAAAACCCGGCGAGCTGCAGCCCCGGCCGGTTAACGTCGGCGGTGCGGATCTCGCGCGTGGCGTAGTCATTCGCCGCGTGCAGGACGGTCAGCCCCTGCTCGGCGGCGATCTTCTGCAGCGCGACGGTATAATGCGGTGCGCCCATCGTGCGCGCCTCCTTTCCGGTAAAGCCGCCGGTGCGGCGGCGAAGTTGTTTCGTCCGGGCGGAGCACCTGCTCCCCCGCTTCCCATTGTACCCAAAGCGGCGGCGTTTGGCAACGGCTTTTGCAGCGTGCCGGGCATTTTTTCCGGCCGCGGAATGGAAAATGCGCAGAAAATGTGAAAATCATCTTGCAATCGGCCGGGGTTTCTGCTATTATGAGAAAGCTGTTCTCGCAGACAATAGAGAAGGAGGTGCTTCAACCAATGGCAAAATGTCAGTTTTGCGACAAGGGCTTGAGCTTCGGCATCAAAGTGAGCCACTCTCACCGCCGCTCGAACCGCACTTGGAAACCCAATGTGAAGCGCGTCAAGGCCATCGTGGACGGCAAACCCCAGCACGTCTACGCATGCACCCGCTGCCTCCGCAGCGGCAAGGTCACCCGCGCTGTGTGAATTGCAATGATTGCACCGAACAAGGCTCGCCCGATTGGGCGAGCCTTTTTCGCATATTCGGGCATTGATTTTGCAGCTTTGCACAGGGATGCGCGCTGCTGCTTGCCGAGAGAATGGTCTCATTTCAAAGCCATTTGCGCCGCAGGGGAGCCCGAGGGGGCAAGGCCCGCCTCGGATGAGATCCTGCATTGCCTTTGGCAATGCCCCCGTCACGCCTCCAGCTCCCCCGCGCCGCGGGTCACATCGTGGATCCACCTGCCGGAGCGCAGCCGCGGGAAACACAAAAAGATCTGCACGATCACATCGATCGACATGAGCGGGTACACATACCGGATGTCGAGCTTCCACACCAGCGCCGCGAGCGCCGCCAGCGGCAGGCACACGGCGTACAGCGGCCCGACATCGCACAGCATCGCATAGCGCACGTCGCCGCCGCCGCGCAGCACGCCGACGATGTTCGTCAGGCTCACGCTCGACACCGGCTGCACGAGCATCAAGATCCCCATCATATACATCGCAATGTCGCACGCTTCGCCCTCCATGTGCATCAGCGGCAGGATGTACGGCCGCAGCAGCACATTGCGCACGAGCGCGATGATGCCCATGCACACGAATCCGACGACGAGCGCCAGAGCGTCGAGCACCCACGCCTTGCGCTGCACGCTGCCGCGGTTGCCGCGGCCGATCTCCCGCCCGATGAGCACGGCAGCCGCGCCGCCCGCGGCGAACGACGCCGGGGTCATCATGCGCTGCAGATTCCCGGCGATGGTGTAGGCCGAGAGGATGGGCGTGTTGTCCGCCATATGCCCCATGATGACCGTGTAGAGCGAAAACGCGAGCGACCACAGGCACTCGTTGCACACGACGGGCAGGGCGTATTTGGCGAAGTCCTTTGCGATCACGCGGCCGGGGTGCAGCAGCGCGCGCGGCATGAGCGGCAGCCGGCGGCTGACGGCGGCATACACGCACAGCACCGCGACCTCGAACGCGCGGCTGATGAGCGTGGCGACGGCCGCGCCCGCGCAGCCGAGCATGGGCGCGCCGAGCTTGCCGTAGATGAGCACCCAGTTGAGAAAGATGTTCAGCACGCCGGACACGGTGAGCAGCGCCGCGCCGAGGCGGGGATTTTCCGTGCTGCGCTGGGCGGCGATGTACACGCCGCTGATGGCGGAGAAGAAATACGAAAAGCCGACGTAGCGCGTGTACGCCGCACCGGGCGCGACGAGGTCGGCGTTGTTGGTGAGCACGCGCATGATCTGCTTCGGGATGCAGAACGCCGTGATGGCGAGCAGGCCCGTGATCGTCGTGGACACGAACAGCGCGATGCCCATCACGCGGTTGATGGCCTCCTGATCGCCGCGGCCGTGGTACTGCGCCACGAGCACGCTCATGCCGCTCTGCACGCCGAAGATCATCAGCTGCATGACGTAAAACGGACTGTTGGCCATCGTCACGGCGGCGAGCGCCGTCTCGCCGAGCACGCCGACCATGAACGTGTCGGCCATGGACATGGAAAACGTCACAAAATTTTGCAAGATCATCGGGAGCATGAGCAAAACGGCCTCCCGGATGAAGGTTTTTTCCTCGCGGATGAGACGCATGGGGCTACCTCCTTTGCGCAGTCTGTTTATCATACCATGATTTCCCGCCGCGCGCAACCGTGCCCCTGCCCCGCCGCATCGTCCCGTTTCCCAACCGCCGGTCATTGACACCCGCCGTCCTTTGCGCTAAAATAGCGCTGTTGTGCCCCCGTAGCTCAGTTGGATAGAGCGGCCGCCTCCTAAGCGGCAGGCCACTGGTTCGAATCCAGCCGGGGGTGCCAGGAAAAAGGGCCTGGCATATGCCAGGTCCTTTTTTGCTTTTTGTTTTATGGTATGCCCTTTGCCCAGCCCGGATCTTTGAAGATGCTGCGTCCGACGCGCTCATCGGCTGCATACCGATATCCTTTGCGCCGGACGGGCTTCTGGCAGCACTACCTGCTGGACTATGACGCCTACGGCACGGTGGGCAACACGCAAAAAAGCACCCTCTCGGGTGCTTTTTTGCATGTTTGCCCCGGCTCACTCGCCGAGCTTTGCGAGCATGGCCTCGCAGACCTCGTCCATGTCGCCGACGATGCCGTAGGTGCAGTAGTTGAAGATCGCCGCCTCGGGATCGGTGTTCACGGCGACGACCACGTCCGCGTCCGAAAAGCCCGTGACGTGGTTGACCGCGCCCGACACGCCGAACGACAGCAGCAGCTTCGGCTTGACCACAGCGCCGGACTGCCCGATGACGAGCTTGAACGGCAGCACGCCGCGGTCGAACACCGGGCGCGTGCAGGCGACCTTGCCGCCGAGGCGCTCTGCCAGACGGCGATAGCGCGGCAGGGCGTCCGCCCCCTTGATCGCGTTGCCGACGCAGACGATCACGTCCGCGTCCGCGATGTTCAGGCTCTCGTCGAGATCGTCGGCGCGGAAATCGAGGATCTCGGTGCGGATGTCCGCGACCGGGAAGTCGATGTGCTCCTCGATGACCTCGTGCGCACGCGCGCCGCAGGGCACACACTTGAACGTGCCCGGGCGGATCGTGCCGACCTGCGGGCGCGCCACCGGCACGGTGATGACGGCCATCATCTTGCCGCCGACAGCAGGCTCAACGAACTCGATGTCCGTTGTCTTGGGATCCCAGACGAGCTCGGTCGCGTCCGAAGTGCAGCCGGTGCCGAGGCGCGCGGCGAAGCGCGGCGCAAAGTCGCGCCCGTTGATCGTGCCGCCGACCATGACCGCCGTGGGCCGGTACTTCCGGCACAGGACGGTGAAGAGGTTGGTGTACGCATCGTTATTGAAGTAGTCATAGCCCGTGCCGGTCACGTGGATGACCTTGTCCACGCCGCAGTCGAGCACGCGCTGCAGCTCGCCGTCCGAGATGCTGCCGACGATGACCGCGACGAGTTTCTCGCCGCTCGCGTCGCAGAGCTTGCGCGTTTCCGAGCACAGCTCGAGCGAGACCGGCAGCACGCTGTCGCCGTCGCGCTCGATGAAGACCCACATGTCTTTGTAATCTGTCTTATTCACTGCCTGCACCTCCTCAAAGCACGTCCGCGATCAGATCGAAGAGCCGGTCCACGTTCTTTTCCGTGCTGCCCTCGTCGATCATGCTGCCCTTCGCGCCGACCTCCGGCGGGTAGGTGCGCGGCACTTTCGTGGGCGAGCCGGGGTCGCCGATCTGCGCGGGGTCGAGCCCCGGGATGGTGGCCGCGCTGTAGACCGCAATGGGCGCGGTGCGCGAGGCCTTCCAGCGCTTCAGGTTCGGGATGCGGGGGCGGAAGTTCGCCTTCTCGACCGTGAGCAGGCAGGGATACTTCGCGCGCAGCACCTCCGTGCCGCGCTCGAGGTCGCGCTCGGCCGTGATGGTGTGCGCGGCCGTGTCCACCTCGACGATCTTCGCCGTCGAAGAGATCTGGCTCGCGCCGAAGCGCTCGGCCAGCTGCGAGCCCATCTGCCCGGTCGCGCCGTCGAGCGACTCCTTGCCGCAGAAGATGAGGTCAAACGCACCGAGCAGCTTTGCCGCGCTCGCAATGACGTAGCTCGTGGCGAGGGTGTCGGCGTTGGCAAACGCGCGGTCAGACAGCAGCACGGCGCGGTCCGCGCCCGCGGCGAGGCACTCGCGCAGCGCCTCCTTGGCCATGTCCGGCCCCATCGTGATGACGGTGACCGTGCCGCCGTGCGCCTCCTTGACGCGCACGGCCGCCTCAAGCGCGTTGGCGTCCAGCGGATTGAGGATCGCCGGCACGCCTGCGCGGATCAGGCTGCCCGTGACGGGGTCCATCTTCACGAGGTTGATGTCGGGCACCTGCTTGACGCAAACAAGAATATTCAGCATGCTTCAGCCCTCCTCCACATTGGTGCAGACCTTGCCGGGGTTGAGGATGCCCTTGGGGTCAAACACCTGCTTGATCGCCTGCATGAGCCCGAACGCCGTCTCGCCGGCGGACTCCACCAGGTACTGCTTCTTTGCGTGGCCAATGGCGTGCTCACCGGAGACCTGCCCGCCGAACTCGATGCACTTGGCATAGCATTTGTCCATGACGGCCTTGCTGCGGCGCTTGAACTCGTCGAGCTCCATGTCGTTGGCGCAGCAGTAGATGTGCAGGTTGCCGTCGCCCGCGTGGCCGAAGCTGCGGATGGTGATGCCCTCCGCCTTGCCGGTGGCGCGGGTGTAGACGAGAAACTCCGCGATGCGGTCGACCGGCACGACGACGTCCATCTCGTCGAGCAGCTTCGTGTCCGCCTCGATGACGGTCAGGAACGCGCTGCGCGCGGCCCAGACGTCCTTTTTCAGGCCGTCGGTCCAGACGACGAGCGTGTCGTACGCGCCGCACTGCTCGGCAAGCGCGCCGAGGCGGTCCATCTTCGCGGTCAGTTCGGCCTCGCTGTCGCCGACGAGGGTGACGAGAATGTACGCGCCCGCCTCTTTGCCGTCCACGACCGTGGGGAAGATGGTGTTGCCGGTGAATGCCGCCGAGGAATCGACGATGTCGCGCTCCATGAACTCGATCGACTGCGGGTCAAGGTTGGCCAGCTTGATCTTCGGCACGGAGGCGATGGCGGTCTCCACGTCGGCAAACGGGAGGATGAGGCTCACGTTCATTTCCGGCTTCGGGATGAGCTTGAGCGTCAGCTCCGTGATGACGCCGAGCGTGCCCTCCGAGCCGATCATCAGGTGCAGCAGGCTGTAGCCGGAGCTGGTCTTGCACACGGTCTTGCCAAGCTCCATGACTCTGCCGTCGGGCAGCACCACGGTCATGGCCAGCACGTAGTCGCGCGTGACGCCGTACTTCACGGCGCGCATGCCGCCCGCGTTCGTGGACACGTTGCCGCCCACGGTCGCGGTCTTTTCGCCCGGGTCGGGCGGGTACATCAGGCCGTGCGTGAGCGCGTCGGCCGCGAGGTCGCACAGCAGCACGCCGGGCTGGATGTGCACGACGAGGTTGTTCATGTCATAGGAGAGGATCTTGTTCATGCGCGTCGTGCACAGCACCACGCCGCCGCACAGCGGCACGCATCCGCCGACGAGGCCCGTGCCCGCGCCGCGCGGCGTGACGGGGATGTTGTTGTCATAGCACACGCGCAGAATTGCGGACACTTCCTCGGTGCTCTCGGCCTCGCAGACCACCTCGGGGTAATACTTGCCGTAGATGGGCATTTCGTCGTGGCTGAAGTCGTCCTTCACCGCGTCGCCCGCGAAAAAGCGCTTCGCGCCCACGATGGCCTGAAGCTGCTCGGCGATCTCCGGCGTGACCTGATTGTATTTCGTCATTTCTGACCTCCTTATGGATTTTCAGCATAACGGATCGTTCCCGTTGCGGCATGGCCGCAAAGCAGGAGAGTCATTATAGCATAAAGCCGGTGGATATTGTCAAGCGGCGCCGGGTTTTCCCGCAAAACTGTCCGGCAAAACGCAACTTCCGGGTCAAAAACTGTCACCCGGCGCAAGGTTTCCGGCGCTTTCCCCGCCGCGGCGGATGCCGGGGACCGGCGGGCCGCGGCGCCGCTCCCCCGCCCGGCCGAGCGCGCGCCGTCTCGACGGTGAAAAAGCGGTCGACGAGCTGGTTTGCCTGTACGCAGCTGAGGTTTGGCGCATGATTGGCGAACGTGACCGCGCCGTCCGGCGTCAGCGTGACGGTCAGGTCGCCGGCGGAATATTTGGCGGCGTTGCTCAGGATGTTGTCAAACACGCGCCGCAGCGCGCAAGAGAGCTTCCGGCGTGATCCTCAAACGGCAAGCCGTCTGTACAAAAAACCAGCGCCCATTGCATTCGCAATGGGCGCTGCCGCTTTTTGGGGTGATTTTCTGTGTCTTGCTCAGGCCTGCGTGTCGCCGCGGTAGAGCATGCACACGATCTGGCCGCGCGTGCATGCGTCGTCCGGGCTGAAGGTGGTAGCGCTCGTGCCGACGGTCACGCCGTTGGCTGCCGCCCATGCAACAGCATCGGCGTAGTAGGCGTCTGCCGCCACATCCGCGAAGCTCACCGTGTCGCTCACGGCCGGTGCGCCGGCTGCGTTATACAGCAGCGTGACGGCCTGTGCGCGCGTGCATGTGTCGTTCGGGCTGAAGGTGGTGGCGCTCGTGCCGGCGGTCACGCCGTTGGCTGCCGCCCACTTCACCGCGTCGGTATAGTAGGCATCCTCGGCCACATCCGTGAACGGAAGCGCCGTGCCGGACACATCCGGCTCACCGGCCAGACGGTACAGGAAGGTGACAACCTCGGCACGGGTGCAGGCGCTGGCGGGGGCAAAGGTGGTCTCGGTCACGCCGACCGTGATCTTCGGGGCGCTGAAGTAGGCCCACTTCACAGCGGCGTAGAGCTCGGTGTCTGCGGGGACGTCCGTGAACGGAAGCGCCGGAACGGCCGGGATCTTATCAACGGGGATCTCCGCGCTGACGGAAGCGTTTTCGAGCGTGATCTGGTAGTCCTGGCTGTAGTTGGCCTTGCCCGGCTCATAGGTGTAGATCACGAGTGCGAGCTTGTGGCCTTCCTTGACGGTGTAGAGGTTCGGCTGCAGGTAGATGGTGTAGTCGTGGTTCTCGCCGACCTTGAGGGCGACCTTCGTGCCGGCGGAGGCGGAGTCATAGCCAGCGCCGGGGTTGCAGAGGTCCATCCAGCCGCGCGCAATGATCTTGTAGCTGACGTCGGTGGCGTTGAGCTCGGCGTAGTCATAGTTGTTCAGGCCGCCGCCCATCCACGCGCCGCCGGCGGTGATGGTCTTGGGCACATAGCTGCCCTGCGTGTTGTAGGCCGGGAACGTCGTGCCCTCGGGCGCGATGTCGACGAGCATGGCGCTGACCATGAGCGCGTCGCGGTCGATCAGATCGGCACCGTCCGGCAGGGACACGGTCACAGCGCCGTCAGCGCTCGCCGCGCCAACGTAGTTGTCGTGGTCAAGGGCGTTCGTCTCTTCGCCGACATAGTTGTCGTGGTCGACGGTGCCGCGCGGGCTGGTCGTCTCCGGCGCGTCATAGTTATCAGCGCTGGCGGTGAAGCTCACGGCCACGCTGCCCTTGATGACGGTGTCGGCGTCGACATCCATGGTGTACATGGCGCTCACGTCGGTGGAGCCGGCGGTCAGCGCGTCACGCCAGTTTCTGCGGTTGATGCCCTGCGTGGCGTAGTCGCTGTTGATGGTGGTCGTGCCGGTGTCGTCGGCGTTGGAGATGGCAATGCTCTCGTCGGTCGTCCAGCTGTCATAGGTGTTCCAGACGGAGGCGTCGACGTTGCTCTGCGCGGTGACGGCGGCCATGTTCTCGGCGCCGTTTTCCACGCCGCACAGGTAGTGGCTGAACCAGCGGTTGAGGACGTTGTTGTAGCTCTCGCCGTCAATGTAGAACTCGAGGTTGCCGGCGGGGTAGCTCGGGGTCAGGTGCGCATCCTGATGCAGCAGGAGCTTGACGTTCACGCCGGCCTTCTGATAGGCCTGATACATGAGGTCAAATTCCTTCGTGCGCACGTTGTCGTCGTTGAGGCCGTGCACGATCAGCGCCGGGCACTTGATGTTTTCCGCGTCAAGCGTGTAGTCGCGGGTCGCCCAGTGCTCGGAGTAGTCGCCGTTGCTCTTGAGCTGATCCTGCTGGATCTGGTACATGTAGTTGCCGTACTTTTCGGCGATGGTCGCGTAGTCGTCCGGATCGAGGTAGCGGCCGTTGCAGTACCAGCCGAGCCGCTCGGAGTAGTTGACGAGGCTGTTGGTGGAGATGCCCTGAGAGTTGGTGTACTCATACCAGCTCGCGATGCCGGCGACGGGGACGATGGTCTCAAGGCCGGCGACGCCGGTCGTTGCCAGACCGAACTGCGTCGTGCCGGCGTAGGAGCGGCCGGTCATGCCGATCTTGCCGCTCGACCAGTCGGCCGAGATGGCGACGTTGCTGGTCTTGTCGGTGTAGGCCACGCGGTCGCCGTGCAGCCATTCGATCACGCACTTGAACGCATCGATCTCCAGATCGGTGCCGCAGGTCTCAAAGCCGTCGGAGCCCTTCGTGCCCAGACCGCCGCACTCGACCACGGCAAAGCCGCGCACAAGATAGTAGTCATACCAGTTGAGGTCCTCGTAGTCGTACATCTGCTCATACGGGTTCCAGTAGTACCAGTCGGCACTGTCGGCAGCAGCTGCCGCGTCCGCGGTCGTGGCGGTGCCGGCGGGCACGCGCTTGTCCGGCTGGCTGTAGAGCTTGGAGATGTCATA
>OLXV01001494.1_pt1 | contig 11623 bp, 8 predicted proteins | sample 1673481 | NCBI WGS metagenome assembly OLXV01 (sample SAMEA103958113, study PRJEB25191) | human gut metagenome
GAGCTATTGTCCAAATACCAGGGCGATAACAGTCCGGCGCTGACCGTCCTTATTGGGCAGGAGGCTTGGGCTGCCTATCTTTCTCTGCCCGACTCTATACGCGGCAATACTCCGGTCGTAAGTGCATTGTCCAGCCGTAACGCCATATTGTTGCCGGGCGATACGGTCGACTTAAAGACCTGGATGCCCGAATCCGTCGACTTCTTCACGGATTTCCCCAGTTCGCCTATCAAGGCTGGCTTCGTTTATGAGTATGATGTGGAGGCCAACATCAATATGATAAAGCAGATGTATCCCGGCACCAAGAATATCGCTTTTGTCTCAGACAACAGTTATGGCGGCGTTGCCATGCAAGCCTATGTAGTGAAGGAGATGCAGAAGTTTCCGGAACTCAACCTGATTCTGCTGGACGGACGCGTCCATACCATATATACCATTTGTGACAGATTGCATGAGTTACCGGAAAATACAGCTATATTGATGGGGACATGGCGTGTGGACATGAACGATGGTTACTTCATGCGGAATGCAACCTACGCCATGATGGAAGCAGCTCCCACTTTGCCCACTTTCTCGCTCAGTTCCGTAGGCTTGGGATATTGGGCTGTGGCAGGTGTTGTTCCTGCCTACCGTGCTTTGGGCAAGGAGATGGCAAGACAGTCCTACCGCCTGCTGACCACCCCTCAGGATAGTGAGACCCATATGGAAATCATTCCGAATGAGACCATACTGGACGGCAAGCTTGTGAAGGAAAAGAAAGTGAATATCACCGGCCTTCCGCAGCCGGTAAAGATGCTGAACGTAACCCCTTCTTTCTACGAACAGTACAAGTATCATATCTGGTCTGTCGGTGCTGTTCTGTTGGTGCTGTTGGGCGGTTTGTTCGTTTCCCTTTACTTTTATTATCATACAAAGAAGTTGAAGGATGAACTGGAGGTATCCGAGGGGGCCTTGCGTGAAGCAAAGGACCGTGCCGAAGAATCCAGCCGCCTGAAGAGTGCTTTCCTTGCCAATATGAGCCACGAAATCCGTACTCCATTGAATGCGATTGTGGGCTTCTCGGACGTGCTGTCTGCCGGAGGAGCCTCGGAAGAAGAACAGCGTGGCTATTTCGAGATTATTAGGACCAACTCTGATTTGCTGCTTCGGTTGATTAATGACATATTGGATGTGTCCCGTTTGGAGGCCGACCGCGTCATCCTTTCTTTGGAGAGCTGCAATGTAGTGCAGATATGCCAGCAGGTAGTAGCTTCCGTGGCCCAGGCACGTAGGTCGACCAATCAATTCTTATTTGAGTGTGAACGTGAGGTAGTGGAGATGCGGACGGATGTGCAGCGTTTACAGCAGGTTGTGATAAATCTGCTTTCCAATGCGGACAAGTTTACAAAGGAAGGTACGATAACCTTGAAGCTGGAGCTGGATACGGCGAGGAATGTTGCAGTATTCTCGGTGACTGACACCGGTTGCGGCATTCCATTGGACAAACAGAAACGGGTGTTCGAACGTTTCGAGAAGCTGAACGAATATGTGCAGGGAACCGGCTTGGGCTTGTCCATCTGTAAGCTGACCGTTGAGAAGTGGGGCGGCGAGATTTGGATAGATCCTGCCTATACGAATGGAGCGCGGTTTATGTTTACCCATCCTATGAACTTATAAGAACCGACAAGAAATAAGGAAATATAATGAAAAGATTTAGTTGTTTTTTTATCTGGATTTTTGTCCTGACAAGCATACTGCCTGCGCAGGAAAGAGAGGTGAAACTGAAAGTCGTACAGACCAGTGATATACACGGAAACTACTATCCCTACGACTTTATACGCCGCCGGGAGGCAACCGGCAGTCTGGCACGTGTGCATGCTTTGGTGCAAAAGGAACGTGTGGCTTATGGCGAAAACCTGATTCTTTTGGACAATGGCGACATTCTGCAGGGACAGCCCACAGCCTATTATTATAATTACATAGATACCGTTGCCCCTCATCTGGCAGCGGAGATGATGAATTTCATGGGGTATAATGCCGGCAATATGGGTAACCATGACGTAGAGACCGGCCGTACCGTTTTCGACCGTTGGGCAGGTGACTGCCGTTTTCCGATATTGGGTGCCAATATTGTGGATACTGCTACCGGAGAAACCCATTTCAAACCCTATGAGGTGCTGGAACGTGACGGAGTGAAAATTGTGGTTCTCGGTATGATAACTCCTGCCATCCCCGTGTGGCTTTCAGAGAATCTGTGGAAAGGGCTGCGTTTCGACGATATGGAGGAGACTGCCCGCAAATGGATGAAGATTATCCGTGAGCAGGAAAAGCCTGATTTGGTTATCGGTATGTTCCATGCCGGCCAGGATGCCCAGCTGATGGGAGGCAAGTATCGCGAAAACGCTTCGGTGGAAGTGGCGTGCAACGTGCCGGGATTCGATATTGTCCTGATGGGGCACGACCATGCGCGCGAATGCAAGAGGGTGTGCAACATAGCCGGTGACTCGGTACTGGTGATGGACCCTGCCAGCAACGGTGTCGTTGTGAGTAATGTGGATATAACCTTGAAACTGCGTGATGGTAAAGTTATAGACAAGAAGATAGACGGCATACTGTCCGATACGCAAGACTACGGCGTCAGCGAAGAGTTCATGCAGCGCTTTGCCCCCGAAAATGAAGCTGTGCAGAATTTTGTTTCCAAGAAAATTGGTTCTTTTACCGAGACTATCTCCACACGTCCTGCTTATTTCGGTTCTTCCGCTTTTATAGACCTTATCCACGAATTGCAGTTGGCAATCAGCGGAGCGGATATTTCTTTTGCGGCTCCTTTGTCCTATGATACGGAAATCCGTAAAGGAGACATTTTTGTGAACGATATGTTCAATCTGTATAAGTACGAAAATATGCTTTACACCATGCGTCTGACGGGGAAGGAGATACGCGATGCCTTGGAGATGTCGTATGATTTGTGGACCAATCGGATGAAGTCTCCGGACGACCATATCCTTCTCTTCCGTGAGAAGCGCCGCGAAGGTGTTACGGATAGGGCCTCATTCAAGAATTTCAGCTTCAACTTCGATTCTGCGGCGGGTATTATCTACACGGTGGATGTGACCAAGCCGGATGGCGAGAAGGTAACCATTCTCAGCATGGCAGACGGTACCCCGTTCGATATGGATAAAATGTATAAGGTAGCGGTGAATTCTTATCGTGGAAACGGTGGTGGCGAATTGCTGACAAAGGGTTCCGGCATCTCGCAGGATGAATTGAAGGAGCGCATCATCCACTCTACGGATAAGGACTTACGCTATTATCTGATGCAGTACATCGAGCGAAAGAAGGTGATTGAACCGCGTGCGCTGAATCAGTGGAAGTTCATTCCCGAAGAATGGGCGGCTCCGGCTTCCAAGCGTGATTATGAGTTCTTGTTTGGCAAAGTTAAAGAATAATTCACTATCTTTGCGGCTCAAAATCTATAGTATAAGTTTTTGGGCGTGAAGCAGAAGAAAAAAATTATAGGTGCATTGAGCTTGCTGGTACTGTTTATCATGTACCAGGCAAGTATCACTGCGTTCACTCACGTCCATTATGTGAATGGGGTGATGATAACGCACTCGCACCCTTTTCATGGCACACACTCTCACTCTCAGACTTCCCTTCTGGTTATCGGGCATCTGTCGGTATTCCACTCTTCCGGGGTGGATGTGTATGAGGTTCAGCACCCGATGCGTCCTTTGCTGTCCATGCTCAGAGCCAAACCGGCAACGCCTACTGTAAAGGGGGAAGTTATACGTACTCTTTCCCTTCGCGCTCCTCCCGCTCTTTTTTCATAGTCATTAGGTTTAAAAACGCCTGGATTTTTTGCATGTAGATACCAGGTGTTTTAGTCTCGAATGTCCGGTATTTCAGTGAAAGAAGTGCGGCATTGCGGATTATTATCTTTTTTCAGACTTGAATTATTTTTTTATTTAGAGCGCTAATTTGATGAAACAATACATTTTGGCGTTGGTACTTGCAGTGGTAAGTGCCAGCGTAGCTTTTGCCGTAAATCCTATAAAGGAAGGCAATATGATTTCCGGCCATGTGATAGTGAAAGGTACGGAGGAAAATATACCGTATGCTACGGTTTTGATTATCGGCAGCGGTCAGGGAACGGTTTCTAATGAAGAAGGACAATTTGAGTTCCGCAAGCTTCCGGCGGGAAAATACAAGCTCCGTGTGTCGGCAGTGGGCTACAAGACCCAAGAGAAGGAAGTGACGGTGAGCAAGGACTTTACTGCCGTCATACATTTCCCGATGGAAGAGGAGAGTTTCATGACCGATGAAGTGGTGGTATCTGCCAACCGCAACGAGGTAAGCCGCAAGGCAGCTCCGGTAGTTGTAAATGTGATGAGTACCAAATTGTTCGAGATGGTCAACTCCACCGACCTTGCCAAGACACTGAACTACCAGTCGGGCCTGCGCGTGGAGAACAACTGCCAGAACTGCGGCTTCCCCCAGGTGCGCATCAATGGCTTGGAAGGTCCGTATTCGCAGATATTGATAAACAGCCGTCCCATCATCAGTGCATTGAGCGGTGTGTACGGATTGGAGCAAATCCCCGTGAACATGATTGAACGGGTAGAAGTGGTGCGTGGCGGAGGCTCTGCCCTGTTTGGCGCCAATGCTGTGGGAGGAACTATCAATATTATAACCAAAGACCCCATCAACAATTCCTTCCAGGTATCGAGCATGTTCTCCAATATGGACGGCAAGTCCTGGGAGCAATATATGGGTGGCAATGTGTCGCTGGTTGCCAAAGATAACTCTTACGGCATTGCCTTTTATGAGAGTTACCGCAACCGTAACCCCTACGACCGCGATGGCGATGGCTTTTCCGAGCTGGGCAAGCTGAACATGAATACCTTCGGTTTCCGCGCCTATTACCGTCCTACGCATTTCAGCCGCATCAATCTGGAATACCATACCACTAACGAACTTCGTCGCGGAGGCAACAAATTCGATTTGCAGCCGCACGAGACGGACATCACCGAGCAGACCAAGCATATCATCAATAGCGGAGGCGTGAGCTATGATTTGTTCTGGAAAGAGTACAAGCATAAGATTTCGGCTTACACCTCCATCCAGCACACCGACCGCAACAGCTACTATGGTGCCCAAAAGAACATGAATGCCTACGGCAAGACGAAAGACCTGACCTGGGTTGCCGGCGGCATGTATGTGGGCAATATGGACAACTGCTTCTTTGCCCCCGCCACCTTCACCGGCGGACTGGAATATCAGAACAACTCCCTGCACGACATCATGACCGGCTATCATCGTGACATGGAGCAGGATGTCCGCATTGCCAGCGCCTTCGTGCAGAATGAGTGGAAGATGAACGTACTGACCATGCTGGTCGGCGCCCGCCTGGACAAGCACAACCTGATAGACAAGCTTATTTTCAGCCCCCGCGTCAACCTGCTCTACAAGCCGACAGATGATTTTCAGGCACGCTTGACTTATTCTACCGGTTTCCGTGCTCCGCAGGCATACGATGAGGACTTGCACGTGACGGCAGTAGGCGGCAAGGGAGTCCAAATCAAACTCGCCGATAACCTGAGTGAAGAACGCTCCAACAGTTACAGCGGTTCGGTGGACTGGACTGCCCATCTGGGTCACTGGCAGGCAAACATCCTGGTGGAAGGTTTCTATACAGACCTGCGCCACGTCTTTGTGCTCGAAGATATCGGCAAGAACGAAGTAGGGGATGTCATCAAGGAGCGCCGCAACGGAAACGGTGCACGCGTATATGGTGCCAATCTGGATGTAAAGATTGCCCATGGCAAGGAGGCGCAGTTCCAGCTCGGATTTACGGCACAGCGCAGCCGCTATACCCATGAGGAAGCCTGGACGAAGGTGGACGGAGAAGACCTTACCACCAAGCGCATGCCCCGTACACCTGATTATTACGGGTACTTCACTTTCTCCTCCGCACCGGTAAAGAATTTTGATTTCTCTCTTTCCGGTACCTATACGGGAAAGATGATTGTTCCGCACTACGCACCGGAAGATGCTCCCGAGGGTGCCTTCTGTAATATCACTTCAGACCGCATGGAGCATACTCCCCAATTCCTGGACCTGAATGTGAAGCTGAACTACACCTTTGTGCTTCACGACCATATCAAGCTTCAGTTGAATACGGGTGTACAGAATATCTTCAACAGTTTCCAGAAAGACCTGGATAAAGGGGAATTCCGCGATGCGGGCTATTTCTACGGACCTACGCAGCCGAGAACCTTCTTTGTCGGCTTCAAGATAATGAACTAAAAGTTTCCATTTAAGGATTTTTAGAGCTAAATTCCGCAAAATAGTCCTACATTTGTCGCCAAAGCACAAAAACCATGGATACTAAGAGAATACGGAATGTAGACATTTCCCAGATACATCATTTGCCGATGATTGATTTCATCGGCAATGATTTTGCTATTTTTGATGACATCAAGGACATGTCTTTGAGCTCTTATCCCACCCGTTTGAATGCTGCTTGCCTGACTGTCTGCCTGAAAGGGTGGTGCAAACTGGAACTCAACTTGCAGCAATGTGAAATGCGGGAAGGTATGTTGGGTATTATTCTTCCCGACCAGATTGTTCTGCAACGCGAGCGTTCCGATGATTTTTCCGGTCTTTTCATTGCCGTCTCAAGGGATTTTATGGATATGGTGATACCCACCATGCAACAGCTTTTCCCCATGTTCTTCATGATTAAGGAACGGCCTTTCGTCCACATCACTCCGGAGGAATCCCAATCGTTTCAGGAGTATCACTCTTTTCTTTGGAGCAAGGTGAAGCTGAAAGACAATCCTTTCCGTAAGGAAATCACCCAGGGATTGCTGCTGGCACTGTTCTATGAGATATACAACATCTATCAAGGGCATGCCGTTCAGGAGCGCATACCCAAAAGCAGGAAGGAAGACTTGTTCGAACGCTTTATCCGTGCCGTTTCAGAGTCCTATAAGGAAGAGCGAAGTGTGTCCTATTATGCCGATAAGATGTTCCTCACCGCCAAGCACCTTTCCACCGTAGTGAAGGAAATCAGCGGAAAGACGGCAGGCGAATGGATTGACAGTCTCGTCGTTTTGGAAGCCAAAGCCTTGTTGAAGTCTTCCGAGCTGAGCATTCAGGAAATTGCAGACGAGCTGCATTTTGCCAACCAGTCCTTCTTTGGTAAGTATTTCAAGCATCACACCGGTATGTCACCTAAAGAATATCGCCGGCAATAGGTTCAATGTGACGGAATAATGTTTATTTTTGCGGTAAAGATTTACCCCCAAAATAAACTATCATGGAAAAAAGAGAAATTGACCTTACTGTTTCCTGCTATGGAAAGGTGAAAGGAGTGAAGTATGACGTTGTCATCTTGCCGTGGGGAGCTACGGAGCCCCATAATCTGCATCTGCCTTATCTCACTGATTGTATTCTGCCGCATGACATTGCCGTAGACGCGGCTGCATTGGCTTTACAGAATTCCGGTGTACGCTGCATGGTGATGCCTCCCGTACCTTTCGGTGCACACAATCCGGGGCAGCGCGAACTTCCGTTCTGCATCCATACCCGCTATTCCACCCAGCAGGCCATTCTGGAAGACATAGTTGCCTCCCTCTATGCACAAGGCATGCGCAAGCTGATTATTCTCAGCGGTCATGGCGGCAACAACTTCAAGGGAATGATTCGTGACCTGGCGTTTGTGTATCCCGATTTTCTGATTATCGCTGCCGACTGGTTCAGCATCGTCCCTCCCAAAGACTACTTTGAGGCTGTTGTCGACGACCATGCCGGCGAGTCTGAGACTTCCGTCATGATGCATTACCATCCCGAGCTGGTGAATCTGGCTGAGGCCGGTGACGGAGAATCCCAACCGTTTGCTATTCCTTCCCTGAATGAAAAGGTGGGCTGGGCTCCCCGCCATTGGGATAAGGCTACAGTCGACAGCGGGGTAGGGAACCCCAAAAAAGCTTCTGCCGAGAAAGGAAAACGTTATATGAAACCGGTGGTGGAGAAGTTGGCGAAGCTCTTTACAGAAGTCGGCCTGGGAAGTCTGTATTGATGTACTTGGCTTCCGGCTATATATAAAAATAGGCAATAACCATTGTGGATATTGCCTATTTTTTTAGTGCACCCTAAAAACTAATCTCTTTACTCTTATAAAAACTAATCTTTCTCTATTTCGAGTACAAAATTAGAAGGTTTTTGCGGGTTATGAATTGACATAAGTCAAAAATCTCATTCGGATATTATTTTTTCAAACGTGCCCAAAAGCCCTTCTTTTTCTGCCGGACCGGTTCACTGTTTTCGCGGAACAGTTCTTCGTAGGTCACTCCGTCATGTATCATGCGGTAGATGCTTCCCCAGTCAGGCAGTCCACCTAGGTTGCGGTCATCGATAAAGAGATCGGCTTTTACTTTGCGTGAAAAACCGGTGTGTGCGATGTCTTCTTCCGGATAGTCCCGGTTGACGGCATAGAATTCCACACCCCGTTCCCTGCACCATTCCACAGCTTCCTCCAGGAGCTTCCCTTCACGTACCGACCATAAAATCAGCCGGTGACGCTCGTTTATCAGCATCTTCAGCGTAGCGGTGGCAAAGGGAATTTCTTCTCCTATCTGGGGATAGCGGTGTTCTACAATGGTACCGTCAAAATCAACGGCTATGGTCATAAATGAATAGTTTTTATTGGTTTCAGACTGCGGAGAAAATTATCCTTGACCGCCTGTGGTGCCGCCAGAGTGCTGGCTGACCGGATTGTTTGAATATTCTTCCTGATGTCCCGTGTAGCTTTTCAGCTCTACTTTTACGTCTTTGCTCTGGTTGCCTACCACTACTTTAAAGGTATATGTTTTCACGCGTACCATACGCTTGCTGCCATACAGCAGTACATGGTTACCACTGACACTTGCAGTCAGCTTTTGTTCAATTTCATAAGAACCGTTCGTACCTCCCTCTTCAGTTTCAATGTAGTTGTTGATGTATGTGGCCAGTGCATCGGATGCTCCTGCAGCTTTCAGCGCTTCAGCCGGAGAAACGGTATAGTCCCATCCGTTCTTGATTTTAAGGGTCAGGGTGATATTTTCCAGCGCATCGTAATCTCTGTTCTCAATCTTGATTACCTCGGCTTTTCCATTCACTTCGTTGTAGCCGTCTGCTACACTGGCGGCAGCTTGTTTGGTAAATTTCACTCTAGGTGAATATTTGCCGGCTATCTTCTCGCCTTGCGGAATGGTAATGATGTAATTGTTATTGTTGAATCCTACGGTTTTAGCAGCGGCTCTGGTTGCAGGTGCCTCGCTGGATTCCACTTCCATGTTTTCCGGATCAAAATAGCCCAGGTTGGCATCAGTCGACGGATTGGGAATGGCAATGATGATATCTTCCTTGGCAACAGCGTCAGCCGGCTCTGTCTTGATGGCTACGTTATTTACAGAAGCCTTTGATGCTTCCGGTTGTGTGGAAGTTGCCGGATTGGCCTCACGTGCCTCTTCAAACACGACGGCTGCAATCTTGGTGTTTTCTTCCGTACCTCCGGTGGGTATGTTGATGGTGGCGGCATTCTCCTTTTCCGGATTTTCTATTTTCGGAGCCTCAATGGTGCTTCCGTCAGCCTCCTGCATTTCGCCGAATTCTATGGTTGTTGACATTTTTACATTTACCACCATCAGGCTGTGGTTGGCTGTTCCGTCTGTAAATTCTGCTGTGGCCTCGTAGTCATCATGTCCTTCAGCTGTTACGGTGAGCGTGTAGATGCCGGTTTTGTTCACAGTCAGTGAGTATACGCCTTTTGCATCGGTTGTGGCAGAGTATTCGCCGCTTTTTACGGTGGCTCCTGCCAATGGACCGTTGGCATCGGTAATGGTACCTGCAATGTAGTAGGCTGTTTGACTTCTCAGCGGGTCTTCCACTTCTTCATATTTCTTGTCGTCATCGTGGCAAGATGTAAGGACTGTTGTGCTGAAGGTCATTGCAAACATCAATGCACCTCCTAAAAATAAACTTTTCTTTTTCATAATTTTCGTCATTTGATAAAACTAATCTGTTTAAATTATACTTATTTCGATTTTTCTTTTTGCAGTTCCTTTATAAGGAAATAGCGTATATAGTCCGGCTGGTAGAAGTTGCTGCTTCGGTTTTCGTTAGGGCGTGTACTGTAACTTTTTCCCAGTTGTTTTTCTATGTACTCTCCATCTGCCACCATGCCGTATGCCCATGCAAAGTAGTCAGCCGGTTTTACTCTGAAGAATCCTTTTCTACTCCATTTTTTTCCCGGCAGGGGGATGGCAAAATGAAATCCTCCGTTTATCTCTCCGTCTGTACAAAGGGCATACAAGCCGATGGCATACTCTCCGAAGTGCCGCGTACAGTCTCCTCTCACTCCATAATCACCGTAAATATATCTTCCTGCTTTCAAGTCGAACTGCAAGTTGAGGCGTGGTTCGTAGTACGAAGCATTCAGTGAGGCATTGATACGCTGTTTTCTGCCTATATACCAGCCGTCTTCCCGGGTGATGGCGGAGAAACCGGTGGAGCCTGCCGTTCCGCCCAGTTCCCAGCGTCCGTTGTTGGTGCGGTATTTTATTTCCAGTTGTGCACCATATCTGTTGTTGGTGAAGTTACCCACCGTCATTTTCCCGAAGATGTTGTGCCTGAAGCGTACATCCTGCGATAGAGCTATGATTCCCGGTCTTATCCGTTTCATCTCTCCACTCAGATTGGTGGCTACGGGCAGTATCACTTGTGCGGTCATTTTCCCACCTTTCCACAAAGCTATTTCTACTGCCGGATTCAGGTTGATGGCATACGTATACAGTTCGTCAAACGTATTGTTCTCTAAAAACAAATCGGGGTATATCACCAAATCCATCTTCCAGGCAGACGGCACTTCTTCCTGACCGGCATTTTTCAATGCCTTCATGGCAGGATCCGTATCTACTGTAATCCCCATTTGCTGATATACTTGTGTCAGGTTGATTTCCCCGTTTCTGTATGCTTCCGTCAATGTATCCGGCAGATTGATGCAAAGCCTGGGAATCCGGTTTTCCAGTACCACCAATTGCAAATCGCCCTTCGTCTTGCTTCCCAAGCAGGCATCTATGGCTTTGCCCACTCCGGTGTAGGTACTTCTATATACGTTGTTCTCAAAACTTACAGTGGTCATTCCCGGTGTCTGTGCACATCGGATGTTTTCCATTCCGATAGCTTTCAAGCTCTCTGTCACTTGGGCATCCACCGTTGCAGAAATACTACAGAACCATACTGCCAGTATCCACTTCAAACTGTTTTTTCTCTTGTTTTTCATCCTATTCTCCAATCCCTAATCCCTCTCTTAGTGCAACAACCTGCATTCATACCGTATTCCTCCCGATATGCTGTTGAATTCTCTGGTAAACACATGGATGGAGAGATGCCTCCATAATCTGGCGGCGGCTCCCACATTGAAACCTTCCGAATCATATTCGGCCATGACAGTCATTTCCCGGCAGAAAGCAGGGGAGTAGCTGATGCCTCCGAAGGGACCATCCTTTATGCTATGGTCGTTCAGTGGGAAATAGTAACCGGCAGTCAGTGCAAGCCTATCTCCTTTTGCAATAGAGAACCCTTTAGTTAATGCACC
>OLXV01001502.1_pt1 | contig 11577 bp, 10 predicted proteins | sample 1673481 | NCBI WGS metagenome assembly OLXV01 (sample SAMEA103958113, study PRJEB25191) | human gut metagenome
ACGGTATGAATAATGGCGTTTTACTCATTAACCACGCAATGACTAAAAAAACGCACATCTGCTGAAGCAGCAGCAACACCAGATTAAAATCGTACATACCCGCAAACCACACTTCCCTTTAAAACGCGTAACATACATTGCCTGCGTTTAACTTTCTTTGAACTCTTGCAGAAAAATGAGAATTCGTGAGTACGATCACTCAAAATCGCCTGGCAAAAATAAAATCACCCTATAGATGCACAAAAAACGGGCAAAACTACCTGGTTCGCAAAACTGCGTCTAAAGTTAAACCGGGACCTCGCGAGCAAGGGTGAGACGATGGCGCTTTACACAATTGGTGAAGTGGCGTTGCTTTGTGATATTAATCCTGTCACGTTACGCGCGTGGCAGAGGCGTTACGGATTGCTGAAACCGCAACGGACAGACGGCGGTCATCGGCTGTTCAACGATGCCGATATTGACCGGATCCGCGAGATCAAACGCTGGATCGACAACGGCGTGCAGGTCAGCAAAGTTAAAATGCTGCTCAGTAATGAAAATGTTGATGTGCAGAACGGCTGGCGCGATCAGCAAGAAACATTACTGACTTACCTGCAAAGCGGCAATCTACATAGCCTGCGAACGTGGATCAAAGAGCGCGGTCAGGATTACCCCGCCCAGACACTCACCACACATCTGTTTATTCCTCTGCGCCGACGGCTTCAGTGCCAACAACCGACTCTCCAGGCGCTGCTGGCGATCCTCGACGGCGTACTGATCAACTACATCGCCATTTGCCTGGCTTCGGCACGTAAAAAACAGGGTAAAGATGCGCTGGTGGTTGGCTGGAATATTCAGGATACCACCCGTCTGTGGCTGGAGGGCTGGATTGCCAGTCAACAAGGATGGCGCATTGATGTCCTCGCCCACTCGCTCAATCAACTACGCCCTGAACTATTCGAAGGCCGTACATTGCTGGTGTGGTGCGGTGAAAATCGAACCTCCGCCCAACAGCAGCAACTCACCAGTTGGCAAGAACAAGGCCATGATATTTTCCCACTCGGCATTTAATGATTCGTTAACAAATGCGCTTTACTGTACAATCCTTTCGTTAACATAAGGAGTGCATTATGCGCATAGCTAAAATTGGGGTCATCGCCCTGTTCCTGTTTATGGCGTTAGGCGGAATTGGTGGCGTCATGCTCGCAGGTTATACCTTTATTTTGCGTGCTGGCTAAGCGCCTGCACCAGCCTTTCAAACAGGCGGTCTGCGATGATCGCCGCCAGTGCCACCAGTAACGCCCCCTGGATCACATACGCGGTATTAAATCCGCTAAGCCCGATGATGATGGGCGTACCCAGCGTGCTGGCCCCTACCGTTGAGGCGATCGTCGCCGTACCAATGTTGATAATCACCGAAGTTCGCACGCCCGCCAGAATCACCGGAGCCGCCAGCGGTAGCTCGACCTTACGCAGTCGCTGACCACGACTCATTCCCATACCTTTCGCAACTTCTGTCACGCTGGCATCAATCGCTCCCAGCCCGGCAAGTGTCGCCTGCAGGACGGGCAGCACACCGTAAAGGATCAAGGCGATAATCGCTGGTTGCAGACCAAAGCCGATCACCGGAACGGCGATCGCCAGCACTGCGACGGGCGGAAAAGTCTGTCCAACGGCGGCAATAGTTTCCACCAGTGGGCGAAATTCCGCGCCCCACGGGCGAGTGACAGCAATTCCGGCACCAGTGCCAATGATCACCGCAAACAAACTCGAAATTCCCACCAGCCAGAAATGAGCCAGTGCCAGAGCTGCAAAACTTTCTTGCTGATAAACGGGTCGTGGCAGTTGTGGGAACAAGGCAGCAAACAGCGGCTGGCTGTAAGGCAGCCAGAAAATCAGCGCCACAAACAGAGCAATGAGCCAGAACAGCGGATCGCGCAACATCTTCATACGCTTACGCCTCCACCAGCAGATCCTGAAAATGCAGCGTGCCGCAAGGCTGGCCCTGCATGTTCACCACCGGCAGCACCTCGCATCCCCGCGCAACAAACAGAGAGAGCGCATCGCGTAGCGTCATCTCTTCTGCCAGTGCCTCACCATCTGCTCGTTCTTCGCGACGCACGTAATCCGCCACACTACGTAACGAAAGCAGGCGCACACCCAGTTCACTACGTCCAAAAAACTGGCGGACAAAATCATTCGCCGGACGAGTCAGCATCGTCAGCGGATTCCCCTGCTGCACCACTTCACCGTGATCCATCAATACCAGATGTTCTGCCAGCCTTAGCGCCTCATCAATATCATGAGTGACCAGCACAATGGTACGCCCCAGCAAACGGTGAATGCGCGTCATCTCTTGTTGCAACGCGCCGCGCGTTACCGGGTCCAGTGCGCCAAAAGGTTCATCCATTAGTAAGACTTGCGGATCGGCAGCCAGTGCACGCGCCACTCCCACACGTTGCTGCTGACCACCGGAAAGCTGATGCGGATAACGCTCACGCAAATTTGACTCCAGCCCCAGTAGCGCCATTAATTCGTCGATACGATCGTCAATCCGTGCCCGCGACCATTTTTGTAATTGCGGCACGGTAGCGATGTTTTGCGCCACGCTCCAGTGGGGGAACAGGCCAATAGATTGAATGGCATAGCCCATCCGGCGGCGCAACTCCAGTACTGGCAGCGAGCGAATTTCTTCTCCGGCAAAGCGGATCTCTCCGCTGTCATGCTCCACCAGGCGGTTAATCATTTTCAGGGTGGTGGATTTGCCGGAGCCAGATGTGCCAATCAGCACCGAAAAACTCCCTTCCTGAAAATTGAGATTGAGATCGTTAACGGCTTTTTGTGCGCCGAACAGTTTGCTGACATGGCTAAATTCAATCATTACGTTTCACCTTCAGCAGTGCGATAAGCAAATCGAACAGCGCGTCGGTAAGCACCGCCAGAACAATTACCGGGATCACCCCCAGCAACACTAAATCAATGGCGCTGCTTAGCAGCCCCTGGAAAACCAGCGCACCAAAACCGCCTGCGCCGATTAACGCCGCAATCACCGCCATACCTACAGTTTGCACCATCACCACCCGCAGGCTGCGCAGAAATACCGGTAACGCCAGCGGTAACTGAACATGCAGGAAACGCTGCGCCCCGCTCATCCCCATCGCTCTGGCGCTTTCCAGCACATCGCGCGGGATCTGGTTCAAACCGACTACCACGCCGCGCACCAGCGGCAGCAAGGCATAGAGCACCAGCGCAATCAGTGCGGGTGTCATTCCGGTTCCTGCTATGCCGAGCGTCCCCAGCCACGGAAAGGCCGTAACCAGCGCGGCAAGCGGCGCAATCAACAGGCCAAAGAGCGCCACCGAAGGCACGGTCTGAATCACATTGAGCAGAGAAAAAATTGCCCCCTGCCGAGCAGTGGAAAAGTAGCACCAGATGCCCAACGGCACACCAATCACTAACGCAGGCAGCACCGCACCAAACAGCAACGTCAGATGTTGTGCCAGCGCGTCGTCAAACACATCCTGACGGTTGGCGTATTCTTTCATTAGTGAGAGATCGTTAAGCGTGCCGGAGTACAGCAACCACAGCGGAATAATGGCAATCTGCATATGCAACAACCAGCGCCACAGCGGATGCGTGGAGATTCGGCGGATGGCATCGCTACAGGCCAGCAATGCCAGCGCCGCAGCCAGCCAGAAACCACTGCCGAGGCTGGTACGCGCCAGCGCACTGCCATTTTGCGCCAGTTGGGTCGCCGCCTTTCCAGCTCCCCACACCAGCAATACGAAGACGAATTGCGCCAGAATGAGTGCACAAATGCTGCCTTTTTTACCGGGAATAAAACAGGCCGTCAGCCAGGCGCAACCAACGCCCACCAGCATCCAGATCGTTTGCGGCCACAGCTGCCAGAGATGACGCCCCTCACCCGAAACTAAACGATTAGGCGCGTAACTGATAAACGGCAGCGCCGCTGCGATTGCCGTCAGCAACAGCAGCAGCGCCAGAACAGGATTAATACGGAAATAAGTCACGGGAAATTACTTCGTCCACCCTTTTTGTTTCAGGTAGTCGGCAGCCACTTTTTTGGCATCCAGTCCTTCCACAGCAATGCTGGCATTCAGTTGCTGCAATGTTTTTGCATCGAGGCTGGCGAAGACTGGCTGTAGCCACTGTGCCATTTGCGGATACTCCCTCAACACCGACTCACGCACCACTGGTGCAGGCGCGTAGATAGGTTGCACACCTTGCGGATCGCTTAAGGTTTGCAGCCCCAGCGCCGCTACCGGGCCGTCAGTGCCGTAAGCCATTGCAGCATTAACGCCAGAGGTTTGCTGGGCAGCGGCTTTGATCGTCACCGCCGTGTCGCCACCAGCCAGTGACAGCAACTGATCCTGACCGAGCTTAAAGCCATAGGCTTTTTCAAACGCGGGTAACGCATCGGCGCGTTCGATAAACTCTGCCGAGGCTGCCAGTTTGAAGGTGCCGCCCTCTTGCAGATAACGACTCAGGTCGGCAAGCGAAGTGAGTTTATTTTTCTCTGCCACATCCTGACGCACGGCGATAGTCCAGGTGTTATTTGCAGGCGCGGGCGTCAGCCAGATTAACTTGTTGTGCTCCGAATCGAGCTTTTTGACTTTCTCGTAACCTTGCTGCGCGTTTTTCCACGCTGCATCGTTTTCATCTTTAAAGAAGAAAGCGCCATTGCCGGTATATTCCGGATAGATATCCAGTTCACCGGAAGTAATCGCCCCGCGCACCACAGGAGTCGTTCCGAGTTGCACTTTATTCACCGTCGGTACGCCGTGGCTTTCCAGCACCTGCAAAATGATATTGCCGAGTAGCGCACCTTCGGTATCGATTTTTGAACCGACTTTAACGGGGGAAGCCGCCTGTAGCGGCAGGCTCACGGCTGCCAACATAACCAGTGAACCTGCCCAGAGCTTTAAGAGTGGCATGATGCTTTCCTCATTCTTTTACTGTTGTTTTCAGCGAATTAAGAGAAAAGCATAGTTGATAATGGCGGGGTTAGCTTGAGCGGAAGGATTCAGTTGCAGAATCAGATAAATACTTAAGAGGCATATTCGGTCCGGCGTTTCCTGCCGGATGCGGCGCGAGCGCCTTATCCGGCCTACAAAGGGCGCAAACGTCGCGCCCTTACTAAAGCATTACAGCAACTCAAACTCGCCTTTCTTAACGCGTGCGGAATCAGTGCCGATAAAGACATTGAACTTGCCAGGCTCGGCGTCATATTTCATCTGTTGATTCCAGAACTTCAGCGCCTCAATATCGATCGGGAAGCTGACAGTCTGAGTTTCGCCCGGTTTCAGGGTGATTTTCTCAAAGCCTTTCAGCTGTTTCACAGGGCAACTCATGGAAGCCGTCACATCCTGCAAGTACATCTGCACTACCGTGGCACCCTCGCGCTTACCGGTGTTCGTCACCTGCACGCTGGCAGTCACTTTGCCGTCACGCTTCATGGTCGGCGCAGAAAGTTTCACATCAGAGACGGTGAAAGTGGTGTAGCTCAGCCCATAGCCGAACGGATACAACGCCCCGTTAGCTTCATCAAAATAACGCGAAGTGTATTTGTTCGGCTTGTCGGCATTATACGGGCGACCGGTATTCAGATGGCTGTAGTACACCGGGATCTGCCCGACAGAACGCGGGAAGGACATTGGCAGCTTGCCGGACGGGTTGTAATCGCCAAACAATACATCGGCAATTGCATTACCGCCTTCAGTCCCCGCAAACCAGGTTTCCAGAATCGCATCAGCCTGCTGATCTTCTTTCACCAGCGCCAGCGGACGCCCGTTCATCAGCACCAGCACCAGCGGTTTACCGGTGGCTTTCAGCGCCGCAATCAAGTCACGTTGGCTTTGCGGAATAGTGATATCGGTCCGGCTGGAGGCTTCGTGCGCCATCCCCTGTGCTTCACCGACTACAGCCACCACCACATCAGATTGTTTCGCCGTCTGCACCGCTTCATCAATCATCTCTTGCGGCGAACGCGGATCGACTTTGACCGCTTCTTCATACTGATTCAGGAAATCGATAATGCCTTTGTCACTGGTAACGTTCGCCCCTTTGGCATACAGCACTTTACCGTTTTCACCGACGGCATTTTTAATCCCGGTCAGTACGGTCACGGATTGATCGGCAACACCGGCTGCGGACCAGCTGCCCATCACGTCACGTTTACTGTCCGCCAGTGGCCCAACCACCGCAATGGTGGCCGATTTTTTCAGCGGTAACGTTTCGAGACGGTTTTTCAGCAACACCAAGCTTTCGCGCGCCACTTCACGCGCTTCTTTACGGTGCAGGCGGCTTTCGGCATTGGTATCCACCGGGTCAGACTCTTTCGGCCCCAAATGGCTGTATGGGTCGTTAAACAACCCCATATCATATTTAACGTTCAGTACATGGCGGGCAGCATCGTCCAGCTCTGCCATCGTCACTTTGCCGGATTTAATCAACCCAGGCAGATACTTCGAGTAGTACTCGTCGCTCATGCTCATGTTGATTCCGGATTTCAGCGCCACGCGCACCGCATCTTCCGGGTCTGCCGCCGTGCCATGTTTAATCAGCTCTTTGATTGCACCGTGATCGGAAACGGTGATGCCTTTAAAGCCCCACTGGTCGCGCAGAACATCTTTCAGCAGCCAGGAATCGGAGGTGGCTGGCGTGCCGTTCAGCGAGTTCAGCGCCACCATCACCGCGCCGCTGCCTGCGTCCAGCCCCGCTTTGTACGGCGGCATATAATCATTAAACAGGCGCTGCGGACTCATATCGACGGTGTTGTACTCTTTACCGCCTTCTACCGCGCCGTATGCGGCAAAGTGTTTGACGCTGGTCATCACCGAGTAGCGATCTGCCGGGCTTTTACCCTGCATCGCTTCCACCATGGTTTTACCCATTGTTGAGGTGAGATACGTATCTTCGCCAAAACCTTCGGAAGCACGTCCCCAGCGCGGATCGCGCGAGACATCGACCATCGGTGCCCAGGTCATATTCAGGCCATCATCTGCCGCTTCATAAGCAGAGACACGTCCGACCGTTTTCACTGCATCGAGGTTAAAAGACGAGGCCAGACCGAGGCTAATCGGGAACACCGTGCGCTGACCGTGCAGCACGTCGTAAGCAAAGAAAAGAGGAATTTTCAGGCGGCTTAATTCCATCACCTGATCCTGCATGGCGCGGATATCCTGACGGGTTACGGTGTTGAAAATCGCCCCAACCTGACCGTCTTTGATCATCTCGCGGATCGCCTCTTTCGGGTTATCCGGGCCGACGCTGATTAAGCGCAGCTGACCAATTTTCTCATCAACTGTCATTTTCTTAAGCAGTTCGGTGACGAACGCATCCCGCGCTTCGGGCGTTAATGGATGGTTGCCGAATAAATCATCCGCCAGTGCTGGCTGCAGGGCCAGACTCACCGCGATTCCTACTGAACATAGCCATTTCATATGGATTTTTCTTCCTTTGTTGCCCGACGTGGCAGCGAAAATGGTGCAAAAACCGTAGTTTGCCATAAGCATGATGGAGAGAGAAAAAGAATGCTCAGTTTATTGTCTGAATTTTCAAAATATTCACTCGCTGAATTGTTATACAAGGCGCTATTCTAGTTTGTGATATTTTTTCGCCACCACAAGGAGTGGAAAATGTCTTCCATGACAACAACTGATAATAAAGCCTTTTTGAATGAACTTGCTCGTCTGGTGGGTTCTTCACACCTGCTCACCGATCCCGCAAAAACGGCCCGCTATCGCAAGGGCTTCCGTTCTGGTCAGGGCGACGCGCTGGCTGTCGTTTTCCCTGGCTCACTACTAGAATTGTGGCGGGTGCTGAAAGCCTGCGTCACCGCCGACAAAATTATTCTGATGCAGGCCGCCAATACAGGCCTGACCGAAGGATCGACGCCAAACGGTAACGATTATGATCGCGATGTCGTTATCATCAGCACCCTGCGTCTCGACAAGCTGCACGTTCTTGGCAAGGGCGAACAGGTGCTGGCCTATCCGGGCACCACGCTCTATTCGCTGGAAAAAGCCCTCAAACCGCTGGGACGCGAACCGCACTCAGTGATTGGATCATCGTGTATAGGCGCATCGGTCATCGGCGGTATTTGTAACAACTCCGGCGGCTCGCTGGTGCAACGTGGCCCGGCGTATACCGAAATGTCGTTATTCGCGCGTATAAATGAAGACGGCAAACTGACGCTGGTGAACCATCTGGGGATTGATCTGGGCGAAACGCCGGAGCAGATCCTTAGCAAGCTGGATGATGATCGCATCAAAGATGACGATGTGCGTCACGATGGTCGTCACGCCCACGATTATGACTATGTCCACCGCGTTCGTGATATTGAAGCCGACACGCCCGCACGTTATAACGCCGATCCTGATCGGTTATTTGAATCTTCTGGTTGCGCCGGGAAGCTGGCGGTCTTTGCAGTACGTCTTGATACCTTCGAAGCGGAAAAAAATCAGCAGGTGTTTTATATCGGCACCAACCAGCCGGAAGTGCTGACCGAAATCCGCCGTCATATTCTGGCTAACTTCGAAAATCTGCCGGTTGCCGGGGAATATATGCACCGGGATATCTACGATATTGCGGAAAAATACGGCAAAGACACCTTCCTGATGATTGATAAGTTAGGCACCGACAAGATGCCGTTCTTCTTTAATCTCAAGGGACGCACCGATGCGATGCTGGAGAAAGTGAAATTCTTCCGTCCGCATTTTACTGACCGTGCGATGCAAAAATTCGGTCACCTGTTCCCCAGCCATTTACCGCCGCGCATGAAAAACTGGCGCGATAAATACGAGCATCATCTGCTGTTAAAAATGGCGGGCGATGGCGTGGGCGAAGCCAAATCGTGGCTGGTGGATTATTTCAAACAGGCCGAAGGCGATTTCTTTGTCTGTACGCCGGAGGAAGGCAGCAAAGCGTTTTTACACCGTTTCGCCGCTGCGGGCGCAGCAATTCGTTATCAGGCGGTGCATTCCGATGAAGTCGAAGACATTCTGGCGTTGGATATCGCTCTGCGGCGTAACGACACCGAGTGGTATGAGCATTTACCGCCGGAGATCGACAGCCAGCTGGTGCACAAGCTCTATTACGGCCATTTTATGTGCTATGTCTTCCATCAGGATTACATAGTGAAAAAAGGCGTGGATGTGCATGCGTTAAAAGAACAGATGCTGGAACTGCTACAGCAGCGCGGCGCGCAGTACCCTGCCGAGCATAACGTCGGTCATTTGTATAAAGCACCGGAGACGTTGCAGAAGTTCTATCGCGAGAACGATCCGACCAACAGCATGAATCCGGGGATCGGTAAAACCAGTAAACGGAAAAACTGGCAGGAAGTGGAGTAAAAATTACGGATGGCAGAGTATCGCCATCCGAATTCACTTAATCGTTCTGTGCCGTCTGCCCCGCCGCCGCCATTTGGGCGGCTTTTTGTTTTTTATAGCTCAACGCTGCTGCCGGCACAGGCATCACTTTACCGGTTTCAATCCAGGTACGCAGGCGGCTGGCATCGGCAAAATGGGTATATTTGCCAAACGCGTCCATCACTACCAGCGCCACCGGTTTATTATTGATAACCGTACGCATCACCAGACAATGGCCCGCCGCATTGGTAAAGCCGGTTTTGGTTAACTGAATATTCCAGTTATCGCGATACACCAGATGATTAGTATTGCGGAACGGCAGCGTATACGTCGGATTAGAGAAGGTTGCCATATCTTCCCGGGTAGTACTTAACTGCCCGATCAACGGATATTGTTTGCTGGCAATGAGCAGTTTGGTTAAGTCACGGGCAGTTGAAACGTTATGCACCGACAATCCGGTAGGTTCAACAAAGCGCGTGTTGTTCATTCCGAGCGATTTCGCTTTCGCATTCATTGCCTTAATAAAGGCTTTGTAACCACCGGGATAATGGTGCGCAAGGCTTGCCGCCGCGCGGTTTTCTGAAGACATCAGCGCCAGCAACAGCATATCTTTACGGCTGATTTCGCTATTCAGTCGTACGCGCGAATAGACCCCTTTCATCTCCGGCGTCTGGCTGATATCCACTTTTAGTTTTTCATCCAGCGGCAGTCGTGCATCCAGCACAACCATCGCGGTCATTAATTTGCTGATAGACGCAATCGGACGCACCAGATCTGGGTGGTTCGAATAGATCACTTTGTTGGTATTCAGATCAACAATCATCGCGCTACCGGAGGCAATTTCCGGTTGTGAAGCGGTGGTAGCGGCTGCCGTTTTCGCAACGGCCTGCGGTGCAAAAGGCACAGCCAGCATCAGGGCCAGGCTAAATAAAGAAACTCGAAATTTCGGCATGATGAGCATTCAGATAGTGGTTCACGCGCACGGGTTGCGCACCGCCGGAGTAAGGATTTACTGAGGCTAGCGACGCCATCATAACGAGCAAAAAGTGCGATCGTCAAAGGAGAATCGTGAGGAAATGCTGCATTGCTGACATTTACGCCAGCAATGCAACGTCAAAGAACTTTCTAGAACAAACGATAACCGTAGCCCCATAGTATAACGGTTAGGGCGAGCAGCACTTCCAGTACCAGCACGCCAATCGCCAGCGTCGAACTAGAGAAGCTAAGGCCTTCCTCTTTGTTGATATTCAGGAAGCTCGGAATACCAAGGTAAAGCAGGTAGCCGGTGTAAAACAGCGCCACCGTGCCGACCAGCGCACACAACCAGACCAGTGGATAAAGCGCCACCAGACCGCTTAAAAACAGCGGAGTTGCAACGTAGCCCGCGAAGACCATGCAGTGCGCAAGTGACGGACGCTGCGGATAATTACGCGCCATCCACCAGATGACCCGCCCCATCACCGCGACCCCAGCCAGCATAACGCCGTAAAACAAGACAGCCAGCGCCAGTCCGGTAAACCAGGATAACTTCAGGATAGTGCCATCGCCAAAATTCCAGCCAATCTGTGTAGTGCCAATGAAGGCGCAAATCACCGGAATCGCCGCCATCAGCAAAACGTGGTGGGTGTAATGGTGAGAAATCGTTTCGTTTTCGCGATTAATCACCTGCATTTCACGATCGGGATGGGAAAACAGTCCCCAGACATGGCTCATACCGCCCCCTTGTTGTGAGTTCATGAACCTGACAGTTCAAGTATAAGTCAGCTTGTGATTATTTTTTGTTCGCCCATGTAATTTTCACTGTCTGATGAACGTCCTTTTTCAGCGTGAATGATTCACAGGGTGTATGCTTACTGGCAACCAAAGGGAGACAGACTGGCCTATGGATCTCAATACACTTATCTCACAATATGGTTATGCCGCGCTGGTGATCGGTAGCCTGGCGGAAGGTGAAACCGTGACTTTGCTGGGAGGCGTTGCGGCGCATCAGGGGCTATTAAAGTTCCCGCTGGTGGTACTTTCTGTGGCGCTTGGCGGCATGATTGGCGACCAGGTGCTCTATCTGTGCGGGCGGCGGTTTGGCGGCAAGCTGTTACGCCGTTTCTCGAAACATCAGGATAAAATTGAGCGGGCGCAGAAACTTATCCAACGCCATCCGTATCTGTTTGTCATTGGTACGCGCTTTATGTATGGCTTTCGGGTGATT
>OLXV01001504.1_pt1 | contig 11573 bp, 7 predicted proteins | sample 1673481 | NCBI WGS metagenome assembly OLXV01 (sample SAMEA103958113, study PRJEB25191) | human gut metagenome
TATGCACCTCTGTGTCCGGCTCATAATAGTTCAGGAGAGCCTTATAAGCCTCCCAGATCACCGGTACAACCGTATCTCCCGGCACGACCTCCATCAGGACGAAATGCTCGGGATCGTACTGATCCAGCGGAAACAACGGCAAAATCGCCGCCAAAAGCTCTGCCGTACCGATTCCATCCGCACGGATCACCCGTTGTCCGATGCTGCTGGACGGAAAGTTCGCATCCGCCAACACGATCTCGTCTCCGTGTCCCATTTCATCAAGAACTTTTAACAGCTCCGGTGAAATCAGTGGTGAAATTCCCTTCAACATATCGAATATCCCCTTAAACTTATTCTGCAGCAGCGCTCCTGCCACGCCGTATTTTCGCCGCACGCGCTGTCATCACACCAGGCTGCAGCGCCATACCTCCACGCCGCTGTCCTGGAATACCTCTCTCAGACGCTTCTGCACCTGTTCCGCAGTCACGCCTTTTTTCAGGATAACCTGTAAAAAACCTCCGCCGCCTGCGCCGCAGATCATCTTTCCGTCGATCAGATCCTCCACGGAACTAAAGATCATATCAATACAGGTATTAGTACAGCCGCCATCCAGCCGTCTGGAAAGCTCCCAGTGCTGGTTCAGGAGCTGTGCAAAGCCGTCTACATTTCCCTTTTCCAGCTCAAAGCGCATCAAAACCGCTATCCGCTGGATCTCATAAAGCACCTCCACCGTATCCGGGTTCCCGCTCACATAGCGGCTTACAATATCGCGCAGCAGGTTTCTTGCAAGCCTGCGCTGTCCGGAATAAATCAGGCAGAATCGCTCGTTTAACTCCTGCAGCGTCTCTGTGCTGATGCTGCAGGGACTGCAGCCGATTTCCTGTACAATCGCTGCATCGCTGGTCACCATTTTGATTCCAGGCGCAAGCCCGCCCACCTGGTCCTGCCAGCCGCCGCCCGTGGACATAATCTGCTCCATGCACAGGACCCGGTTGTACAGCTCCTCCTGGGACAGCTCCTTTCCGAGCATCCGGTAAATCGCCTTGACACATGCGCCCGCAAGAATCGAGGATGTACCGAGGCCGCTGCCTCTCGGGATATGAATCACCTGTGTGGACAAATAGAGTCCGCTGCCGAGATTTTTTGTCACCTCTTCGACAGAAATCTGCTCCCGGTACGGAATGATGCCGCAGGCGATCAGCGCCGCCTTATGCAGGGCAAAGGGATCGTAAGGATTGCTGGAATCCTGCAGCTGACTGATTTCAGAAAATGCCTGCTCTGCGCCGCTGTCCGCGCTGGCCAGCACGATCTGATTGCCCGGAATCTTTTTCACAACTGCCTCGACAGGATTCTGTCCGTCCAGCTTCACCGCCGCATTCAGCACCGTTCCGCCGTGCTCCATGCAATATGGAGGCGTATCGCTCCAGCCGCCGCCCCAGTTGACGCGCACGGGCAGGCGTACCACCACTTCCTCCTGCTCCATTTTTGCCGTCGGATCGTAGGAAAGCCCTGCCACCGCCCCGACAAGAATCGCGTTTCGGATCGTATCCAGGCACAGGTCAAGATACTTATCCTGCTTCGTCAGACAGGACAGCGCATAATAAATCCGGATTTTCCGGGAAAATTCAAACAGCTCCTGTTCGTCCAGCTTTTCCGCCAGACCGCAAAGCTGCCGGATTACACGAGCATTGATCTCCCCGTTGAACACCTTCACCGCCTCATGGAGATTATCCTTTTTGTCGATGGCCTCCAGCAGGGATTCGATTTTTACCTTATCCTCCAGCTTATCCTGCCAGGGCAGAATCGCCGTCACATCCGCCTGGTTGAAGCTGTCCTTTAAAGAAATCCCGTCTTCCAGTGTTGGAAAACCGTCTTCATATGCACGCAGTGTCGCAGATACTGCTTCCTGAATCGTATTTCGAATCGGATAAACTGCCGCCGTCCACAACGGTTCGCCGATCTTTTTTCCAAATAATGCCGCTTCCTTCGGATTGTCGCAAACGCCGTACATCCGGACAACAAACCTGCCATCCTGCAGCTTTAGCCCATGCAGTACCGTATCCGCCGGAACGCTCTGTCCATCCAGCGTCACGCCGGAGATCACGCAGCGCTCCCCGACAACCGTACCATGATGCAAATAGCTGTCCTCGATATAGCTTCCCGCGCCAACGTCTGCACGCAGACTGATATAGCTGTTTCCAGCCCCATAGCTTTTTTCCTGACTGTTGGTGTTGATCCGCGCCTGCCAGCCCAGATGCGTAAATTGCTCCATCCCCTCCGTCATCAGATGCAGCAGCTCCCGGGTCGTCCCAAAATGGATAAATGCCGCCGGTGACATCCGGATCAGCTTCATCTGATAGGGATGCAGCGCCGCCCAGATTTTTTCCCGGCAGGCTCTCAGCTCCGGTGTAAACTCACCCTCGGGCGTCTCTTGATAATACTGCCCCAGGGTGGAATCCGACGCCAGTGGATACAGAAAGTCCGCATAAAACGAAAGCCGCGCCTGTTCGTTGACACAGGCGGCAAACTTTTCCTCTGTGTCGATCAGACTGTAAAGGGAATTGAGCAGGTCTACGCTCATCATAACCGCGCCGGTGTCAATATCCACATACCCGTGCTCGTCCACCGCACCCATTTCGTGCAGCTGCTCTACGGTCTTTTTATGTAAAAATCCGCCGACATTTCCTTCCCTGTCCCGTCTGTATACACCGTGGTTTTTGCCGATTTCTGCAGGCTCCTTGATCGACAGCGCCGCAGCGCCTTTTCCGTAAAAATCGATCTGCAGCGGGTTAAACAGCAGCAGCACATCCCCAGAGCAGACAAGCATTCCGGCGTTCATCCGCGCCGCAACACCGCACATGGCAATCATAAATTCGTCGAACAGCGTCGATCTGCGGCCGTTTGGAAGAATCCGCGGCACGGGGGAAAAGAGCTTGCCGCAGGCAGAATACTGGGGCACGCGCTTACTGTCCCCGCCGGAATGGATGACCAGAATGCGCTTGCCGTCAAAGGCGTGGCAAGCTGCTTCGCCGGGCTGCGCAGACGCTAACTGCCTGCTCTCTGCTGCGCCGTCACCCTGCACTGCGCCATGCGGCACAGCAGCCGGACTTTGCTTCCCCGCCGCATGCTCCCAGATATACCGCAGCACATTTAAAGTCGCGCCGCCGCTTCCGACACGCTTGCCGTCCGGATCAGGCAGCACCGCATAGTGTGTCTTTTCCGGGAGCATCTGATGCTTTAAGCGGTAGGAAATCTGCGCACGATATGCCTGAGCCTGGGCCTCGTTCGAAGCCGTCAGCACCACATAATCCCACAACGGCAGGTTCGGGTTGTGCAGAATTTCCTCATACTGTTTCGTACAGTCCCGATAAGACTGCTGTAAAAATAACGTCTGATAAGACAATCAAATACACATCCTCTCTTGTATTTCATGGCTGCAGATACCAAAATCCAGCTTCTTCTGCAGACCTCTCACTACTGGTAGGATAGCATATTCCGGGCGCTATTTCCACTGAAAAACGGCAATTCCGACAGCCGCTACAGCAAGTCCGATCGCCTTTCTCCACTCCCACGCTGCTTTTTCAACGCCGAACAGCCCAAACAGCTCCACAAGGTACGCCGCCGCGATCTGCGCCACCACGATAAACAGAACCGCCCTTGCAGGTCCAAGCATCGCCATCGCCTTAATCACTGTCCAGGTAATCCCGGCGCCGAGTACGCCGCCAAGCAGCAGATACTTCGGCTCGCTCCTAAACACGGCAAACAGATTCGACCGGTCCGCTGCAAGCCAAACTGCCAGGCACGACAGCAGCGCCGTCGCCTGCACAAACACATTCGCAGACCAGATGCTCGACGCTTTTGTGACCTGTGTATTGAAAATGCCCTGCACGCTCATCAGAACCCCGGATAAAACTGCAATCAAAAATCCAACCATCCTGCAAGCCTCCTTCTTCCGTCCGCCCTGACAGCGTCCGGTATGAAATACAGTATGCGTTATGGTTGGATTTTTATACACGTTCTTATTCTTCTTCGCCCTCGGCGTAATCGATTTGAGTCTCCGTAGGCACTTCGATATATTCTTCTTCAACGTACTGCGTGCCGGTTACCTGTGTCATGATTTTTTCCGAAAGGTCTTTTAAAACGTCCGAAACGTTTTCTCCCTCCCAGATTTTCGTCTCCGCGATCTCCATCTGTACCCAGAAGTTCGCAGTCGCCATCAGCTTCGGCACCGGAACCGTCTGGCTGTATTCCTGCCAGAACGCTGCCATCTCCTCCGTCTGCTGCGCTGCGCTCTTTTTGGCAGGCACAAGGGTACTGCGGTCAAACAGCTTATCCGCGCTGTCCGTGCAAAGCCATGCTGCGAAATTATCCGCCTCGTCCTGATGCTTGCCGTAGCCGTTTACAACAATGCTTCCGGTCACGGAAATACCGCGGGAGCAAACCGTTTCACTGATATCCGGCAGGGACGCTACGCCGTATTCCCACGCAAAGCTTCCGTCTGCCTTCGCCTGCACAACCCGATCCAGAATATCGGTGGTCGCGATCGTATAAACCAGCTTTCCATCCAAAAAATCCTGCACAACCTGGTCGTAGCTCGAAGTCTCCGCATCGATCGAGAAAAACTGACTCAGCTTCTGGTACGCCGCAAGCCCGTAAACCGCATCCTGATTATAGATGTTGATCCGGGACGAATCATCCCCGCAGCTTCCGCCAACGGTGATATAATTTCCTGCAAAGAAATAATTATAGAAAAAATCAGATACATCCCATCGGAAAACCGATTCTACCGTTTCCGGCGCGTTGTACTCATCCGCAAAATTCCGGATATCTTCAATCGTTTTCGGAATCAGGGACACCTCGTCCGTTTCCAGCTCTGCCGCCGCCTGCTCCAGATACGTCTGGTTGTATACAAGCGCACTGGTTTCAAAATACAGCGGATAAGCAACCGCATGTCCCTGATAGGTCACAGCGTCCAGTGCAGTCTGCGGAAAATTTTCGGTATTCAGGACAGCATTCTGATCCTTCACATTTACCGCCAGCCCGGCAAGGTACGCTTTTTCCAGTCCGTCATTGCTGATCAGGTAAACATCCGGCATCGATTCCTCTGCGATGGAAGCGTCGTTTACTGCCTCGAGATATTCCAGACCGCTTTTCAAAACCGGAACAACACGCACGCCGGTCGCATCCTGATATTCAAGCGCCATCGCGGAAAGATAATCCTCCAGTTTTTCCTCGGTATACCATACCGTCAGCGTCGGTTTGGACGACAGAATACCGTCCGCAGAAACGCCTGCCTTATCCAGGGCAGAGACGCCCGCATAAATCAAAGCCCCCGCAGCACAGACACCGCAGACCGCCCCGATCAGTTTTGGGTAAAAAGACATGTTCCTCTCCATTTCTTTCTTTTTTGCCGCGCCGCCGTTTCCCGGCAGCTACGCGTTTTGCTCCTGAAACGTTTTCAGGCATGAATCCAGAATTTCGATCATTTCATCCACATCTGCGTCGGTGATGACAAGAGGCGGAACGAAGCGGATAATATTTGTTCCCGCATTGATCAGAATCAGACCGTTTTCCAGCGCTGCGTTGATCACAGGCGCAACCGGACGATCAAAGACAAGTCCCTGCATCAGTCCCATGCCTCTTCTGTCCGTGATAAAATCATATTTTGCTGCCAGGCTGTCCAGCTTTTCTTCCAGATAAGCCGACACCTCCCGCACATGCTCCAGAATATTGTTTTCTTCAAACAGCTCCAGCACCTTTGCCACAGCTGCACATGCCAGCGGATTGCCGCCATAGGTCGTGCCGTGGTCGCCTGCCGTAAGCGAATGCTGTCCGACCTTTTCCGTCATTAAAAATGCACCCACCGGAACACCGCAGCCAAGGGCTTTTGCCGTCGTCATGATATCCGGCTTTATGCCATATTTCTGCCACGCATACCAATAGCCGGTTCGTCCCATGCCGCACTGGATTTCATCCAGAATCAGCAGGATATCCTTTTCATCGCACAGCGCGCGCACTTTTTTCAGAAAGTCCTCCTGTACCGGATAAATTCCGCCTTCACCCTGCACGGTTTCCAGCAAAATTGCACACGTCTTGTCATTTACACATGCCAGCACGCTGTCAAAATCGTTGAGATCGGCAAACCGGATATTGCCGATTCCGGGCTCAAAGGCCTCTCTATAATGCGGATTGCCGGTTACCGACAGTGCTCCCATCGTCCGACCGTGGAACGAATGGTTCATGGCAATGATCTCATGATCTGTCGTGCCGTCTTTTAAATAAGCATATTTCCGCGCCGCCTTGATCGCGCCCTCAATTGCCTCCGCACCGCTGTTGGTGAAGAACACGCGGTCCATCCGGGAAACCTTTTTCAGATGTCTTGCCGCTTCCACCGCAGGAACATTGTAATAATAATTCGAGGTGTGGATGACCTTGTCGATCTGCGCCTTCAGCGCATCATTGTACTCGGCATTATGATAGCCGAGGGCAAACACCGCAATACCAGCCACAAAATCCAGATACCGTTTTCCTTCTATATCATATAAAGATACGCCGTCGCCGCGATCCAGAACGACCTGATACCGATTATAGGTATGCAGAAGATCCTGCTCGGCTTCGTCGATATACTGCTGCATCAATTCACCCATGTTTCCTCCATTCCGCAGGCACTCTGTGCCGAAGGTGCTTTGCACTGCTTTAAACCTACTCATCGTCTCCGACAATCGCTGTTCCGATCCCATGATCTGTAAAAATTTCCAAAAGCAGACAGTGGGGGATTCTGCCGTCCAGGATATGTACCCGGTTGACGCCGCCTTTAACCGCCGCCGTACAGTTGTTTAACTTCGGCAGCATGCCGCCGCCGATCTCGCCGCTGCTGACAAGCGCTTCCGCGTCGCTTGCTGTAATGCGGGAGATGAAAGAGGATTTATCAGAAAAGTCCTTGTACAGACCTTCTACATCCGTCAGGAACACGAGCTTGTCCGCGCCGACCGCCCTTGCGATCGCGCACGCTGCGTCGTCTGCATTGATATTATAGGTCTCGCAATTTTCATCCATGCCCACCGGAGCTACGATCGGAAGGTAATCGCGGTCGATCAGATCATATAAAATCTTGGGATTTACTTTGGTCACATCGCCGACAAAGCCGATATCCTTCCCATCGGAATATTTCTTTTCCACCTGCAGAAGACCGCCGTCCTTGCCGCTGATGCCAGCTGCGGGTACGCCAAGCTCCTGTACCATGGCAACCAGATTTTTGTTGACGCGCCCCAGCACCATTTCCGCGATTTCCATCGTTTCAGCGTCCGTCACGCGCAATCCGTTGACAAAAACAGGCTCCTTGCCGGCTTTTGCCACCCATTTGCTGATGGCCTTGCCGCCGCCGTGTACGATGATCGGCTTAAAACCTACCAGCTTTAACAGCGTCACGTCCTTGATGACGTTTTTCTGCAGCTCTTCATTGCTCATGGCGCTGCCGCCGTATTTTACCACGATAATTTTCCGGTTGAATTTCTGGATATAGGGGAGTGCTTCAATCAGCACCTCCGCTTTTTTCATGATCTGTTCCATTTCCGGTTTTTCCACTTTTTCCTCCCATTTCTGCGCACGCTTCCTTTTGCGGCGCTGCGAGACTGTTTTATCGTTCTAACACCGGTTCGCGTCAGCTGCGGTAGTCCGCGTTAATCTTGACATAATCGTAGGTTAAGTCACAGCCCCAGGCTGTCGCTTCCGCCTCGCCCATCTTCATATCCACAAGCGCAGTCACCTCGGAGCAAGACAGGATCCGGGTCGCTTCTTCCTCGCTGTAATCTGCCGCCATGCCATCCTTGAAGATCAGGATCTTTCCGGCGCTGCTTTCCAAATACAGTTCTATCGCCTCGGGATCGAATTTTGCCCCGGAATAGCCCAGCGCACACAGAATCCGTCCCCAGTTCGCATCGTGTCCGAACAAGGCTGCCTTTGTCAGGCTGGAGGTGATGACCGATTTTGCCAGGGTCTTTGCATCTTCCTTATTATCCGCATGAATGACCTTTACCTCGAACAGTGCGGTTGCGCCCTCGCCGTCGCCTGCGATCTTCTTTGCCAGCGTCTCATTGACATAATGAAGCGCTTCCACAAACGTATCGTAGTCCGCGCCCTTTTCCGTGATTTCAGGGTTTTCCGCCTGGCCGTTTGCCAGCACAAGCAGCGTATCGTTCGTCGAGGTATCGCCGTCTACGGAAACCATGTTGAAGGTATCCTGCACGTCAGCGCTCAGTGCTTCCTGCAGAAGCTTTTTGGAGATATTCACATCCGTTGTCACAAATGCGAGCATTGTACACATATTCGGATGAATCATGCCGGAGCCTTTGCACATGCCGCCGATGGTTGCTTCTTTTCCACCAATCGTCACCTTTACTGCAACCTGCTTGTTGCGGGTATCCGTTGTCATAATCGCCTTTGCCGCATCGGTTCCTGCTTCTTCTCCGGGCTTGATCGCCTTTGCCAGCATACGCACACCTTCGGTCATTTTTTCCATCGGAAGCTGCATACCGATGACGCCGGTCGAACAAATCAGGACGCTCTGAGGAGAAATCTCCAGCGCATCTGCTGCCGCTCCTGCCGTCTCCCTGCAATATTCATAGCCGAGCTTTCCGGTACACGCATTTGCGATACCGGAGTTTACAACGATCGCCTGAGCTTCCCACTCGCTCTCTACGACTTCCTTATCCCATAAAACAGGAGCAGCTTTTACTACATTCGTCGTAAACACGCCCGCTGCGCGACACGGCGTTTTGGAATACACCATTGCCATATCTTTTCTGTTCTGATACTTGATCCCGGCCTCTACGCCGGCTGCCATAAATCCCTTTGCCGCGGTTACGCCGCCTGTAATGATCTCCATATGTTCCTCCTGCCTTTCTTTTTATGTCAGATTGAGCAGTATCTTTTGCCCGCTCAAGCGTTGAAATTTTCGATATTTTTCTGATTTAAAACAAAATCGTAATAGTTTAAATCTTCGCGCTTCGTCCAGCCGATCTGCTTCCAGAAGGCGTTGCCGATATCATTTTTCGTAAACGCGATCAGGGACACCTTATTGATGCCCTCCTGCTGCAGCGCATTCATACAGTGCACCACCATCGCCCTGCCGATCCCATGCATCCGGTAATCCTCATGCACACAGACGTGATACAGACAGCCCCTGCGCCCGTCATGCCCGCATAAAATCGCGCCGACCACTCTGCCGTCCATCTCAGCGACTACGCTGATTCCGGGATTTCGCTTCAAAAACCGCTCCACCCCTTCTCTGGAATCGTCGATCGTCCGGATCGAAAACCCGTGAATCGTCATCCAAAGGGCGTATACCTGATCATAATCCTCTATTTGCATGCTGCGCACTGTAACCATTGTTATTTATCCTTTCCTGCCGGGGCCAACATAAGGCAAAAGCGCCTCGCCCCAGCTTTTTATCAGCCGTTCAGGCGACCATGCCGCATTCGCCGGCGACGTGGATGGAAGCTTCCCCGCTTCCCGCTGACATGCCTTCTCACAATACCTGTGATATAACTCCCATGACTTTGCGCCGTTGCAAAACACCGCCTCAATCCTGGAATCCTGCAAAAGCCCGGCCACATCGTTTGCTGCCACATCCCGGATGGAGCTGTCCGAAGACCCTACAATCCGACAAGAAGCGATCACATCCCACACAGCGATCCCATTTGCCAGCAAAAAAGCCTTTTTCTCCTCCACCGACACCGGAACCTCCGCCTGACACACCCCCGCTAAAACCTTCCAAAACCGGTTCTGCGGATGCCCGTAATAAAAATGATTCTCCCTCGACTTCACCGACGGCAGACTTCCTAAAATCAACACTCTGGAATGCCCGTCCACAACCGGCGAAAAAGGATGCACTACCAACTCCTGCCCGACAGCCATCCAAAACACCTCAATCCTTCAAAGCCATTTCAAAGCACAAAAATTCTCTAACCCTAGATTTTACAAACAACTCCACGGAAAATCAAGACTTTTTTGCCCCAACAGGGCAAAGTCGCCTACGGCGATCAGCCCACACAAACTCAGCCCTACCTCCCGGGCCGCTGTTGCCGCAGGCAACCAGGCCTCACCGCCGAAGTAGGCGCAGTCGGCGCAGCCGACCAGCCCCCAACAAACTCAGCCCTACCTCACAGGCCGCTGTTGCCGCAGGCAACCAGGCCTCACCGCGCAGACTGATTGCCAGCCCCGGCTGCCGACTGCAATTGCGTCCCCTTGATTTGCAAGCGAAACTTTTGCAAAAACGCACAGGCTTCCGGCACCGAACGTCCGACTGTCCGAAGCAGGCATGCACAACCGCCAAAGCAGCCAAAAACCTACCACCATGCCTGCAAGTTTCGGACGTGAGGTGCGCCCTTAGGAAGCCGACGCGCTTTTGCATAAAAGTTTCAGCGCGCAAATCCCGGGGACGCAATGCAGTCGGCTGCCGGGGCGGTCAAAGTCTGCCGGGAATCCACCATCCCTTACGGGAACATCGGCACCAGATCCAGGCCCTCGGACTCCTCCAGTCCAAACATCAGATTCATATTCTGCACTGCCTGTCCTGCCGCGCCCTTCACCAGATTATCCATGGCACCTATCATAATCACACGCTTCGTCCGCGGATCGACCTTAACGTTCACATCTACAAAATTGCTGCCCTCTACCCACTTCGTTTCCGGGCACACACCTTCCGGCAGCACGCGCACAAACTTCTCATCCTGATAATATTTGTCATAGGCTGCCCGAATCATTGCAGCATCCGGCAGTCCAAGGCTTCCGTCCGGCTTTTTCACTTCTTTTAAGGAAGCATAAGCCGTCACCAGAATTCCACGGTTCATCGGAACCAGATGCGGTGTAAAGTTCAGCACAACCGGACAGCCTGCCGCATAGGACAGCTGCTCCTCGATCTCCGGCGTATGGCGATGGCTCGCAACACCGTATGCCTTGATATTTTCATTCACCTCACAGTACAGGTTTGCAACCTTTGCACTGCGCCCTGCCCCGGAGGTACCGCTCTTTGCATCAATAATCAGCGTATCCATATCGATCAGTCCCTCTGCTGCCAGCGGAAAGATCGAAGTAATGGAGCAGGTGGGATAACAGCCCGGATTTGCTACCAGACGAGCCTGTTTGATCGCCTCACGGTTTCTTTCACACAGACCGTAAACCGCTTCCGGAATAAACTGCGGAGATTTATGTTCGATTCCATACCACTTTTCATAAGTAGCAACGTCCTTGATCCGAAAATCCGCACTCAGATCGATCACCTTTGTATTGGAAAGGATTTCCTCATCCAGAACTCCTGCCAGGAAGCCCTGGGGCGTCGCGGTAAAGATCACATCGACCTCTTTTGCCAGCTGCTTTAAATTATCATCCTTACAAACATCCTCTACAATCTGAAACATATTCTGATATACAGATGCATATTTTCGATCTATGTAACTTCTTGAACCAAACCATTCAATCTGTGCTTCGCTATGTCCGAGGAGCAGCCTTACCAATTCATTGCCTGCATATCCTGTAGCACCGATAATTCCGACTTTAATCATTGTCTCATCGTTCCTTTCATATAAGGTTTT
>OLXV01001517.1_pt1 | contig 11504 bp, 10 predicted proteins | sample 1673481 | NCBI WGS metagenome assembly OLXV01 (sample SAMEA103958113, study PRJEB25191) | human gut metagenome
CTCGGCTCGAATCCCCTTTCAGGGCAGGCTTAATATGTAAGCTTCTAAAGCGCACCAAAAGGCTCCCTGTCGAGGGAGCTGTCGAGCCGTAGGCGAGACTGAGGGAGTAAAAAGGCGTGTCACCACGCTCAGGTGAAAGCTACCGCCTTCGCTATATACTACTTCTATATACCTCTCTTTGTTAATTTTTAGTCACTACTGTACATAAGACAGCACAGCTGTAACAGGTGATTCGGCCTTTCAGGTCTCATATGATGCCTGCGGCATAAGGCTCCCCTTTACGGGGAGCTGTCGAACAAAGTGAGACTGAGGGGTTGTAATAAACAAAGAGCTGTAAGCTGCTTTATAACCCCTCCGTCAATTCGCTGACGCTCATTGCCACCTCCCCTTTCAGGGCAGGCTTAATATGTAAGCTTATAAAGCGCACCAAAAGGCGCCACCGCTTGCGGGGGAGCTGTCTGTGAGCGATAGCGAAACAGACTGAGGGGGAACACCTCGCGGCACTCGCCCGCTCCGAGTTATTCCCCTTTCGTCATGGCTACGCCATGCCACTTTCCCCGTAAACGGGGACAGCTTTTGGTTAGCGGTAGCACGCAAGCCTCGTTCTTCGACGCAGAAATTCATCGTCGAAGCTGCGTCGGAGAAAAAAGCCAGACATTTAGCCTGTTTCGACGATAGTGACGCAAGTGACGATAGTGCGTAAGGCCGTTAGAGCGCTTTAATGCTTGCCGCTCTTTCGTATTGCGCGGTGAATATCACCTCCAGCGCAATGCCCGCTATTATCACAAGGAAGCCTATAAGGCCAACAGCGTCCGGCAGTTCGTGCATGAATATAGCCACCCAAACGGGGCTTAAAACCATCTCCATGGGGCTTATCATGCTGGCGCGGGCAGCGGTGGTGTACCTCAGGCCAAGGGTATAGAACACGTAGCCGCCGCCGAACTGCACTATGCCAAGGGCTAAAAGCGTTACCCAGCCGACTGTATCCATTGTGAAAAGCTGCGCAACGGAGTCGCGGCAGAACAGCGGCAGTATGACCGCCGCCATGAAAAGATTGTTTATGGCGGTTATGCCAACGGGATTGTCCCCGCCAAGGTCCTTGCCAAGCTGCGTGACCACGGCGAAGGAAAGGCCGGTAGTGAGGGCGATAAGGTTGCCTATAAGCGTTACGCCCTCCGCCTTTGAAAACATGGATATAACAACCCCCGCCGTAAGCACCGCCAGCGGTATCACCCGCCGCTTTATGAACGGATAACCCTTCACGCGGGAATAGATATACAGCCATATGGGCGAAGTGAACTGCATACCCACGGCTATTGCCGCGCTGGTAAGCTTTATTGCCGTAACCACGCCAACGCTGTTCAGCGTGAATGCTACCGCCATAAGCAGCATTTTGGGGCTGAATTTAAGCTTCTTGGGCCGTATGAACGGCGCAAGCACAAGGCCCGCTATCAGCGCGCGCATAGCGCCTATAAGCATGCTTGGCAGCTCAATATTCTTCACCAGTATTGAATTGGTGCTCCACAGCACCGCCGCTATGAACACCAGCAGCATTCCCAGCGTATTCTTGTTCTTCATATTAAATGTTCTCCCCGACAAGCTTTTTAAGCTTCCTCAGTGTGCCGTCCTCGCAAGCGGCGCAAATCTTCGTGCCGGTTTCGGTATGCTCCTCGCTCAGTATCCGCGCCTCGCTGTGCAGCAGCGCAACGGCCTCGTATTTGTCATAAGGAATGGTCAGCTCTATTGTGCTGTGCGATGCGCTCAGCAGCTTTTCCACCCGCTCAAGCAGGCTCTCCATCCCCTCCCCCGTTGCGGCGGAAACGAATGCGTCGTCCTCCGTGCCGCGCGGGCGGCTGTCAATACGGTCTATCTTGTTGTATACGTTTATGCGCGGCGTGTCCCCCGCGCCAAGGCTTGCTATAACGTCCTCCACAACGCGCATCTGCGCATCGTAATGGTCGCACGAAATGTCCACAACGTGCAGTATAAGGTCCGCGTTTGAAACCTCCTCCAGCGTGGATTTGAACGCCTCTATCAAGTCATGCGGCAGCTTGTTTATGAAGCCCACCGTGTCGGAAAGCAATATGTCAAGCCCGTTTGGCAGCGTTATCTGCCTAACAACGGGGTCAAGCGTTGCAAAAAGCTTATCCTCCGCCAGCACTCCCGCGTTTGATACGGCGTTTAGGAACGTGCTCTTGCCCGCGTTTGTGTATCCAACCAGCGCCACCAGCGGCGTTGCGTTCTTCTCCCGCCGTTCCCGCCTGAGAGAGCGCTGCTTTTCAACCTCCTTCAGCTCCTCCCCCAGCTCGAATATGCGCCTGCGTATGCGCCGCCTGTCTATTTCCAGCTTCTTTTCGCCCGGGCCGCGCGTGCCTATGCCGCCGCCCAGCCTGCTAAGCGCCGTGCCCTGCCCCGTAAGGCGGGTAAGGTTATATTTCATCTGCGCCAGTTCAACCTGCAATGCGCCCTCGCGGCTTACTGCCCGCTGCGCAAATATGTCCAGTATAAGCGCCGTGCGGTCGATTACCTTAACGCCCAGCCGCGTTTCAAGGTTCCTCAGCTGGCTTCCCGTCAGCTCGTCGTCGAATATAACCAGCTCCGCTTCCGTTTCGCTGCATAATAGGCTCAGCTCGTCCACCTTGCCGCTGCCTATATACGTTGCGTTGTCCGGCGTGCGCCGCTTCTGTATGCTGCGCGCGACCACGTTCGCCCCCGCCGTTTTTGCAAGCTCCGCCAGCTCCTCTATCGTGTCGTACCCTTCGTCGTTTTCAAGGCCCACCAGCACCGTCCTTTCGGGGATATCGTCCTTGGTGTCCTTGGTGCTGCTTTTCAGCCTGTCGTCGGATACATATATTTCCTCTATAAGCTGCCTCTGCGGCAGTTTATATGGCCTCAGCGGGCCGTATATGAGCACCTCCCGCTCCTCGCCCACGGCTTCGCCAATGTAGCCCGCGTAAAGCGAGGTGGCCGTGCCGTCCTCCTTAACGCCCACCGCCGCCATGCAGTCCAGCCGCATGCTCCTAAGCGTCCCTATGTCCACTCCGCTCAGCCTGCCGTCCCCGCCGGGGTGTGTGTGCAGGCATCTTACGCCGCAAAGCCTGTCCTCGTTGCGTACAAGGCGCATGGAGGGCATGCTCACCTTAGACCCGTCCCCTACGGACACGTCCTCTATGCTGCCGCTGCGGCTTATATAAACGCTTATTTCGCGGCGTATCGCGCCCGTAAGCGCGCAAAGCTCGGCTATCAGCTCGTGCGAGGCAAACTCGTATTGCCCCTGCGTCATATCATAAATGGCGGCTATGCGCTCCAATACCGCGTCGCGTATTCCTTCGGTATTGCCGTTCACCTTTTTCTGCATAGGCGTCAACTCTCCTTTCAAAAAATACAATTTGGATTATACCATATAAACAGCTATAAACAAGCATAAAAAAAGCCAGCCCTTGCTCATTTGAGAAGGACCGGCTGTTGGTTACGATGCTATGAATCAGTTAGCGGCGGCTTCCTCGACCGCGTAAACGCTGACCTGCTTGCGGCCAAGATGCTTGGTCTCGAAGCGGACAACGCCATCAACCTTGGCAAAAAGGGTATCGTCCTTGCCTATGCCAACGTTGTTGCCGGGATGGAAGTGGGTGCCCCTCTGCCTGACCAGAATGTTACCGGCCAGAACGAACTGCCCGTCAGCCCTCTTGGGCCCAAGACGCTTGGATTCGCTGTCGCGTCCGTTACGGGTACTGCCAACGCCCTTCTTATGAGCAAAAAGCTGCAGATTGATCATCATCGTGTTACACCTCCCTATCAGTCAATTTGATGTAATCACCGTTTGTTTCGGCAAGCGAGGCTATGCTCGCCGCCATCGTGTTAAGTATCAGCTCCGCGTCGTGCTGCTGAGCGGCCGATATTTTCTTTGGAAGCATACAATACATATACCCGTCTGAAATATCAAGCGCAATCTCAAGGCCTATGACCTCTTTCAGCCCTATTACCGCCCCCTGCGTAAGCGCGCTTACCGCCGCGCACACAATGTCGCTGCCTTCTTCGGCGTAACCCGTGTGCCCCTCGGCTTCAAAGCCTATTGCGTGGGACCGGCTGCGGAACAGAGTAATTCTTGTCATGTCTTTTGTTAACCTATGGTGTTGATCTTAACCTTGGTATACGGCTGACGATGACCCTGCTTCTTGCGGATGTTCTTCTTGGCCTTGTACTTGAACACCACAACCTTATCGCCCTTGGTCTGTTCCATGACTTCCGCCTTGGCGCAAACGCCTTCAACCACGGGCTTGCCTATGGTAACGTTCTCGCCGTCGCAAAGCATCAGAACCTCGAAGCAAACCTCGGCACCGGCTTCCAGATCGAGCTTTTCGACCAGAATCTCATCGCCCGCTTCAACCTTGTACTGCTTGCCTCCGGTACGGATAATAGCGTACATTTGCTGCACCTCCTATTCCCCAATCTCGCCCGCGACACGGCGGCGCTGTTCACGCGCTTCAAAAAAGCCGTCGCAGAGCGGCTCACCTGCGTATTTTAGCATAGGGCCGCGCCCGTGTCAACAACAGTTTCGCCCTTTTCGCCTATCTTTTTGGCATTCTGCTTCTTTCCTATGGCGTTTTGCCGCGCATAATGGAAAATATACTGCTGCACAATGCCGCTTTCGCTGCCCAGCGCGCGTATCGCCCGCTCCGTTTCCTGCCGCCGTGCCTTTTCCCCGCCGAAATAAATCTCGCTCAGCGCGCGGCCTATCCATACGTCAATGGGGAATGCGTCCGTATGCCCAAGGCCGAACAGCAGCACGCAGTCCGCAACCTTCGGCCCAACGCCGTAAAACGTGAGCAGTTCCTTCCGCGCCGCATCAAGCGGCATATCGCGCAGCTTTTCAAGCCCGTATCCTTCCGCAATGCGCCTTGCGCTCTTTATTATATACGGCGCGCGGTACCCTGCGCCAATGGCTAAAAGCTCGCTTTCCTCCCGCGCGGCAATGGCATCGGGCTTTGGGAAAAGGAAGTACTCCTTGCCGTCAAGCTCCGCCCTTTCCCCGCAGAGCGCGCACAGCCGCTCCACTATTCCCGCAATGCGGCCAATGTTGTTGTTTGCCGAGATTATGAATGTTATAAGCGCCTCGAACGCATCCTGATTGAACACCCTTATGCCCGTTGCGCAGGGTATGCACATTTTAAGCTGCTCATCATGGCTAAGCCGTTCCTCTATGGCGGCGTAGTCGCGTTCCAAATCAAAATAATGTATCCAGTCCGCTGCTTCCCCTTCCGCGCAGGGATATATGCTCAGCGTGTCCCCCGCCTGCCTTGCGTGAACGACCCTGCCCAACGCGGGCGCGGTAAAGCCGCCGTTATCCTCATGCCAGCGGAAGCTTTGCCCGCATGCGCAGCTGCGCGAAAGATCGAGCCTGTCTATGCCGTCCACATACAGCGTGTTGTTTACAACCGTGCTGTGCTTATACATGCTTATTCACCTCCGCCGAGCATACCGCCCGTAACATCCGGCGTGGGCGTGGGCACAGCCGTTGCCGTTGCGGCGGGGGTATCCATAGGCTCCGCCGTCTGTATGGGGGTCGGGTATACCCATGGCGAGGTTTCCGTCGGCACGGGCGTTGGCGTTGCGCGGTTAGGACGCTTGGTTGGTTTCGCCGTGGGCTTTATCGTTGCCGTGGGTTTCACCGTCGCCGTTGGTTTCACTGTTGGTGTCGGCGTGGGCTTGACCGTTGCGGTAGGCTCCGCTGTTGGTGCTGCCGTGGGCTTTGCCGTTTGCGTGGGCTGCACCGTAGGCGTAGGCTCCGCGGTCGGTTCCGCCGTGGGCTGTTCAGGCTCCGCCGTGTCGCTCATCTCGGGCGTTGGCGCGGGCTCGGCCGCGTTTGCGCCGCCGTTAGCCTTGCTCAGCATTATTATCAGCGCTATGTTCAGCGCCGCGCTTAGTATAAGCAGCACCGCCAGTATGCCTATCGTGCGCTTGAACGCGCGCCTTGTTCTCATAATTGTCATAGTCTCACTTCCGTTTTATTCCGCATTTGCTTGGGCTATAAGCGCGGCAATGTATTGTCCCTCGGCGCTGTCCGCCGCGTACTCATCCGCAAGCTTCAGTGCAACCGAATATACGCTCAGCTTAACCTCGTCCCCGTAATGCGTAATTTCGCCCTTGGCGTTTTCCGCTATGATATACGGCACGAAGCTGTGCTCCGCCTTCAGCGCGGCAATGTTATCGATATTCGCCGCAAACAGCGCCATTCCGTCCGCAACGGCGGATACCTTATCGTACTTAGCTCCGTTTTCGGTATAATATGCTCTCTGCTTTTCGCCGTCCGCTATAACGCCGTATTCCTTTATGGTATATCCGGCAATGGTTCCGCCGTCGTGCGCGGCAATTTCTATGCCGAAGCGCACCCTTATGCCGTAATCGCCGCTCAGCTTAATCGCCGCGCCGTAATAGCTCAGCGAATCCTCAAGCCCCGTAGGCTCGTCAAACTGCTCCCCGCTGCCCTGGAATATCAACGTGGAATACCGCGCGGAGATATAGCCTACGCCGCTTGCGGTATTTACCTTGTGCCAGCCCGGCGCAGCGTCTGCTTCTATCAGTTCCAGCACAACGCCCTTATTTGCCGTATATACCGGATCCGTTCGGCTGTCAGGCGATTTACGCACTGTTATACTGTTGCTTATATTCGCCGTGGTAACCTGCACAGCCGTTCTTTCAAGCGTGCTTGCCGCAATGTAGCCCGATACGCTGCCGCAGCTCACATGCGCCCATTTGCCGCTTATTTCGTCCACAAATACCGTATTGCCCGCCTGTATGGTGGCTATCGCGTCCGCAGCGGCGTTCTTTTGGCTGAACACCCGCGCATCGCTGCCCAGCACCCGCGCATCGTACCTTACCGAAGGCTTTGCCTGTATCGCGGGGCGGGATATGTCCGAAGCAAGGGGAGCAATGGTGCTGTTGGGGTAATGGAAGGCGAGTATATCGCTTACGCTCTTCCCTTTAGCCGCACGATAGTTAGCCCCGTATTGGCTCAATCCCACGCCGCCGCCATAGCGCGCATGGCGTATGGTATAGCTTGTTACGGTATTGCCCGTATAATTCTTAATAAGCCAATAGCGCGAGCATGAACCCTGCGAGAAGAAGCCCAGCGGCCTGCCGTTGTTCGGCTTTATGAAGAAATCGTTTTCTGTAAGATTGACCGTATACTGGCTTATATAGCCCGCTCCCGTTGCGTTTATGCCCGTGAACGTTATATCAACGGAGCAAAAATGGTTGCACACCTGCCCCGGTGTTTTATCGCGGTGATGATGGCGGCAGGATTTATCATCGCACCGCGTTTCCATGCTTATGCCGCTCACGGTTGCCGCAGTAACCGAATATCCTGCCGAGTTGAGCGCAGGTATGAGCGCGTTTGTTATGAGCGACTGCACATATGTTTCGCTTCCCGAAGGCAATGCGGGTATCGTCACCGTTTCAACGTATTTGCTGGTTGAGGCAAGGTCGTATGCGTCCTCCCTCACGCTTTCCTCCCCGCAGAACTCCGTTCCGGACCATTGGTTGTTGGTAACTTCCGTCTCTCCGCCGTTGGTGCCGCCGAAGTGCACGCGAAGATACGCGCCGTTATAGTAAAGCGTTTGCCCCGCCGTGGCCTGCACAGCCGCGCGGCAAACATCCGTCATGCCGAAATATGCCTGGCTTGCGCTCGTGTCCCGCATATCAAAAACGCGCTTGGTGCTGCGGGATTTTATTGCGAACGCGCGTGAAACAATAGCCTGCGCCTGCTGCGCCGCGTCCCTGTATCCGGCGCCTACCTCCGCCGCGACAACGCCCTCAAGGTAGTCCTCGATATAAACCTCGTTCACAACATACAGCCCGTTCCAGTAGCTATCATAATTGCCGGACTTGGCGAAATAGTATACCTCCATATCCCCGCGGTAGGTTCTGTCCGTAACGTCACTTCCCATGGATACGCTGCTCACCTTTACGCAGTTGTTCGCATCATCGCCCTCAAATTCCTTAAAGCTTACCGATGCGCCGCTGTAAAGGAGCGTTCCGAACGCGGAATAAAGGCTTACGGCCGAATTTTCGGCCTTTACGGTATACGCCGCTTCATCCTGCGCAATAAATAGCGCGTTGCCCGCCGCGTCATACACGGCATAGCTGCCGTATATCCTTACGGTTGATTCCGAACGGTCCTTCTGACTAAGCAGCACGCGCACCTTGCGCACGTCCCGCACATCGTTGGCATAGGTGGATATCCTGCTCTGCTCTTCCAAGTACAGATGCCTCAGTTCCTCAGGCACTTCGGATTCATAGTCCTCGTCGCCCTCGCCGTATATCTTTTCAGGCTCGGTATAGCCGTCGTCAGCCGTAAATGCGCCCTCTCCGCCCGTGCCGCCCTCGGCTTGGGTGCTTTCGCCGCCGGTATTCGGCTCTATGGCCGTCCAGCCCTCCGCCATGCCCGTGCAGAAGGCGAACAGCATTGTTATAGTCAATACAAGTGCAAGTGCTTTCTTCATGGCTGCTCTCCTTTTACTCAGCGTGCATGCCGCGCGCCAGTTCGTATATCAGTATTCCCGCTGCAACCGCCGCGTTGAGCGATTCCGCAAAGCCGTACATGGGCAATCTGTACTTGTGGCACATGTCCGCAACATTATCGCTCACTCCGTTGCCCTCGTTGCCTATAACAAGGCACATCCGCTCCGTTGCCGCGGGCAGCGTGCCTTCGCCCTTCAGGTGGCCGCACACAAGCGTATAATCCTACCGTTTAAGCTTTTCTATCTCCGTTGGCAGATCGCCCTGCCATACGGGCATATGGTATATCGACCCCATCGCAGCGCGCAGCGGCTTTGGCGCATACGGATCGGCGCAGCCGCTGCCAAGCAGCAGCCCTACCGCGCCCATGGCATCCGCCGTTCTGAGTATTGTGCCAAGGTTGCCCGGATCCTGCACCGCGTCCAGCGCAACAATAAGCCCCTCCGGATAATATTCCGGCACGGGCACGCTGGGCGTTTTTACCGTTGCGCAGACCCATTGCGGCGTTTCCGTAAGGGTAAGCGTTTCCATAACGCTGCGCTTTAATGTATATACCCTTGCGCCCGCCCCTTCAAGCACGGCTGCCATAAGCTCGTGCCCTTCTTCAATAAAGGCTTCGTGTATTTCCGCGCCCGATATCACGGCCTCGCGCACAAGCCTGTCCCCTTCAATAAAATGCAGGCCCTGCTCCAGCCTGCCCTTCCTTGTGGCAAGCTGGCGCGCACGTTTCACGGTTTCGTTGCGTGTACTTTCAATAAGCGGCATGGCAATTCTCCTTATCGGCCGTTAGTTCTTCTTATTATAGCATAAGGCGGGCCATTTTCAAAATCGCTAATATTATTAAATAAGTGTTAATTATATGTTGCCAAGTTTTAGATATGGTGGTACAATGGCTGTGGTTCGCTGAGTTAAATGATTTAGCGGATACGTTATGAAAGGAGTCGCGAGGGAAATATGTACAACACCGTATTCTTTGCTGCATTGGTTCCCGCATTGAAGGGAAAAGTTATGTCCTCGCGGCCGTATAGCTGTATTCAGCCCTAAACGGGGCTTAATCGGCGCCATGTGATATCACGGCCGTGGACAAATGCAGTCTGCGGCTTTTTTGTTGCCGCGGGCAAGCTCAAATTCAGGATTGGAGGGATCACGCTTTGGAAGCATCAACAACACAAAAGAACCGTAAGCTCAATTTTGCGCTGCTGAAACGCCTCACGCGCGGGAGCATAGGGTATTTGGCGCTGGGCGGGCTTTGCCTTATATTGGCAATAGCCGCGGCGTACATTGTGCCTATCGTAACAAGCTTTACTATTGACTATGTACTCGGCGACAAGCCGAGCAATCTGCCCGCATTTATAATGGATATTATCGATTCATGGGGCGGGCGGGACTTTTTGCGCAGCCATCTTTACATTTGCGCATTGGCCCTTATATTCTTCACGATACTCAACGGCGTTGCAACGTATTTCCGCCGCAGCTGCATAGCCAATGCATCGGAAACCGTGGCCATGACCACGCGAAACGCCCTCTATGAGCATCTTCAGGCCGTGCCGTATGATTACCATAAGCATGTTTCAACGGGCGATCTGGTGCAGCGCTGCACGTCGGACGTTTCAACCGTGCGCCGCTTCATATCCATGCAGCTTCTTGAAATGCTAAGGACCATAGTTATGGTGGTTATCGCAGCCGGCATAATGTTTTCCATCAATGTTAAGATGAGCCTTATTTCAATGGCGCTGCTGCCCGTGCTTTTCGGCGTAAGCTTCGTTTACTTCAAGGGAGTTAAAAAGCAGTTCACATTGAGCGACGAAGCAGAAGGCGTGCTTTCGGCAACATTGCAGGAAAACCTGACGGGTGTTCGCGTGGTGCGCGCATTCGGCCAGCAGAAGGACGAAATAGAGAAGTTCGACCGCTGCAGCCGCGACTTCAGGGACAAAACGTTCCATCTTTCCAAAATGCTTGCCGTGTATTGGGGCGGCAGCGACGCCATGGGATACCTTCAGATAGCCATCTCCCTTATGGCGGGCATAATATTTGCTGTAAGGGGCGAAATAACGCTTGGCGATATGCTTATATTCACAACCTATACAGGTATGCTCACATGGCCCGTGAGGCAGCTGGGCAGGATACTGGCGGACCTTGGCAAGGCAAGCGTATCATTGGGCAGGATAGACGAAATACTATCCGCCCCGGCAGAGGAGGAGCCCGGCGCTGCGCTGAAGCCCGAAATCCACGGCAAGGTTGAATTCAAGCATGTATGCTTCGGCTACGATAGGTTTGACGATGTTCTAAGCGACATTTCATTCACAGCCAACCCCGGCGAAACAATAGCCATACTCGGCTCCACCGGCAGCGGCAAAACCAGCCTTGTGCAGCTTTTGCAGCGGCTTTACACCTGCACCGCGGGCGAAATAGACATAGACGGCGTGAACATAAACGACATTGAGCACGGCCATTTGAGGAAAAACATAGGCATAGTGCTGCAGGAGCCGTTCCTCTATTCCCGCACCATAATGGAAAACATACGCATGATAGACCCGCGCATGAGCGAGGAGCAGGTGCATGAAGCGGCGCGCATAGCCTGCGTGCACGACGTTATAGAGGGCTTTGAAAACGGATACGACACAGTGGTCGGCGAACGCGGCGTTACCCTTTCCGGCGGGCAGAAGCAGCGCGTGGCAATAGCCCGAATGCTTATGCAGAACGCGCCCATATTGATATTTGACGATTCAATGAGCGCAGTTGATACGGAAACGGACGCATCCATACGCGCCGCGCTGAAGCACCGCCGCGAAAGCACCACCACCTTCATAATATCCCACCGCATAACTACCCTTTGCGAAGCGGACAAAATACTGGTGCTGGAGCACGGCAGACTGGTTGAGCAGGGCACGCACGAGGAGCTTATAGCCAAGCCCGGCCTTTACCGGCGCATAGCGCGCATACAGAACGCGCTTGAAGAAGAATTGAAGCAGGAAGGAGGCGGCAGC
>OLXV01001534.1_pt1 | contig 11439 bp, 7 predicted proteins | sample 1673481 | NCBI WGS metagenome assembly OLXV01 (sample SAMEA103958113, study PRJEB25191) | human gut metagenome
GGGGAGCAGAATGCCCCGTTTCTCATAAATCTCCAGCGCTTCCCGCACCAGGCGGGCGCACATGGCCGCGCCGTAGTCATTCTCCAGGGTGGCGGCCATCTGCTCAAGCTGGGCCTTGGTGGCCCGGTTGGGCCGCAGGAGGTCGTACATCTCAATAACCTTATCGTCGGGCACGGCGGTCATTTCCGCCGCCCGGCGGAGGTTTTCGGCCATCTGCTTTTTTCCCGCGCTTTCGGCCACGTCGGCCTGGCAGAGGAGCATGTCCCGGGAAATACGCAGATCCTCGCCGGTAATGGCCCCGCTGCGCACGGCCTCCATGGTGATGGCCTCCATCGGTTTGCCGGTGGGGGTGCGCACCACCTCGGGGTGCTTCTCAAGCAGCGGGTAATCCGCGGCGGTGAAGCGGCCGGCGTGGGCGGCGGGGGCCGGAGCGCCGCCGGTCTGTTCCAGGAGCTCGCGGGTGATTTTCGCCACCAGCGCCTCCATCGCGTCAGCCACCTTGAGGAAGCCCGCGATGTTCGCGCCCGCGACGTAGTTGCCCGGCATGCCGTATTCCTTCGCGGCCGCGTCGATGTTATGGAAGATGTTCGTCATAATCTGCTTGAGCTTGGCGTCCACCTCGTCAAACGACCAGCTCAGGCGCATGGAATTCTGGCTCATCTCCAGCGCGCTCGTCGCCACGCCGCCCGCGTTGGCCGCCTTGCCCGGCGCAAAGAGCACGCCGTGCTCGCGCAGGTAATCGGTCGCCTCCAGCGTGGTGGGCATGTTCGCGCCCTCGGCCACGGCGATGCAGCCGTTTTCAACCAGCGCCTTCGCGTCCTCCAGCCGCAGCTCGTTCTGCGTCGCGCACGGCAGCGCCACATCGCATTTGACCGTGAACACGCCGCGTCCCTCGTGATACACCGCGCTCTCGCGGGCGGCGGCGTACTCGGTCAGGCGCGCGCGGCGCACCTCCTTCACATCCTTCAGCAGCGCCACGTCGATCCCCGCCGGGTCGTAAATCCAGCCGGTGGAATCCGAAACGGTGACGACCTTCGCGCCGAGCTGCTCGGCCTTCTGCACCGCGTAGATGGCGACGTTGCCCGCGCCGGAAACCGCGACCGTCTTGCCCGCGATTTCGTGCCCGTTGGCCGCCAGCATCGCCTCCGTCAGATACAGCAGGCCGTAGCCCGTCGCCTCCGTGCGCGCCAGAGAGCCGCCGTAGGAAAGCCCCTTGCCCGTCAGCACGCCCTCGTAGCGGTTTGTCAGCCGCTTATACTGGCCGTAGAGATAGCCGATTTCGCGCGCGCCCGTGCCGATGTCGCCCGCCGGAACGTCCACATCCGCGCCGATGTACTTATACAGCTCGGTCATAAAGCTCTGGCAGAACGCCATCACCTCGCGGTCGCTCTTGCCCTTCGGGTCGAAATCGCTGCCGCCCTTGCCGCCGCCGATAGGCAGGCCGGTCAGGGAGTTTTTGAAGGTCTGCTCAAAGCCGAGGAATTTGATGATGCCCAGATTGACGCTCGGATGCAGGCGCAGGCCGCCCTTATACGGGCCGATGGCGCTGGAAAACTGTACGCGGAAGGCGTTGTTGACCTGCACCTGCCCCTGATCATCCACCCACGGAACGCGGAAGAGAATCTGCCGCTCCGGCATGGTCAGCCGCTCGAGGAGTGCCTCGCGGCGATACTTTTCCTCGTTGCACTCGATCACCGCGCGCAGGGAATCAAGCACCTCGCGGACGGCCTGATGAAATTCCGGCTGGCTGGGATTTTCGCGCACCACGCGCGCATAGACCTCATCAACGTAAGACATGGATGAATATCCCCCTTGGCTTGAAATATGTCTGAATGTCATAAGCTTCGTTTTCAGCTTCTACATTATACGCAGACCGGGGCATTTTCGCAAGTGTTTTTGACAAAGTTTTCGTTTTTTATTCTTTTTCCGTCAAAACTGGTCGTTTTTTGCAGATTCTCTTATTTGTTTGGTCGAATACAGTAGGTGAGCAAACCCGAGATTATGCACATCTTCCGGTAACGGGCGCGCGATGCGCGCCCCTACAATGTTGCAGAAAAAAGTAACTGTGCATTACGCCGCCGTGCCCGTAGGGGCGCGCATTGCGCGCCCGCGCTTTGTTCAACGTTCGCTTTTTGCTCGATGATTGATGCTTTATGCTTTCCAGTTATGGCTTAACGCAAAAAAGGCTCTCTCTAAGAGGGCATGGAGCTTGCCGCCCGCTGTGCGGGAGACAGGCAAGCAGCATGCCGAAGGTCTGTCAGCGAAGCTGACTGAAGGAGTTACAGCATTTTCCCAAGCATTTCGCTGATTTTCTTCGGGTCGGCCTTGCCGCGCAGCGCCTTCATCGCCTGCCCGACGAGGAAGCCGAACACCTTTTCGTTGCCCGCGCGATACGCTGCGACGTCCTTTTCGCATGCCGCCAGAACCTTGCTGAGCACGCGCTCGTAGGCCGCGTCGTCGCTGACCATCTCAAGGCCGTGCCGCTTGATATAGCCCTCGACATCCTTGCCGCCGTCAAACGCATAGGCGAAGACCTCCCGCGCGCTCTGGCGGCTGATGCGCCCGTCCGCCGCCGCGTGGATGATCGCGCCCAGCGCGTCGCCGGAAAGCGTCAGGTTTTCGGGCAGAACGGCCTTTTCCTTCATCATGGCCATGGTCTCGCCCATGATCCAGTTGGAGGCCTCCTTCGCCCGGCCGCAGACCGCCGCCGCCCGCTCGAACAGCTCGGCCATCGGCTTTTCCTCCGTCAAAATCCGCGCGTCGTATTCCGGCAGGCCGAATTCCCGCTGATAGCGGGCGATCTTCGCCTCCGCCAGCTCCGGCTGGCGCGCGCGCACCGCGTCGATAAACGCCTGCGAAATCTCCATCGGCGGCAGATCCGGCTCGGGGAAGTAGCGGTAATCCTGCGCGTTCTCCTTGGAGCGCATCGCAAAGGACGCATCCTTGTTGTCGTCCCAGCGGCGGGTCTGCTGCTTCACCTGCCCGCCGTCCTCGATCAGCTCCACCTGCCGGCGGTATTCGCCCGCAATCGCGCGCGCAATCGCCTTGAAGCTGTTGATGTTCTTCATCTCGGTGCGCGTGCCGAATTCCTTCTGGCCGACCGGGCGGACGGAGAGGTTCACATCCGCGCGCAGAGAGCCTTCCTGCATCCTGCAATCCGAAACGCCGAGGTATTGCAGCGTCTGGCGCAGCTTGGTCAGGTAAGCGATCACTTCCTCCGCCGAGCGCATGTCCGGCTCGGAGACGATTTCCAGCAGCGGCACGCCGCACCGGTTGTAATCCACCATCGTTTCATCCAGCCACGGGTCGTGCACCAGCTTGCCCGCGTCCTCCTCCATGTGGATTTCGTGGATGCCGACAGCCTTTTTGCCCGCCGCCGTCTCGATATCGACATGGCCGTTTCGGCAGATCGGCAGATAGAGCTGGCTGATCTGATACGCCTTGGGCAGATCGGGGTAAAAATAGTTCTTGCGGTCGAACTTGTTGTATCGCGTGATTTCGCAGTTCGTCGCCAGCCCCGCCGCCACGGCGAACTCGACGACCTTTTTGTTGGCCACCGGCAGCGTTCCGGGCATGCCCGTGCAGACCGGGCAGGTGTGCGTGTTGGGCGCGCCGCCGAATTTCGTGGTGCAGCCGCAGAAAATCTTCGTCTTTGTCGCCAGCTCGACGTGAACCTCAAGGCCGATGACCATTTCATACGTTGCCATGACTCAATCCTCCTTCGGGCGGGCGCGGTGGAACGCCGTTCGCGCCTGATAGGCGCAGGCCGCATCGAAGAGCCGCTGCTCGCCGAACGCGGGCGCGATCATCTGCGCGCCGACCGGCAGCCCCGCCCCGTCAAAGCCGCAGGGCACGACCATGCCCGGCAGACCCGCCATATTGACGGAAACGGTGTAGATATCGCCCAGATACATCTGAATCGGGTCGTCCGCGTGCGCGCCCAGCGGGTACGCCGTCGTCGGCGCGGCCGGGGTCAGCAGGATATCCGCCTTTTCAAAGCAGGCGTCAAACCCGCGCTTGATGAGCGCCTTGACGCGCAGGGCTTTATTATAGTACGCATCGTAATAGCCCGAGGAGAGCGCGAACGCGCCCAGCATGATGCGCCGCTTGACCTCCGCGCCGAAGCCCTCGCTCCGCGCCGTCAGATACAGGTCGTGCAGATCCTCGAAATGCGCCGGGCGGAAGCCGTATTTCACGCCGTCGTAGCGGGAGAGGTTGCTGCTCGCCTCCGCGCAGGCCAGAATGTAATACGCCGGAATCGCGTAGCGGAGAATCGGCATATCGACCGCCACCAGCGCCGCGCCGAGCGCCTCCAGCTCGTGCGCCGCGTCCATCACGCGCGCGCGCACCTGTTCGTCAAGTCCGTCGCCAAAATACGCCTGCGGAATACCGACGCGCAGGCCGTCGAGCCGCGTTTTCTCCGGCAGGGACGGCGCGGGCGCATCTACGCTCGTCGCGTCCATCTCGTCCCTGCCCATCAGCGCGGCGGTGACGGCGGCCGCGTCCCGCGCGTCAATCGTCAGCGGGCCGATCTGATCCAGCGACGACGCATAGGCCAGCAGGCCGTAGCGGGAAACCGCGCCATACGTCGGCTTGATGCCCGTCACGCCGCAGAAGGACGCGGGCTGGCGGATGGAGCCGCCCGTGTCGCTGCCCAGCGCGTAAAACACCTCGCGCGCCGCGACCGCCGCCGCCGAGCCGCCGGATGAACCGCCCGGCACGCGGGACGCATCCCACGGGTTGCGGGTCACACCGAAATAGGAGGATTCGGTCGAGGAGCCCATCGCGAACTCGTCCATGTTGGTCTTGCCGAGGCAGACCGCGCCGATGGCGTCGAGCTTCTGCACGACGGTCGCGTCGAACACCGGCACATAGTTTTCCAGCATCTTGGATGCGCAGGTCGTGCGCACACCCTTGGTGGAGATCAAATCCTTGACGGCCATCGGCACGCCCGCCAGCGGATGCGTCAGCTCGCCGGAATCGATGCGCTTCTGCACGGCCTCCGCGCGCGCCAGCGCCGCCTCCGGCGTGACGGTCACGAACGCATGCACCGTCGGTTCCTTTTCCTCGATGCGCGCAAGGCAGGCGCGCGCCGCATCGACCGCGCTGACCTCGCCCGCCTGTATCTTCGCGCCCAGCTCAAGGGCGGTCAAATCAAACCAATCCATCGTGCGTCCTCCTTATTCAACCGTCTTGGGAACGAGAAAACAGCCGTCCTTCTGCTTCGGCGCGTTTTGGAGGATCAGCTCGCGCGCCATGCTGGGCTTCACCTCGTCCTCGCGGAAGACATTGACCAGCGGGAACACGTGGCTCATCGGCTCCACGCCGTCGGTATCCAATTCCGCGAGCTGATCCACATACCCGATCATTCGGGAAAGATCCGCCGCGGCCTGCGCGCGCTGGTCGTCGTCCAGCTTCAGGTGCGCCAGCTCGGCGACATACGAAACGAGTTTATCGTTAATTTCCATCGTCTAATCCCCCTTACGGCTCGATTCTCTGCTGATCGCGCGGGAACAGGCAGGTCTCGCGGACGTTGTTTTCACCCAGCAGGCGCGCCGTCAGCCGCTCCAAGCCGAGGCCGAGGCCGCCGTGCGGGCATGTGCCGTATTTGTGAATCATCAGGTAGCCCGCGAAATCCTCCGGATTCATGCCCTTTTTCAGCATCTTCGCCACCTGCGTGTCGTAATCGTGGATGCGCTGGCCGCCGGTCGTCACCTCCAGCCCGCGGAAGAGCAGATCAAATGAGAGCGTGTAGCGCGGGTCTTCGGGGTCGTCTGCCGCGTAGAACGGGCGCTTCTTGCTCGGGTAATGCGTGACGAACACGAACTCGCTGCCGTATTCCTCCGCGAACAGGCGGCTGATGAGCTGCTCCTCCTCCGGCTCGAGGTCAAACGGATCGCGGATCGCGCGGCCGTATTTCTCGCTGACCATGCGCTTCGCCTCGTCAAACCGAACCGCCGGGATGCGCGTCACATCCGGCAGGGCAACGTGCAGCGCGGCCAGCTGCGGCGCGTAATCCGCCTTCAGCACCGCCATGATGTTTTGCAGCACCTTGGTTTCCATCTGCATGACGTCCTCGAACCCGTCGATAAAGCCCATCTCAAAATCCATTGACGTGTATTCGTTCAGGTGGCGCTGCGTGTTGTGCTTCTCCGCGCGGAACACCGGGCCGATTTCAAACACACGCTCGTAAACCGGCACCATCGCCTGCTTGTAAAACTGCGGGCTCTGCGCCAGATACGCGCGGCGGCCGAAGTATTCCATGCGGAACAGGTTCGCGCCGCCCTCCGCGTTCTGGGCGACGATCTTCGGGGAATGGATTTCCGTGAAGCCCTCTTTTTGCAGCGCCTCGCGGAAACCGCGGACAATGCCCTCCTGAATCTTGAACACCGCGCGCTTGCGGAGGTTGCGCAGCGTCACAAAGCGCAGCGACAAATCCGTGTCGAGCGACAGGTTCATCTTGTTTTTGCCGATCGGCACGGGCATGGCCTCCGCCGCGCGGGAGAGCACCTTGACGCGCTGCGCGTGCAGCTCCACGCCGCCCGGCGCGCGCTCGTCGCGCACCGCCTCGCCGCTGACCGTCACCGCGTCGCCGTCGCGAACGTCTTCTCCCGCGCCCAGCACGCACTGCAAAACGCCCTGCGGCATTCTCAGCAGTGCGAAGCGCACGTCGCCCAAGTCGCGCAGGGTGTGCACCAGCCCGTGCACCGTCGCCTGCGCGCCCGTTTCCATCGCCAGCACCTCATCCAGCGTGCTGTGCCTTCCTTCGGTTTTGCCTGTCATTGCCTGCATCGTCATCAGCCTTCCTTTCGCCCGCATGGGCAACCCTTTGGCTGTTCGGTTCGCTTTTTTCCAAAAGAAAAACCGCCCCGAACAGATTCGTTCTGCTCGGGACGGGATCGTGTATACGCATACCCCGCGGTACCACCCAAGTTGCTGCCTGCGGCCATCACCCGGCAGCCCCTCTCATCCTTAACGCGGATCAATCGGATGCGCCTGGGCGACTGCGTTGGCGCACCGGCTCGGGAGTGTTCTTTCCGCCCGCGGGGTTTCTGCGCATGGCTCTCAGCCGGCGGCCATGCCTCTCTGGTTGAAAACGCGGGGTACTCGTCTCTTTCATTGCCGTTTTTGCTTTGGATGGATGGGATTATAGCGCATCCGCATGAAGCTGTCAAGCGTTTTCTTTCGATTTCTTTTCAAAATCAGCCCGATTCTATCGGTTTATGAAAGTTTATATTGTTTTCCGTCATTTTTTGTATGAGTTTGACATCGCTCTCCGCTTCGGGGTATACTGTTCACAGCATGATTGATCGTTACGCGAACGGAGGCATCACCATGGCGTATTCTCAGCCTATCGCAGACGTGCTGCGCGAGTTTTTCGTGCTTTCCAATATCGACGCAGGCTTTGAGGAACAGGCGGGCTGCGGCGTTTTCACCTTCCGCACGAAGCTGCATTGCCGCATGCAGACGGCGCAGATGACCGTGCTCGTGCGCGAGGATAATTTTTCCACGCTGACCGCCATCCCCCTCGCCGCCGACAAAAACAGCCGTCTGGCCGTCGCGGAATACCTGACGCGCGTGAATTTCAACATGCGAAACGGCAATTTTGAATTGGATATGGAGACCGGAGAAATCCGCTTCAAGACCTACGTTCACGTCGGCGGCGGTCGGCCGGATCGCGGCGCGACGCGGCTCGCCGTCATGCTCCCGTTTTTGATGCTGGATCGTTTCGGCGACGGTCTGCTCGAAGTGCTCTTCGGGTTCAAATCGCCGAGAGAAGCGTTCGAATCCGTCCAGCGGACAAGATAAGCCCAACATAACAAAGAGCTGTGCGCTCCGCCCTAAACGGGTGGAGCGCACAGCTCTTGTTTTTTGGGCGCGTCCTTACGCCTTGCCGCCTGCCCGGAGCGCGCTGGCCGCCTGCTTGCGGCGGCTATTCTCGCTCCACGCATGCATGACCAGCGCCAGCGCAATCACGCCGTAGCAGATGAACACGCGGAAATACTCGCCGATGGCCGCGTCGCCGAAGAGGTTCTTGCCGGCCGCCGGGGCGAGGATGAACATCAGGTGGAACAGTACGCAGCCGACGAGCGCCTGCGTGTTGGTCGCGCGGATCACGGAAGCGCCGCCGACCAGGATCGCCGCACCCGCGTACAGGCCGACCTGCTCGTGCGCGCCGTAGGTCTGGAAGGAGCCCATGTTCTGCACGAAGATGAGCTGACCCCAGCCCGCGAGGATCGTGGAGAACACGATGGCGATGATGCGCACGTGATCCACGTCAATGCCCGCCGCGTTGGCGACCACGCCGCTCTGACCGACCGCGCGGAGCTGCTGGCCGAGCCTCGTGCGCATGATGACGACGTTGAACAGGCAGAGCAGCGCCACCACGCCGAACGTCGCCATCGGCACGCTGACCATGGAGAACAGCGCCTTCATCGCGGGGAGCTGCATCACGGCGGCAGCCGCGGCAATCACGCCGAGCTGAACGGCCAGCTTCTTGGCGTTTCTGCGATGGCTGACCAGATAGCCGGTCACCAGCAGCACCGCCGCGACGGCGGCGAACACCAGCGCCGCCTGAGACGCGGGAAGCTGCCAGAGCTTCTCCAGCGAATAGGCGAAACCGCCCTCACGGGAGAGATCCATCGTGTTGGCAATGCCCGTCGAGCCCTTGATCGTCAGGTTCGGGTTGTGGATCGGGATGATGTTGTCAAAGATGAACAGGAACAGAAGCTGATACAGGCCGTTGGCAAAGTAACCCAGAATCATCGAGCCGATCATTTCCTGCCCCTTCATCCGGTTGAGCAGCTTGCCGATCAGGAAGCCGAAAACGCCGCCCAGCGGCACGGTCAGCAGCGCCGCCAGTGCCAGACCGCCGATGCCCGAAACGCCCCATTCCAGCACGAGCAGGCAGGCGATCTGCGCCGCCATCGCGCCGATGGTGATCGCGAAGTTGATGCCCATGCCCGCGACAATCGGGATGATGAGCGAGAGGACGATGAACATGTTGCGCGACAGGCGGCCGAACAGCTCGTAGAGCACGTAGTTGGGCGCGTAGCCGGAGAAAGCCATGCACACCGCGCAGAGCACGATGAACATGATGGTCACGATGTTGTTGCGCGCAGCGTCGCGCAGTCGATTCTTATCCACGGTTCGCACCTCCCGACTTGGTGAGCGCATAGAGAATAATGCCGTTGGAAATCAGGATGCGCAGCGTTTCGGAGATGGTGCTCTGCGGAACGAGCGCGTTGGCCACCGGCATGCCCAGCGTCAGCACGCCCTGAAACAGGAACGTGCCGATGACCACGTTGCTGATCTTCGCGCGGGACGTCGTCGCGCCGCCGATGAGGATGGCGGAAGCGGCGAGGAAGCCCATCTGACGCGGCGCCTGATAGAGCTGCATGAAGCCGTAGCTCTGGCCGTAGACGATGATGCCCACAGCCGCCAGCATCGTGGAGAGCATCGTGCCGATGATGCGCATGCGATCCACGTTGATGCCGGTCGCAGCGGCGAAGCGCGGGTTCGCGCCCGCGGCGCTCATCGCGATGCCCGTCTTGGAGCGCATGAACAGCCACACCGCCAGACAGCAGGCCGCAAAGAACAGCAGCAGCCCCGTCGGGATCGTCACGCCGAAAATCTCAAAGGAGAGGAAATCGTTGAGCACGTGGCGGTAGGAGGTCTGCAAACCGATGGTGGTGCGCAGGCCGTTGCCCAGCGGCCACTTCATAATCGGGCTTTTGAACGGAAGCACCAGCCACGCGATGCACATCAGCGAAACGACGGAGAAGCCGACGTAGGTGGTGACGCTCATCTCGCTGCCCTTGAGGCGGTTGAGCAGCAGGCCGTAGAGCCAGCCCGTCGCCGCCGCGATCACAAGGCCGACCGCAATCGCGAAGAACAGCCCCGTGAAGCCGGACATGCCAAACTCGATGCACAGCAGGCCGCCGATCAGACCGCCGATGATGCCGATCGGCAGACCGAGGTTCAGGCTGATGCCGCACTGAATGCCCGGCAGCATCGCCAGCACCAGCACGCCGTTCATGCCCAGACGCACCAGCGTGTTGCTCAGCTGGCTCGGCAGGGACAGACCCAGGATCATGGCCAGCAGGCACAGCAGAATGAAGAACAGGCCGATAATCAGCCTCGGCACGCCCATCTTCGCGACCAGCGGGATATAGAAGAGCACCGCCGCCGCCAGAATCAGCAGGCCAAGCGCGCTGACGGCCATGGTATACGCCTCGCGCAGGATCACGCCGTTCAGCCCCGGGTTCATGCCGCTCGCCGCCAGCGCGCGGTCGTATTGCAGCTCAAAGCGATCGTTCTGCACGGCGACGATGCCGGTGATCGTCGGTTTGAGCGTGGCCAGCACATCGTCCGTCAGCGCCGGGAAGACCGCCTTGATCTGCCCGCACAGCGCGCCGTATGCGTCATCCACCTCGGCGGACAGGCGGTTCATCGCCTCCGTCGCGACAAAGCCGGACAGATCGACCGTCTCTTCTTCCATCGTCAGGTCGTCCTCGGCCGTGTCGTCCGCCGCAGCCGCCGCGTCGTCCGCCGGGGCGCTCTGCGCGGCCTGCGCCGCATACGCCGCCTGCGCGCTCGCCTCCTCGGCGAAATACGCCCGCTGCGCCGCGAGCAGCACGTCGAGCGCCGCGCTCATCGGCTCGGTGTCGATTTCGGTCAGATCCACCGCGCCGATGCCGAGCTCTTCGGCCTTCGCGCGGGCTTCCTCCTCCGCCTTGGCCGCCGCTTCGCGCACGGCGGACATGCCGCCGCCGCTCTCGCGCGCCTTGGTCGAGGCTTCCGACTTGGCGGCCGCGACATACGCATCCACCGCGCCGCTGCCCGCCGTGTTGAGAATGGCCTGCAGGCGCATATTCTCCAGCACCTGCGCGCCGCTTTCGGAGCCGCGCGCGTTCAGGCCGTACAGGCCGACGACGCCCAGCACAATCGCCAGCGCGGCGATCACCGCCGCCGCAATCACCTGCGCGCGGGTTGCCCTCAGCTTAGTCATGCGCCTCGCCTCCCTTCTTCTTGACATGCTCGGGCTTGATGCCGGACATCGCCAGACCGAAATCCGCATCGGATGCGTCCGTCTCCAGCACGTCCACCACCTTGCCCTCCGCGACGATGGCGATGCGGTCGCAGATCGAGCGCAGTTCCATCAGCTCGGAGGAAACCATCACGACGGTCATGCCCTTTTCGCGGTTGAGCCGCACAAGCGTTTCCAGCACCAGCTTCTTCGCGCCGATGTCAATGCCGCGCGTCGGTTCGGAGACAAAGAGCAGCCTCGGGTTCATGGCCAGCGCGCGGGCGATGCAGACCTTCTGCTGGTTGCCGCCGGAGAGCGTGCCCGTGTGCTGCTGCGCGGAGAAGCAGCGGATATCCAGCTCCTTGATGACCTCGTCAGCATAGGCGCGGATGGCCTTTCCATCCCGAAGG
>OLXV01001535.1_pt1 | contig 11432 bp, 8 predicted proteins | sample 1673481 | NCBI WGS metagenome assembly OLXV01 (sample SAMEA103958113, study PRJEB25191) | human gut metagenome
CGAGCGGCTTACCGCACGGCTTCAATTTATCGGCTCAAATAGCGCACTAAGATCGTCAGCCGAGAACTTCGTGGACCCGCTGGTATCCTCAGACAAAATGCTGTCAGCCAGCGCGGCTTTTTTATCCTGCAGCGCCACAATTTTCTCTTCAATGCTGCCAGCGGCAATCAGTTTATAAACAAAGACAGGCTTATCTTGTCCCATGCGGTGTGCACGATCGGTAGCCTGATTCTCTGCTGCAGGGTTCCACCAAGGGTCGTAATGTATGACCGTATCGGCTGCGGTCAAGTTTAAGCCCACGCCACCCGCTTTCAGACTGATCAAGAACAGAGGAACTTCCCCTCGCTGGAAACGTTGCACAGGTGCATGACGATCGGCCGTTGAGCCTGTCAACGTCACATAGGCGATACCTGCTTTATCTAGCGCTTGAGAAATCAAATCGAGCATGCCGGTGAATTGAGAAAACAGCAAAATGCGGCGGCCTTCTTCAATCATTTCCGGCAAGAGTTCAAGGAGGAGCTCGAGCTTGGCTGACTCTTTGACTAAAGCCGCCTTTTCTAGATTAACCAAGCGCGGATCGCAGCATACCTGTCGCAGCTTCAGCAGGGCGTCTAAGACGATAATGTGGCTGCGTGCCATGCCTTGTGAATCTATCGCGGTGCGTACTTTCTCTTGCATGGCAGTACGCACGGTTTCGTAGAGATCGCGCTGCGAGCCTTTAAGTTCAACGGTACGTAATAGCGTAGTCTTTGGTGGCAGCTCGGTAGCGACATCATCTTTGCGACGGCGTAGCATAAATGGTCGAATGCGACGTACGAGGAGATCGCGTCTGACATTATCTCCATCCCTTTCAATAGGGACACGCCAGCGCTGATTAAACTCTTTTTGGCTACCCAAGAATCCTGGCAGCAGGAAATCGAACAACGACCATATTTCTCCTAGATGATTCTCCAACGGCGTACCGGTTAAGCACAGTCGATGACGGGCATTTAAATCCCTTAATGCCGTCGCCGCACGCGTAGTCGCATTTTTGACATACTGTGCTTCATCAAGGATCAATAGGTGGTAATCGTGCTGGGTCAGCACTTTTTGATCGCGCCACAGTAGCGAATAGGTGGTAAGGATCAAATCAAACTGATCTATCTGATCAAAATGTTCTTTGCGCTGCGGGCCGTTGAGAACCAGTACGTTGAGGTCTGGCGTGAAGCGTGCAGCCTCTTCGCGCCAGTTATGTACCAGCGTTGTCGGCACGACGATCAGAGCAGGGCGATCGAGCCGTCCCGCTTCTTTTTCAGCAAGTATGTGCGCCAGCGTTTGTACCGTTTTTCCTAGACCCATGTCATCGGCGAGAACACCGGAAATATCGTGCTGGCGTAAGAACTGCATCCAGCTTAAACCTTGATGCTGATAGCTGCGCAGCGTTGCCTGCAATCCAAGAGGAATGGGAACCAGCTGCAATCCGGGCCCGTCCTGAAGGCGTTGTGCCAACTCCTGAATCGAGGTGTCGCCGTGAAACTGCCAGCGCCCAGTATCGTTTAACGCGGCTAAACGACCCGCATCGAGAGCTGAAACTTTAAGTGTTCCCGTGCCGTTGCCAAGCTGAGCAAAGAGGTCAACCAGTACACGAACGACGGGCTTCAAGCGGTTAGCGGCGATGCGTAAACGTTCACCTTGTTCTGTGCTAAGAATAATACCTTCATCGTCGGCGATATTTTCTAACTCACCGTCTAGCCAGCGACGGTCTCGTCGAAACAGATCTGCGAGCAGTGGCTCTAATCGCACGGTGCGTTCACCCACCAAAATCCCCATTTCAACGTCAAACCAACCCTCTTCAGAAGATTGCACGCTGCCGCTAATATCATTGATATCAATAACATTAAAGCTAGAGTCACGCGTCATGACGATGCGCCAGCCTTTATTTTCCAGCGTTGGCAAGGTATGGCTGACAAACAGTGGCCAACTTTCTGGGCTCGGAAGACCATAAATATCGGCAGGTAACGTGGGTGGGCGGGTTTTATCACTTAATATGATGGGCTCTAGGCCGCAGTTTTTCAGCTCTTTAGCCCGTCGCTTTTCAATTTCAATACGGCGCTGGATCTGAATCACGCTGCCGTCGTCAGACGGAAACAGTGTCGTGTCATGCTTCGGATCGACGCTGATCCCCTCATAATCAAAGCTGAAGGTGGCAAAATCGAGCGGCCAGTTACGATAACCATAGTTGCCAAAGCCACCCATATAGACATTTTGGGTATCGAGTTTGAGTACCGGCACCGGCTCGACATCAATCACTCGGAGATCTGATGATGTTACCGTTGGTGGCTGCGGTAGTTCAGGTGCAATTTCACCGAGCACGGCGGCAACCAAAGGTGCTTCGCCAAGCGAGATCGGTGGCATGGATAGAAATTCGTCCAACTGGGGAAATGGTTTGGCTAGCTCAGCCACTCCGGCTTCACCACTTTGCGTATCGATATACCACGGGGGAGTTGTCGGTAACACAACGGAGGCCTGTGGTTGTGTTTGCAACACGGGACGCAGGCGGTTATCGGGGAGTCTCTGCCATTGGATATCACCTGAACGAGGTTCACCGAGATATAAAGGTTCATTGGAATCACTGACAAAGAAACGGCCCGTGGCCATCATTTTACGAATAAGCGCTGAGCCGCTGTTGCCCTGAAGTTCAAATGCCGCTATACCGTTGCGCGGGCGCTCCAGCCAGAGTTCGCGCAAAATTTGAAAATCTTCAGGCGTAACAAATTTGGGGGGCTTGGATAGCGCAGGCTCAATGTTATTCCACTGCTGATCAATGCTTCGAATTGAGCCGTCTTTATCTAATTTGGCTTTAAATAAACGGATCTCATGATGCTGGCGATGTTCTGACCAGGCTAAAACATAGGCTAAGGTTTGCGTCGGCTTTTTGGCAGACGCTGGCGTTATTTGCTGTGCACGAAAGGCTTCTAGCCAGCGTAAAAGTTCCGGACGCGCTCCGGTTGAGGTCGTTTCCTGTTCTTCAAGACCGGCCAATAGAACGGCAGCGACGTGCTTGCAGTTAAAGCCGACAGGGCAGGAACATTCGCCTTCAATACGTAATTGATTTTGTTTGTTGTGAAAATAGATGGCGACCGCGTAGGGGCGGCGCTCGGTTCCCTGTACCTTGGCAGTAAGCATATTACCTTGCCAGTGTAGTTGCGAAACGGCGCGAGAATAGTCTCGTGCCTTAGCTAAGGTCGCATGACCAAGCCATTGAGCAACCTGTGTCCGGTCATAGGAAACTGACGGCATTATCTTGATCTCTTCTTCATCGTTTGAAAGGAAAATGGCAGCAATTAGACGTTGAGAAGTTTTCGTCCATTGATGTTGCTGTGCACATCAGCACGAAAAAAAGAAAAGGTATTCTAACAGATAAAGCGCTATAAGGGGGCGATGCCCCTAATCTCTTAGGGGCAGAAAGCGATAATGTGGTACAGATTAATATCCGACGGCAGAACCTGATGGGCGACGGACGTCGTTTGCGCCGTAGATAAACCCTTCTCGTACTTTACCCGATACCGCAGAGTCATTGCCGGAACTCTCCGAACTTACTCCGGCTGCTCCTGGCAAACCGACCATAATCAGTTCAGCAGCGCCCCAAGGGGTTTGCTCCACTAATTTATAACCGCGTTCCTGCAGTAATTTTTGTGTATCAGGTGAAAGTCCGCGCTGTTCGAAATAAACCTCATCTGGCAGCCATTGGTGATGAATGCGTGGTGCATCTACGGCTTCCTGTGGCGCCATTCCATGATCGATAACGTTCAATACCGTTTGCAACGTGATGGTGATGATACGTGAACCGCCTGGCGAGCCTACGACCATAAACACTTTGCCATCTTTCGTTACCAGCGTTGGCGTCATGGATGACAGCGGGCGTTTACCCGGCGCGATGGCGTTGGTCGCGCCTTGCACTAACCCATACATATTTTGCTCGCCCACTTTGACGGTGAAATCATCCATTTCGTCATTGAGGAAGAAACCAGTGCCCGGTGCAATCACCACCGAACCGAAACGTCCATTAATGGTATAGGTGGTTGAAACGGCATTGCCATTGTGGTCGACAATCGAATAGTGCGTAGTTTCGGGCTTTTCATGCGGCTCCATACCCGGTTGAACCTTGCTGGAAGGTGTTGCGGTTTCGGGTTGGATCTGTTTACGGATCTCTACCGCATACTCTTTGCTCAGTAGCTTCTCCGTTGGGTTTTTGACAAATGCCGGATCGCCCAAGAACGTATTGCGATCCATATAGGCATGGCGCATTGCTTCGGTCATGGTGTGGATGGTTTGTGCTGAGTTAAAACCGGACGTTTTCAGGTCGTAGCCTTCCAGAACATTCAGGATTTCACACAGCGTTACACCCCCTGAGCTCGGCGGTGGCGCGGAAACAAATTCATATCCACGATAGGAGCAGGTAATCGGTGCTGTTTCTGCAATGCGATAATTAGCAAAGTCTTGGGCTGTGAGAATGCCGCCGCCTTTTTTCGCTGCGGTTTCAACGGCCTGCGGAATTTTTCCGTGGTAGAACGCATCCGGCCCGTTTTGAGCAATCGCTTCTAACGTGTTGGCTAAGTCGGTTTGAATCAGGCGATCGCCGGGCTGAAATGGTTCGCCGTCTTTGCGTAGAAAAATACGGGCAGCTTCCGGATCATCACGAAATTTTGCGATGGTGGTGTCTAAGATATCGGTATCGCCACGATTAAGAATAAAACCTTCACGCGCCAGCTTGATTGCGGGGGCCATTACCTGTTGGCGAGTCAGCTTACCGTATTTTCGCTGAGCGGTATCAAGTCCTAGCACGGTTCCCGGAACGCCCGAGGCCAGATAGCCATAGAGGCTAGCGCCTTTTTTCACGGCGCCTTTTTCATCGAGATACATATTGGCACTGGCTGCTGCCGGAGCAGTTTCACGGAAGTTAATAAAAGTGTTTTCGCCGTTGGCTAAGTGGATCGTCATAAACCCGCCGCCGCCGATGTTACCGCAGCAGGGGTTAACCACCGCCTGCGCATAGCCCACGGCCACGGCGGCATCAATTGCGTTGCCACCCATTTTTAGGATATCAACACCAACCTGCGAGGCGAGATGCTGAGAACTTACTACCATCCCGTTTTTTGCTTCAACGGCGGGCATTGAGGCCGCATAGGCGCCCTGAAAGAGTGCTAAAGAGAGCGCTGATAGCGCCAGAGCCATAGGCCATTTATTCATAGTAAAACCCCTGTCTAATCTTGTTATTGGCGGTGTTGCGCTCGTGGGCGCGAACTATCGTTATCGCGAGTATTAGTAAAAGCAAAATCTAGGCCAGCATTCAGCTTGGCGAATGAGTAACCAAATAAGGATAGACGGGAATGAGAAAATATGAGGAATAAGAGCAGACATCTACTCAGCTATCCCGCAGAAGAGAACGCCGAGTAGATGTTTGAGAGCAAGGGGGAATTTAGTCGAGGAAATGCGCGTTTATATCCAGCGCTCCAGCAACAGCGCGGGTTAATTGGCTAAGCTGTTGGGGAGAAATAATGTACGGTGGCATCAGATAAATTAGCTTGCCAAATGGGCGTACCCAAACGCCTTGCTCAACGAAATAGCGCTGTAAATTTGCCATATTGACTGATTTATGCGTTTCAATCACACCAATAGCGCCCAAAACACGTGCCTGTTTCACCTGCGGATGTTCAGCAAGTGGCAACAACTGCTGCTTAAGCTGTTGCTCAATGGCATTCACCTGCGATCTCCACTCTCCACTGGCAAGAATATCCATACTGGCTACGGCCGTCGCGCAGGCCAGAGGATTTCCCATAAATGTCGGTCCATGCATGAAGCATCCGGCTTCACCATTGCTGATGGTTTCAGCCACATTTCGCGTGGTGATCGCTGCAGATAGCGTCATATATCCCCCAGTAATGGCTTTGCCTAAACAGAGAATATCGGGAGTGATCCCTGCATGGTCGCAGGCGAATAGTTCGCCTGTACGACCGAATCCCGTGGCGATTTCATCCGCGATCAGCAGCACACCATGGCGCTCACAGGCTGCACGTACTAGCTTGAGGTAGCGTGGGTGATAGAAACGCATTCCGCCAGCGCCTTGCACGATAGGCTCAAGAATAACCGCTGCAATTTCTTGATGATGCGCGGCTAACAGACGAGCGAAAGGAACAAAGTCTATTTCCTTCCACTCTTCATCAAAGGCACATTGCGGCGCAGGTGCGAACAGATGCTCCGGTAAATAACCTTGATACAAGCTATGCATTGAATTTTGTGGATCGCATACCGACATCGCGCCAAAGGTATCGCCGTGATAACCGTGACTAAGCGTCAAGAATCGCTGTCGTTTTTCACCCCGTGCATGCCAATACTGCAGTGCCATTTTCATTGCAACTTCGACTGCGACCGAACCGGAATCGGCAAGGAACACACATTCGAGCGCTTCCGGCGTCATATCCACTAAGCGCTGGCAGAGCGTGACGGCAGAGGGATGAGTGATCCCGCCAAACATCACGTGTGACATGGCTGATAGCTGCTGAGTGACGGCCTGATTTAGCGTTGGATGATTGTAGCCATGGATCGCCGCCCACCATGAAGACATACCGTCAACGAGCTGGCGTCCATCGTCCAAATGTAGCTCGCAGCCCTGCGCGGAGGTGACTGGATAGCACGGTAGCGGATGGGTCATAGAAGTGTACGGATGCCAGATGTGGCGGCGGTCGAACTCGATATCAGCTGGGGTCATAATAAGTATTGGTAAACTAAAATAGTGATCATTTGGTTGACAGTGTACCGCTTTTTTCTAAACTGACGACACTTTTTCCCCTCAAATTGAATAGGGAGTTGCCATTATGGCAGGTCGTCAACATTGGACATTAGAGCAAGCCCAAGCTCTGTTTGCAAAGCCGTTCCTCGAACTGATGTTTGAAGCACAGCAGGTACATCGTCAACATTTCGATCCGCGTCAAGTGCAGGTGAGCACGCTGCTTTCGATTAAAACCGGCGCATGTCCTGAAGACTGTAAATACTGTCCACAAAGTTCGCGTTATAAAACAGGGCTTGAGTCAGAGAAGCTGATGGAAGTGCAACAGGTCTTAGATTCTGCGCGGCAGGCGAAAGCCGCAGGTTCGACCCGATTCTGCATGGGGGCTGCGTGGAAAAATCCTCACGATCGCGATATGCCCTATCTTGAACAGATGGTACAGGGTGTGAAAGAGATGGGAATGGAAACCTGCATGACGCTGGGCACGCTGTCAGATCAACAGGCTAATCGCTTAGCCGATGCAGGGCTAGATTATTACAATCATAACCTAGACACGTCGCCAGAATTCTACGGCAGCATTATTACCACTCGCAGCTACCAAGAACGTTTGGACACCTTAGAGAAAGTACGAGAAGCGGGCATTAAAGTTTGTTCCGGTGGGATTGTCGGTCTGGGTGAAACGGTGCGCGACCGTGCGGGTTTACTCACCCAACTGGCTAATCTACCTAAAGCGCCGGAAAGTGTGCCCATCAATATGTTGGTAAAAGTGAAGGGTACGCCGCTGGCAGATAATGACGACGTAGATGCCTTTGATTTTATTCGGACTATCGCTGTAGCACGCATCATGATGCCAACGTCTTATGTTCGTTTGTCTGCCGGACGTGAACAGATGAACGAACAAACGCAGGCAATGTGCTTCATGGCCGGCGCTAACTCCATTTTTTATGGCTGCAAACTATTGACGACGCCTAATCCGGGTGAGGACAAAGACGTGCAGCTGTTCCGCAAATTGGGACTAAATCCTCAGTTGACGGAAACTGAGCACGGCGATAATCAGCAACAACAGCATCTCACCGAACAATTGCTGCATGCTGATACAGAACAGTTCTATAACGCAGCCTTGTGATGATGAGCTTCCAACAAAGAATCGATCAACGTCTGAGTGAGCGTCGCTCTGCAGGCGCTTATCGTTCACGGACGATCAGCGAAAACGGCAGTGGACGTGAAATCAGCGTTAATGGTCGACAATATCTCAATTTCTCGTCAAATGATTATCTCGGGCTAAGCCGAGATACCGCGGTAATCCGAGCATGGCAGGAAGGGGCCGATCGCTATGGTATAGGTAGTGCTGGGTCTGGCCACGTCACCGGCTTCACATCTGCGCATGCTCAGCTTGAACAGGAGTTAGCTGAATGGTTGGGCTATCCGCGAGCGCTCATGTTTATTTCCGGCTATGCGGCGAATCAGGCCGTTATTGCTGTGCTGATGCAGAAAGGGGATTTTATTTTTGCCGATAAGCTCAGCCATGCCTCTCTCATGGAAGCATCGATGCAATCTGATGCGACGCTCAGGCGTTTTCAACACAATCAGCCTGACTCTTTAGAGAAATTGCTTAGTAAGAGCGATGGAGGGCAAGCATTGGTGGTCACCGAGGGCGTTTTTAGCATGGATGGCGATAGTGCTCCGCTATCTGCGCTAGCGGAAAAAAGCCGGCAGAGTGGGGCATGGCTTATGGTTGATGATGCACATGGCGTGGGCGTGTGCGGTGAGCAAGGACGAGGAACCAGCGATCAACAGCGCATAAAGCCAGATCTTTTGGTTGTCACCTTTGGCAAAGCATTTGGCCTGAGCGGTGCTGCGGTTTTGTGTTCCGAGTCAGTCGCAGAGTATTTTATTCAATTTGCCCGCCATTTGATTTACAGCACGAGTATGCCACCGGCGCAGGCATGTGCGTTGCGTGTGGCGCTACAGCAAGTACGTAAAGGCGATGACTTGCGTGAGCAACTGCAGCATAACGTACAGCTGTTTCGGCGAGGGTTGGCAGATACTCGTTTGCAGCTTATGGCGTCAGACTCGGCAATTCAGCCTGTCATCATTGGTGAAAATCAGGCGGCGTTAGATTTAGCACAAAACCTACGTGATCAGGGGATATGGGCAAGCGCCATCCGGCCACCGACGGTACCACCAGGCACCGCGCGCTTACGTATAACCCTAAGCGCTGCGCATCAGGAACAGGATATTCAGCGCCTGCTGGAGGGATTTTATGCAGCCATCAACGCTTAGTGTCAATAAATCTGCGATAGCAGCCTCTTTCAGCCGAGCGGCTAACAGTTATGACATCGTGGCTGCTTTTCAGCGCTTATGCGGCGAAAAACTTTTGGCGCGCGTGAGTAATTACGAAGGTCTGAAGGTGCTTGATGCGGGCTGTGGAACGGGATTTTTTAGCCGCCGGTTTCGACACGCAGGAGCGCAGGTGATCGCCCTCGATCTGGCAGCAGGCATGCTGGAGAAATCTCGTGGCAATGACAGCGCAGATGAGTATGTTCTCGCCGATATAGAACATATTCCGTTGCCCGATGGCAGCGTGGATCTGTGCTTTAGCAATTTGGCGATCCAATGGTGTAGCTCTTTGCATGCGGCTCTAGCGGAAATGCATCGCGTTGTTAAACCTGGCGGTAAAGTGGTTTTTTCTTCTTTGGCTCAGGGGTCGCTTGCTGAGCTCGCTCAGGCTTGGCAGCAAGTTGATGGAAAAACACATACCAACCAGTTTCTCGCGTTTGAGGCGATAAAACTCGCCTGTGCGCCGTTTTCCCATGATTTGCAGTTAACGCAGGAAACCGAATTTTATCCTGATGTGATGACCCTGATGAAGTCTTTAAAAGGGATTGGCGCCACACATTTGCATCAAGGGCGAGATTCTGGGCTGACGAGCCGCGGCCGTTTTGAGCGGCTGGCTAGCGTTTATCCTCAACAAGAAGCCGGTTTTCCGCTGAGCTATCAGTTGGTGACGGGAGTTTTATATCGTGAATGAGCAAGAAAAAAATTTATCAAAACTAGGCGAGGCATGGTTTGTGACGGGAACGGACACGGAAGTAGGCAAAACGGTCGTCAGCGCCGCTTTACTTGAGGCCGCAGCTAACATAGGCAAAGTGACGGCTGGATATAAGCCGGTTGCTTCGGGCAGTGAATGGCGCAATGGCGTGTTGCGCAACACGGACGCGTTAGCTTTGCAGTCCGCTTCATCCATATCGCTCAGTTATGCTGAGGTGAATCCCTACACTTTCGAAGAACCAACGTCACCGCATATTATTAGCGCGGATGAAGGCAAACCTATCGCGTTTTCAGTGATGTCTGAGGGCTTACAGGCATTGCGCAAAAAAGCTGACTGGGTTTTGGTAGAAGGGGCAGGAGGATGGTATACGCCGCTGAGTGAGTCCACTTCTTTTGCGCAATGGGCTCAACAAGAACAACTGCCTGTAATTCTTGTTGTCGGGGTTAAACTTGGTTGTATTAATCACGCTTTACTCACCGCTCAGGCAGTGCAACAGTCGGGGCTAAGGCTGGGAGGATGGGTAGCCAACTGTGTCATTGAGCCTGGGCCACGACATGCGGAGTATATGGCAACGCTGAGGCGTTTATTGCCCGTAGCCTGCCTTGGTGAAATTCCTCATTTGCCACAGGCGAATGCTAGGGCGTTGGCTCGATATTTAGATCTCTCATTCTTGTACTGATGCAATTTAGCGCTGTGCCAAATTGTTTTGCGCAGCGCATTCCATTCCTGTTGATTCCCTCTATTTCGTGTTTTCAATCCATAGTATCTTTCGCTCGTTTCAATAAAGGTTGTCAATTGACAACTCATTGTGTTTTTTTTAAGCTTGGAGCAGAAGATGAGTAGAGCGGTACATCCCAAAAAGGACATTGAGCAGGTTCTGAATTTCGTTGAGCAAAATGGGTGGCGCATTGAAGTGGGAGGGAGTCATGCATGGGGAAAAATGTATTGCCCGTACCCAAACGAAAAATGCCGCTGTGGTGAATTTTGCATCACGTGCATTTGGTCTACGCCAAAGAACGCGATGAATCACGCTCGTCAGCTCAAAAAAGTGGTGGAGCACTGTGCACATCATGAAAAGCAATCAACCTAAGGAGAAGGTATGAAGGATTACGAATTCACGCTGATTTTTTCTTTGTTGGACCAGAACGATGATCCGTCGAATTACATTGAGGCTTTAGGGGCTGCAGGGTGTACCGACGCCACCATTGGCATTGGAGTCAATGGGCGTATTGCACTGAGCTTTTGCCGTGAGGCAAAAGATGCGCGTGAGGCGATATCCAGTGCGATTAAGGATGTACTCAGCGCGATCCCAAACGCAGTGTTATCTGAAGCAGCGCCTGATTTTGTTGGGTTAACGGATATCGCGGAACGTGTGGGATTTTCTCGTCAGAATATGCGCAAATTGATGGAGCAAGGAGGAATGAGTTTCCCTGCGCCTTTACATCAGGGGAAGACCTCAATTTGGCATCTTGCTAACGTTCTGACATGGCTAAGGGATGTTAAACATTATGCCATTGATACCCGCTTGCTCGAGCTTGCAGCAGTGAATATGCAATGTAACTTGCATCGATCTCTTAACGAAGCCGATAGCCGCTACCAGCGAGAGATCACGGG
>OLXV01001540.1_pt1 | contig 11416 bp, 7 predicted proteins | sample 1673481 | NCBI WGS metagenome assembly OLXV01 (sample SAMEA103958113, study PRJEB25191) | human gut metagenome
TTTATTCTGCATTCGGTTTGCACTATCTTTGCATCCAATTAACTGAACAATAACTAAAAAACAAGATAACACTATGGCATTAAAAGCTGGTATCGTGGGCCTTCCCAACGTAGGAAAATCCACTCTTTTCAACTGCTTGAGCAGCGCAAAGGCACAAGCGGCAAACTTCCCGTTCTGTACAATCGACGCCCAAATGGGGCAAGTGTCCGTACCCGACGAACGACTGACGAAGCTCGCCGAGCTGGTTCACCCGGGGCGTATCGTACCTGCCGTGTGCGACATCGTAGACATTGCCGGACTGGTGAAGGGCGCCAGCAAAGGTGAAGGACTCGGCAACCAGTTCTTGGGCAACATCCGCGAGTGCGACGCCATCATTCACGTGCTGCGCTGCTTCGACAACGGCAACATCGTCCACGTGGACGGTTCGGTGAACCCCGTGCGCGACAAGGAAATCATCGACACAGAGCTGCAACTGAAGGACCTCGACACGGTGGAAAACCGCATCAAGCGTGTAGAGAAGATTGCCAAAGTGGGTGGCGACAAGGCGGCAAAGATAGAGTACGAACTCCTGCTCCGCTACAAGGATGCCCTGGAACAAGGACAAAGCGCCCGCACCGTCATCCCACAGAACGACGACGAGGAACAATGTGCCAAGCAGATGTTCCTGCTCACCACCAAACCCGTGCTCTACGTCTGCAACGTGGATGACGTCAGTGCCGCCAGCGGCAACCAGTACGTAGAGCAGGTGCGTGAAGCCATCAAGGGTGAGGATGCGGAACTCATCATCATCTCCGCCCAGACCGAGGCCGACATCGCCGAACTGGAGACATACGAAGAAAAGCAGATGTTCCTCGAAGACCTGGGACTGAAAGAAAGCGGCTGCAACCGTTTGATTAAAGCTATCTACAGCCTGCTGAACCTCGAAACCTTCATCACTGCCGGAGAGATGGAAGTAAAAGCATGGACCTATCGCAAGGGCTGGAAGGCTCCACAATGCGCCGGCGTTATCCATACGGATTTTGAAAAGGGATTCATCCGGGCAGAGGTCATCAAGTATGAGGATTATATCAAGTATGGCAGCGAAGCAGCCGTGCGCGAAGCCGGAAAGTTGGGTGTGGAAGGTAAGGAATACGTGGTGCAGGATGGGGACATCATGCACTTCAGGTTCAATGTGTAATGATATTCATTCCAGATGGCAATGTACTTTCTTTGTACATTGCCATTTTCTAATAAACTCCATACAATAACAATACTGTGAAACAGATTATCTTCCTTTTATTCTTATTGTCCTGTACTGCCGTTTATGCACAACAGCAAGACTCGGTAACCATTCACGGACGGGTGACTGATTACAACGGACAGCCGATAGACAGTGCCAGCGTCTGGTGGCAAAACCCGCAGTTCAATGACATCATAGAAGCCATAACCGACAAAGACGGGCATTACACGGCCCGTATACCCAAAGGGAAATATCAAAGTGCAGCCTCTATTTATCTGCCCTCCTATGCGCACATTGCCATGAAAAGCGGGCTGCCCGAGACTGAACACCGCCTGGAGTTCTGGGCCTGGGATTTCATCGCCGACCGCGACACTACACTCGACATACGTTATCATCGTATGGAAGCTTATGGCCTGCGTGCTTTCTGCATCCCCGGAGCCATGCCTACTTATCAGATATACGTCCGTCCCATGAGCTTGACACGTACCTACCAATGGATGAAAGAAACAAAGCCCGAGTCATTGGTACACGGTGAAAACCTGAGTGACATTGAGCAACAAGAACAAAACAAAGAAGCCAGAGAATGCCAGATGGCTCCCCGGCCCGGGCAACTGAAAGTCACCGTCTGGATAGACGGCGAGAAAGTCCCCGTGCTGATGAAGCAGGAAATAAAAGAATATTTCGACAGCAACGAATATGGCAACGCCTATCTATTGACAGTAGACATGCCCAAGCATCCCCAAAAAGACCTTCCCTACCGTATCTTCAAAGTAGAGCTGGAAGACATGGAAAACGGTGACCGGGGCGAAGGGCTTTACTATATGGAAAAGGAAAACTACGTTCAATAAACCATACACAACAAATGGCAAACAGTAATCTGAAATACCTCATAGCAGGTACCGGCGGCGTAGGCGGAAGCATCGCCGCCTTTCTTTCATTATCCGGCAAAGACGTCACTTGCATTGCACGTGGCGAACACCTTGCCGCCATACGCGGGAACGGTCTGCAACTGCACTCCGATTTGAAAGGTGAACATTGTCTGAAAGTGGCGGCATTTACCGCAGAAGAATTCCAAGGCAAAGCGGATGTTATCTTCGTCTGCGTCAAAGGTTATTCCGTAGACTCCATTACGGAACTCATCAAACGTGCCTCACACGAGCGTACAGTGGTAATCCCCATCCTGAATGTTTACGGAACCGGTCCCCGTATCCAGCGGTTGGTCCCCGGCGTCACGGTGCTCGACGGCTGCATCTACATCGTAGGATTCGTATCCGGACGGGGAGAAATCACGCAGATGGGAAAGATTTTCCGGCTCGTCTACGGAGCACACCGCAGCACGATTGTTTCCCGTGAAACATTGGAAGCCGTGCAACGCGATTTACAGGAAAGCGGCATCAAAGCCGAAATCTCCGACGACATCAACCGGGACACATTCGTCAAGTGGTCCTTCATTTCTGCTATGGCCGTCACCGGAGCCTATTACGACGTACCTATGGGCGAAGTCCAGAAACCGGGCAAAGTGCGCGACACCTTTATCGGACTGTCACAAGAGAGTGCAGCTTTGGGCAGGAAGTTGGGTATAGAATTCAAGGAAGACATCGTGCAGTATAACCTCAAAGTAATAGACAAACTCGCCCCTGAAAGTACCGCCTCCATGCAGAAAGATATGGCCAAAGGACATCAGAGCGAAGTACAAGGCTTGTTGTTCGACATGATTACGGCTGCAGAGGAACAAGGGATTGAGGTGCCGACGTATAGGATGGTGGCGGAGAAATTCAAATAAACTGCCACGAAGAACTGCCAAACGAGATAATTTCATACCTTTGTCCCGAACAACCCCGTAATTCAGTAATTTAATTCTTCATAAATATGTTATCACTACTCACCATCAACTGGAACCCCGACCCCGAACTATTCAACTTCTTCGGCATATCCATCCGCTACTACGGTTTGTTATGGATTATCGGCCTCGCTTTTGCCTACCTTATCGTGCAACACCAGTACCGCGACCGCAAAATAGACGAAAAGAAATTCGAACCTCTTTTCTTCTATTGCTTCTTCGGCATACTGATAGGCGCACGACTGGGCCACTGCATATTTTACGACTGGGCATACTACCAAGACCACTTCGTTGAAATGATTCTCCCCATCAAGCAGACCGCCGCAGGATGGAAAATGACGGGTTACACCGGCCTTGCCAGCCACGGCGGCACGCTGGGCCTGATTATCGCCCTCTGGATGTACTGCCGCAAGACGAAGATGCACTACATGGACGTGCTCGACATGATAGCTGTTGCCACTCCCATCACCGCCTGCTGCATCCGCCTTGCCAACCTGATGAACTCCGAAATCATCGGCAAACCGACCGACATGCCCTGGGCATTCATCTTTGAACGGGAAGACATGCTGCCCCGCCATCCGGCACAGCTCTACGAAGCCATCGCCTACTTCATCTTCTTTTTAGGGATGGTCTGGCTATACAAACGCGGGCAGAAAAAACAAGAAACCAAGCTCGAAACAGACTTCAGCACCACCAAGCGGAAATCAACCGCCGTGCAAGCCGAGGCTTCCCTACCCTATCACCGCGGTTTCTTCTTCGGCCTCTGCCTGACGGAAATCTTCCTCTTCCGTTTCTTCATCGAGTTCCTGAAAGAAAACCAGGTGAACTTTGAAGACAGCATGTCGCTGAACATGGGCCAATGGCTCAGCATCCCATTTGTCATTATCGGAGTGTATTTCATGTGTTTCTACGGAAAGAAAGCTTCCAAATAAACATTTAGGCCCTACATAAGCAACATACCCACCCCTTTCATCTGTGTGGATTTCTCTACTTTTACGGCATCGAAACAGTAACCGTAAATCATATATTTATCATGAAAGAGAAACAACTGATGAAAGGGGCAGCTTTTATGCTGCTAGCAGCAACTGCCATCCCGCCCGCACATGCCCAACTGAAAACAAATGCCGGCGTGCAATACCTGCTTTCCCAGTCGAAAGACATGAGCCAGGATTTTCTGGACCTCAGCAACACCTATTTCTTTGCCGACAGCCTGGTATCGTTCGACACCTCCACCGGCAAGGGGACTGTCCAGTGGAAACGCCAGCAACTGATGCCCCGCCAGGCATTCAATGCAAACACCTACCTGCACCAGCCCCTCCAGTCGCTGGACTTCCCGGAGACGGCCTACGACAACAATCCACAACTGACGTTCACCGTCGAACCGGTCAGCGAACGTACCCTCCGCATCCGTATGCTTACCTCGCCCATCGTACCGAAAGAAGATGCCGACGACCCCATGCTCATAGGAAAGCCTGCCGACGGACGCTCCTTCTGGAAAGCCGAGAAGACGGATAAAGGTACCCTGTACACCTCCCGATACGGCAGCCTGCTCATCGAGAATTACCCCTGGCGCCTGGTGCTGAAAGATGCCGACGGACGCCTGCTGACACAGACTCGTTGCTGGAGCGACAACGACTCCACGCAGGTCAAGGTACCTCCATTCAGCTTCATCAAGCGCGGCTCGGACAACTCACGCAGCATCAATCCCGTATTCAGCCTCGCGCCGAACGAGAAAATCTACGGTTGCGGCGAGTCCGCCACCGCACTGAACAAGGCCGGGCAGAAGGTCAACCTCTTTGTCACCGACCCGCAGGGCCCCGAAACCCCGGACATGTACAAGCCTATCCCCTTCTTTTTCAGTAACCGCGGCTATGGCATGTTTATGCACACTTCCGCCCCCGTGACCTGCGACTTCGGCTGTTCCTACATCGGAGCCACCAAACTCTTCATGGCAGACGAAGCGATGGACATCTTCATCTTCCTGGGTTCGCCGAAGGAGATGCTGAGCGAATACACCGCACTGGTAGGACGACCCGAAATGCCCCCCTTGTGGAGCTTCGGCACCTGGATGAGCCGCATCACCTACTTCAGCGAAGCAGAGGGCCGCGATGTAGCCCGGAAACTGCGTGAGAACAAGATACCGAGCGACGTCATCCACTTCGATACCGGTTGGTTCGGCGTGGACTGGCAGTGCGACTACGCCTTTGCCGCCGACCGCTTCGACAATCCCCGGCAGATGCTCACCGACCTAAGGTCACAAGGCTTCCGCACCTGCCTCTGGCAACTCCCCTACTTCACTCCGAAAAACAAGTTCTTCCCCGAGCTGGTGGAACGCGGTCTGTACGTACGCAACGGTAAGGGGCAGCTCCCCTACGAGGACGTGGTGCTGGACTTCACCAACCCCGAAACCGTGAAGTGGTATCAGGAAAAACTCGGCAATCTGATTGAAATGGGTGTAGGCGCCATCAAAGTAGACTTCGGCGAAGGTGCCCCGCTGGATGCCATCTATGCCAACGGCCGTAGCGGACTGTACGAACACAACCTCTACCCGCTGCGCTACAACAAAACCGTGGCCGACATCATCAAGAAGCTGCACGGCGAAAACATCATCTGGGCACGCTCTGCATGGGCAGGCTCACAACGCTACCCGCTGCACTGGGGCGGTGATGCCGCAACCACCGAAACCGGTTTCGAGGGAACCATCCGCAGCGGCCTCTCCATCGGACTGAGCGGATTCTGCTTCTGGAGCAATGACATAGGCGGCTTCGTGACCCAAAGCCCCGAAAGCCTCTACCGCCGCTGGCTGCCCTTCGGCTTCCTCACCAGCCACAGCCGCGTGCACGGAGCACCTCCCACCGAGCCGTGGTACTACGGGAAAGAGTTCACAGACTATTTCCGCCGTTGTGCCGAACTGAAGTACAAACTGATGCCCTACGTATATGCACAATCCAAAGAGTGCACCGAAAACGGCTGGCCGATGCTCCGCGCCCTGCTGCTGGAGTATCCCGACGACCCGGGTGCATGGCTGGTAGAGGACGAGTACATGTTCGGTTCCAATCTCCTCGTGGCACCCATGCTCGAAGAGGGCAGCGGACGGGATGTCTACCTCCCCGGACGGCAGAAATGGATAGACTACCAGACCGGAAAGGTGTATGCTCCGGGATGGAACCATATCGAGTGCGGCACCCTGCCTATCGTCATTCTTGTAAAGGACGGTTCGGCCATCCCCCATATCCCCGTGGCACAATGCACAGACCAGATGAAATGGGACAAGATTACGTGGAAGAAGTATCTGGCAGACGAAAAGAAAGCTGAAGGATTGCTCTGCCTGCCGCAGGACGGACGGTTACAACGGATATCAATCCCATAACCGGTATATCAAACACATTAAACCCTAATACCCCATGCGAAACAAGTTATTGTTCCTCGCCTTGCCCCTGCTATTCGGCTTACAGGCAAGCGCACAACACATACAAGCCTTTCAAGATACCACGCTCACCGACGAACAGCGCGTGGAACATCTTCTTTCCATCCTGACATTGGATGAAAAGATAAACCTTCTTTCCACCGACCTCGGTGTCCCTCGCTTCAACATTCCCCGTTGCGGACACTACGAAGGACTGCACGGGCTGACCCTCGGCGGGCCTGCCATGTGGGGCGGACGCCAAAGAACGGAAGACGGGAAAGTAGTCCCTACCGACTGCCCCACCACCATATTCCCCCAGTCCTACGGTCTGGGCTCCACATGGGACACCGATTTGGTGCAGAAAGTAGCGGAACAAGCCGCTGAAGAAGCCCGCTACTACATGCAGACCACCGGTAACAAGCGTCATGCCCTCGTGATGCGCGCTCCGAATGCCGACCTTGCCCGCGACCCGCGCTGGGGACGTACCGAGGAGAGTTTCGGAGAAGATGCTTTCCTCACCGCCCAACTCACCATTGCCAGCGTACGCGGCCTGCAAGGCAATCATCCCCGCTACTGGAAAACCGCCTCTCTGATGAAGCATTTCCTTGCCAACAGCAACGAGGACGGACGGGACAGCACTTCCTCCGACTTCGACACGCGGCTGTTCCATGAATACTACGCTTATCCTTTCTATAAAGGTATCACTGAGGGAGGCAGCCGTGCCTTCATGGCCGCCTACAACAGTTGGAACGGCATCCCCATGTCCATCCATCCCTGCCTCGAAGAGATTACCCGCAAGCAGTGGGGCAACAACGGTATCATCTGTACGGACGGCGGTGCCCTGAAACTGCTGATTGAAGCGCACAAGAGTTTTCCGAGCTTTGCGGAGGGTGCTGCTGCCGTAGTAAAAGCCACCACAGGACAATTTCTCGACGCATACGTTCCTTACGTCAAGGAAGCTCTGGAAAAGGGATTACTGACCGAAGTCGACATCGACAAGGCTATCCGCGGGAACATCTTCGTCGCCCTCAAGCTCGGCTTGCTGGACGGGGACAACTCCCGTAACCCTTATCTCTCTATCGGAAAGAACAGTACGGAGACACCGCCTTTCATGACAGCAGAAGCCCGCAGGCTGGCACGGGAAGTCACCGCCAAGTCCGTGGTGTTATTGAAAAACAAAAAACTCCTGCCACTCGATGCCGGAAAGCTGCGTAAAATAGCCGTTATAGGCCCGTATTCGGACAAAATCGTGCAAGACTGGTATAGTGGTACCCCGCCTTACGAAACAACGATTCTGAGTGGCATACGCAATGCTGTGAAAGAAGGAACCGAAATCATCCACGCCGAAGACAACCGCATGGGCCAGGCAGAAAAGGCTGCTGCAGCCGCCGACGTTGCCATCGTGTGTGTAGGAAACCATCCTTACGGCACGCGTGCGGACTGGAAGTTCTCTCCCGTCCCCAGTGACGGCCGCGAAGCCGTGGACCGCAAATCGCTGATGCTGCCCGATGAAGACTTGGTGAAGCTGGTGCTCAAGGCCAATCCCAATACCATACTGGTGCTCGTCAGCAGCTTCCCCTACACCATCAACTGGAGCCAGGAGCACGTGCCTGCCATCGTCCACATCACCCACTGCAGTCAGGAGCAGGGCAACGGACTGGCCGACGTACTCTTCGGCAAGGTGAATCCAGCCGGACGTACCGTACAGACGTGGGTGAAAGACATCACTGACCTACCCGACATAATGGACTACGACATCCGCAACGGACGCACGTATATGTACCACCAGGGCCCGGTGCTCTATCCTTTCGGCTATGGTCTGAGCTATTCCGACTTTACGTACGAGAAGATTGAATCCGTCAAGCAAGACAAGAAGAACATCCGCGTGACGGTATCAGTGAAGAATACCAGCGGACGCGACGGAGAAGAAGTCGTACAGCTCTATGCCAGCTATCCGGACTCCAAAGTGGAACGTCCTTCCAAGCAGTTGCGCGCCTTCAGGCGTATCCCCATCAAGGCCGGCGAAACCCGGAAAGTGACGCTTGCCGTGCCCAAAGAAGAGCTCGGCTATTGGAACGAAGGAAAGCAGATGTTCGTTGTAGAACCCGGAACGGTGAAGCTGCTGATAGGGGCTTCATCGGAAGATATACGGTTGGAGGGAAAGATCAGGCTATAAGAATGAAAAAGCCATCCCTTAACATACCGACTATAAAAATTAGCGAGTTATGCCACAACAACGTGGCAAACCCGCTAATTACATATTTGCAAGCATAAATGAAGTACAAGGTCACTTTACAATAAACTCATATCTTCCTGCCGCCAGTTCCACCACCCGTACATTCTCGGCCTTGTCAGGTAAAGTGAGTGTAGCTGTACTGTTAGCGGGCACTGTAACTTCATAATGCACACATTTCCCTTTCCATTCCCAGCGAGAAACAATTTCACCGTAAGGCGACCGATGACGAGCTTCAAACCGTTTCAATCCCTTTATGAAATGGGGACGGAGCAGAATGTTTTGAAAACCAGGTTGCACGGGATCAGGGAAAATACCTCCCAGCCCCTTGTAGAACCAAGCACCTATTTCACCGAACATCATATGATTGTCCGAGATGTCACGAGTAGCCTGCAAATCCCAGTTCTCGAGCAGCGTAGTGGCACCGTTCACCATCCACCAACCCCATGAAGGATAAGTGTCCTGTACAGCCACCTTATAAGCTGTTTCAGCATAACCATTTTCGCTGAGTGCATTCAGAATAGCTTTAGCTCCTAATACACCCACATCCAAGTGAAAACCGTCCTCCTCTACCTTATGTGCCAAGTTAGCTGCCACTTTTCCTATCAACTCTTCGGGCACAATCTTCCATTGCAAGGGAACACTCAATTCGGTTTGTGAACCTTCGGCATAGATGCCTGTTTCTCGATTCAGGAACTTATCATTGACAGCTTGCTTTATCTCCTCCGACAAGGCATTATAATATTCGTAATCGGCCTGTTTGCCGAAGAGTTTGGCAGCAGCGGCCAAAATCTTGGTATCTACATAAAAGTAGACCGAGGAAGTCAGCTCTTTATTGGATTTTGACTTCACCGGCACCCAGTCTCCGCGCCCCCACGTAGTGAGATGATTGTTAGAGATACGCTCCACATAATCCACATAACGTTTGATGCTCTCGTAACAATCGCTCAAGGGCTTGCTATCACCGTAGAAGAGGTAGATATTCCAAGGGATGATGGCAATAGTACTAGTCCAGTCCAGCCCGTTGTCTGTACCATATCCCCATCCACCAGTTGGAATAATATCGGGCAGCACTCCGTTGGGCTGCTGTTCGTCACGATGGTCGGCCAACCATTTTTCGTAAACGGTAATTCCATCAAAGTTATAAAATGCTGCCTCAATGGCAAAATGACCGTCACCAGTCCAACCGTTCTTCTCGCGCTGAGGGCAATCGGTGGGGTAGCCCATCAGATTGGAAAGGTAAGAGTGATTGGCAGCATGGAGCAGCTTGCCTATCAGTGGGCTCGAAGATTCCAAGCTACCTACTGCCGGCACATCACTGTGCATGAAGTAAGCAATCAAGCTGTTTTGGTCAAGCTCAATAGGCTTATCTGCCACTACCTCCACATAACGAAATCCCTTGTAATTAAATCGGGGCATGAACTCATCCTCTTCTCCACTCAGAATGAGAATGTCCGTCTGAAAAGGGTCTTTCTCCTTATCGCCTCGAAAGTAGACATCAATGTTCGAGAGATCGAGGCGGCCATTTGGATGTAAGCGTTCGCCATGTTTGATTCTGACCTCCGTTCCCCGTTCACCCGAAACATGAATACAAGTCACACCGGACATATTTTGCCCGAAATCATAGATGTATGTTTTCTCGTCCACTTTGCGGAAAGAGACGGCGGGGAAAATCTTTACATTACGGATGGGATGTACTTGCTGGGCAGTGACATTGGAAGAAGGTACACTCCGATAGGCTACTCCGCGCCACTTGGAATCATCGAATTCCGGAGTGCTCCATCCTTTCTGCTCCAGACGTGCATCGTAGTGCTCGCCAGTATAGATACTATTAAAAGTGATTGCACCCGACGCTGTCCGCCAACTGAGATCGGTGGGAATAGTCTCCACGCTTCCATCGGTGTAGGTAATGCGCAAGTCCAGACAGAAAGTGGGACGGTTGCGCCAAGGGGCACGGTCGAAGTCCCACACTGCTTTGGATTGATGGTTATACCAGCCGTTACCCAAAAGTACGCCAATAGCGTTGTCACCATTCTGTAATTGTGAAGTCACATCATAAGCCACATACAAGTTGCGGCGATCAAAGCGGGTATAGAGAGGGGCAAGGCAGTGGTCTCCTATCTTCTCGCCATTGATGTAAAGCTCATATAGTCCAGCAGCGGCAATATAAGCACGCGCTGACTTTACCTTTTTGCCGGTCTTGAACTCTTTTCGGAAGTAAGGGGCAGGCCCATAATGAATATCCTTGCCATCGCCAATCCAAGCACCTTGCCAATGTTGCATCCCCATCATGCCCGTTTCAAAGTAAGAGACAGGAGAAGCAGTCTCCTTATATTCCATGTCGCTGCAGATTACTTTCCAATAATATCTAGTGAAAGGCTGCAGTTTTTTGCCCGCATAGGCCACAAGCTGATTACGGGAATCGTTCTTTCCACTATCCCACATCCTGCCACAGCCATTGACCACATTCAACGAGTCTTCGTCTACCACAATCCGCCAGGAAGTCTGCACAGCTCCCTGCCTACCATCTTCCATCCGCCAAGAAAGGCGTGGAACGGGATTATCCAAACCTATAGGTCTGTCAAGATGTTCGCTCCTCAGATCAACCAAACGAACCGGAGTCTGCCCTTGTACAGTAATGCAAGCAAAGAATGTGAATAGAAGCAGAGAGGTATTGAACGCAAAAAGGCGATGAAGTCAACGGGCGAAATTACCTTC
>OLXV01001543.1_pt1 | contig 11407 bp, 10 predicted proteins | sample 1673481 | NCBI WGS metagenome assembly OLXV01 (sample SAMEA103958113, study PRJEB25191) | human gut metagenome
AGGGTTCGAGTCCCTGGAGGTGCACCAGATATTGAACGTCAAATCGTAAGATTTGACGTTCTTTTTTGTTATGTAACCCCGAAAAATCGGGGTCTGCACGGTCAATGCACGATTTTTGCACGGTCGGCTTTTTCGTAGGAATCCTCTGCATAGGCTGGAATTGCTTTGAAATGCGTGGTAAATTTTGCATCAGGTCAGCAGTGCCAGACGGGGCTGTGCCTTTACTTCAGGGTCGGCGTTCTTCAGAAGTTCCAGCAGAGCAGTTATAGAGATGGTCGGTTCGCCTTCGGCGGGTACAGCCTGCGGGCTAGGGCTTTCATGTTTGGCGTAGAAACCTTCCTCAAACTTCTTGCCCAGTTCTACACGAGAGGACTGCTGGATATGAGCGTAGGTGTTCACCAGCATATCCGCCGTGGCGTGTCCTGTGGTGCCCTGAACGGCCTTCACATCGCCGCCGGAGATCATCAGCTGATAGGTGGCACTGGAATGCCGCAAACCGTGGAACACAATGCGGGGGAATTCCGGGTGGGCATCCTGCCATTTGAGGAACTTCTTGCGGATCAGCACCGGCTCCACTGCCAGACCATTGGGTAGACGGAACAGCATTCCGCTATCATGGTAGCGTGCCGGGTCTTTCATCTCGTCTGCCGCCAACTGATTCAGCCACTTCTTCAATTCCTCTTTCAGTGCAGAGGTCATGAAGATGGTACGGCAGGAGGATGCGGTTTTGGTGCTTTTCAGGATGAGGGAAGTGGTGCTGCGCTCCAGCTTGTCCGGGAATATCTTGATGATGCAGCCATCGTCCACTTGATTTAGGGCTTCTTTCCGCACCCGCTGCATGGACTTGTTGATACGGAAGGTTCCGATGCCATCTGCTGCGTCAAAATCGAGATCTTCCGGGGTCAGACCTACGATCTCGCCCTCTCGCAGTGCGCCCACCAGTGTGAGGTGGACTGCCAGATGCAGGATGGAGTCCTCCATGCTGTCCAGAGCCGCCCGCATCTCCTCTACCGTCCAGATGGTACGTTCCTGCGTGGACTTCTTGGGGCTGTCCACGGGAACAGGGCTTTTGACAAGGATGCCCCACTCTACGGCATACTGGAAGGCTGTACCCAGCAGCCGATGAACCTCGTGGATCGTCGTGCCGGAAAGGAACCGCTGCTTCTGCTTTTCGGTCAGTTCCTGCTTCTTTCCCTCAATATACGAACCGCAGGGCGTTTTGCTCAGGGTCGTGTAGAGGTTCTCCATGTGGTAGGGTTTGAGCTTCTGCATCTCCATGCTGCCGATATAGGGGATAATGAGGTTCTGGATGGTGGAAAGGTTAGATTCGTAGGTTTTGGGTGCCCACTTGTGCTTGCTGCACTGCTTGGGCAGCCAATCCATGAGGAACTCTGCCACCGTCACCGAGGACGGAATCAGGAAGGTTCCAGCCGCCAGCTCATGCTCGATCTGTTTCTTACGGTTTGTTGCCTCCTCTTTGGTGGGAAAGCTTTCCCATTTGTCGCAGCTCTTGCCGTGCTCGTCCTGATAGGTGTAGCGGACGCTGTAAGAGTTGCCACGCTTCGTAATATATGCCATACTGTTTGCCTCCTTATCAAGTTGCCCGGTTGAGCCACGCATCGAAACCGTCCTTCGGTACACGGATGCTTCCGCCTACCCGCAGGACACGGAATTCGGTGGTGCTGTTGCACAGGTTGTAAGCAGAGCGCAGGCTGATGGCCAGCATTCGTGCGATCTCTTCCACCGTGTACACCAGCTTCGTGGTTGCTGGGCTGTCAGTCGGAGACTTGACGGCATTGGTTTGAGTGACCACCTCCATTGTAGTGGGGTTCGAGTCCTTTTGCAAGGGATTATTCGTATAATTTTCGAATTTCACGGTTTCGGTCATGTCAGGCCGATTCAAATTCATAGGCAGACCTCCAATTCCTTGTAGTCGGGTGACTATTACACCCGGCAATTTTTGCTTTCCGATGTTTTCGGTTTATCCAATCAAAAGTTTCATGCGTTTCAGCTTCTCCTGCGCGTTCTCTTTGCGGAAACTCACACCGATGCAGGAAACAGGAATGCACATTTCCAACAGGCGGTCATAGATGCGGGCATGGGCGGTATCCTGTGGGTGCCGTATCTCATCCAGCGTCAGGTTGGTAGTGACGATTAGCGGTTTTTGGCTGCGGTATCTGCTGTCCGCGATGTTGTAGACCTGTTCCAGCGCATACTCTGTACCACGCTCCATGCCGAAATCGTCAATGACGAGCAGGGGATAGCAGCAGAGCTTGTCTACAACTTCATTCCGCCCGGAAAAGCTGCTGTTCAGCTCGTTCAGGATTCGGGCGAAGTTTGTCATGTGCACAGGCACCTCCTGCTCTATCAGAGCGTTTGCAATGCACCCGGCAAGGAAACTCTTGCCGGTGCCCACACCGCCCCAGAGGAACAGTCCTAGGTTCTCTGCACGCATGGTCTGCCACTGCTCCACATAGCGATGTGCATGGTGCATTCTCCCAACGATAGACGAGCATTGTTTGATCTTATCAGGTGGTTATCATTCAGGTTGCTCTTATTACGTTGGTTAGGTGTGCATTTTTGCGCAATCACACTGCTCGTTTCTGCACAGTCATGCTCGGCGTTTTTGCATACTGTGACAGCGCAATTTTGCGTAGTGTACGGAACCTTGAGCAGAATGCGGCTGGGCTTGGAAAAGCCGTTGCGGACGCGTTCCACGAGCTGTGCGTTTTCCAATTCGGCAAATGCGCGTGTTATGCTGGAAAGGCTGTATCTCAAATCTTTTGACAGCTTGGAAAGCGGATAGATCACATAAATGTGCCCCTGTGTATCGATCCAGTTATTCTTTTGAGAAAGCGGGCATAGGGCAGATATTGCGGCAGTGGCATATTGGGTTTCAAGTAATCCGAAATGGAATTCACCTCCATTTTTACATCCGAATTAGTGCTAAACCGTTTGAGAGTTTTGGTTTCCATCATTGTTCAGACGATCTTTTACCGTCTGAAGATACCGACTGGCACGGTCGATAAAAATCAGCAGCTTCTCATTGTTCTTCGGTTCAGTAAGAATATCCGGGTATTCACGAAAGCACATTTCCCACCGCCGGACAAAATCCTCCTGCGCTCCCTGAATCTCGCACATCATGGCTTCGCCATCTGCCAAGCGGCGAGGTGAATAGATGCTCTTGACGGCATCCTTGAGATTCTGCTTTTCTTCCTTGTTGAGTCCTTTCTTATGCCCCTGAATGTCTTGCTTGAAGGTCGTTATAAACTCATTGTCCTTTGAAGGCGAAGAATACGAATCCGTGATACTGGAATCCCGTTCGCCTTTAGGCTTACGAAGCTCTGCCACAACTTCGGGACGCTTTTCCTTTGGAACCTTTGCAATCGAGGAAATTTCACGGTCGCTTGCCCGGATCTTTCCACTCAGGATTTCTTTCTGCGCTCCGGGTACTGCCTCCTCCGCAGCTTCCACACCTTTTGCAAATTGCTCTGCACGGTAAACATAACTTTCGGATGTTCCATGTTCCGCAGCGACCTTCGACCGTGAACCGTGCTTTGTGCGGTCTGGTTCATTTTGAACCAGACCACTTTCAGATGCCAAAGTATACTGATTGCCGTGAAACGATTTGATTTGCTTTTCCGCTTCTGCCTGCTTTCCGATCAGGAACTTTTTCTGTTCTGGGGTCAGGTTTCGCCGCCCAAGCTGATTTTTACAGATCCATACGAGTGCTTCATAACGGCTGGAAAATTCTTTTTCGATGACTTCAAATGGAATAAATGGATATTTCCGAAGAATTTGATAGCGTGTATGTCCATCCACAATATAGCCGTTCCACGTGATGATCGGATTCAGTACACGTTCTTCTTTTAGGATGTTCATTTCCAGTTGGTGGGTTTCCTCAAACGACGGAGGGTTGATTTGATTCTGGAACTCCGGATCGATTTTAAGCTGGCTCAGTTTTGTCATAGGCAAACCATCCTTTCTGAAATGAAATAGAATATCATTGTTCTTATGCCGTTCTCTCTGCATGGATTTCCTGCCCCCTTCCAACGGCGTTTTCCGGCTCGTCCTCATAGGGTCTCTTCGCCGGGTATTCCATGCAGACGGTCATGTGATTTTCAAGGTTCGATGAAGGCTTGTAGAAAGCATATCACAATGAAGCAGAAATTTTTAGGAAGCATTCCTTCCGGTTTTCAGTGGATTTTAGGAGAATCTCAAGGAAAAACCGGAAGGGATGCTTCCGCTTCTTAGAAAATGTTCTGGATAGAGCATACCATAAAGTCACTCGATTTTTTAGGAACTGGTAGTTCCGGTTTTTAAAAAATACGAAGTGAATTTCAAGGCAAAATCGGAACTACTGGTTCTGGTTTTTCGTATCAACGTGATTTCGGATTTTGGGTGCCGTTCTCTCTGCATGGACTTCCTGCCCCCTCTCGGCGGCGTTTTCCGGCTCTCCTTCTGGTCATCGCCGGGTATCCCATGCAGACGGTCATGCGGTTTTCAAGGTTCGATGAGGAGTTGTAGAAAGCATATCACAATCATACAAGCGTTTTTAGGACGTATCAGGTCCGGTTTTGAGGGAGAAAACCGGACTTGGGAGGTCCGGTTCTTGTGAACAGCTCTGGATAGAGCATATCATAATAACACTCAAATTTTTAGGAGGTGATACTTCCGCTTTTTGCCTTCAAAACCGGAAGTAATAGTTCCGGTTTTGTGCGATATTAAATGTATCAACGACGATTTTAATAAAACAAATTTTTCTCCAAGAAATTTGCTTATTCAGCGGTCGTTAAGGGGCGAAACTAGCGCATTCTTGTGCTAAACATCGGGTTTGGGCGAAGCCCAACAAGTGTTTTGAAGCTGGATTTGTAAAAAATCAGGTTCAAAACTTGCGAGGTGGTACCGGCTCGCCCTGCTTGCTGCGATTGCAAACTCGAAAACTTCCTGAGCAAAAAAATAGTCGCCCGCATCAAGTGAAACTTGAAAATGGACGGTCTTGATCGCAAAATGATTTTCGAATTTTGGAAAGTATGTTGAGAGGTTTCATAGCGCCCGCAAGCAGGGCAGACGTATATACAACGTCTGCATCTGCAAGCAATGTTTTCGTCTATACAAAAACACTTTTTGCGTTGCAAAATGCTTGTTGGGCTGTGCCCAAACCCCTTGTGTTCTGCATCCGTTGGATGCAGGCTGCGCGATTGCATCGCTTAAGGTAGATAGAAAGGTTCATCATGATCTGGCGCAAGGGGAGAGAGGTTCTCTTGTAAAAAATACGGATTTATGATACTATTATTTTGAAAAGGTAGTTTGAAAGCTGGTGAGCCGATGTCAGAGAGAAAATCAGAACAGGAATTGGGCTTTGCACAAAAGCACGAGGAAGATTTACAGCGGATTCGTGAGTTTCGTTTGATCGACGACGACTTCATGGCGGCTGTGTTTGAAGATCACGCTTGCGCAGAGTTCTTGCTGCAAATCATCCTGAAACGCAATGATTTGGTTGTGCGTGAAGTTCACGGACAGTACAATATTAAAAACTTGCAGGGTCGGTCTGTTCGATTGGATATTCTGGCAGTAGATCAGGACAACCGTGCATATAATATTGAAGTGCAGCGCAGCGACCGAGGCGCAAGCGAAAAACGTGCTCGCTATAACAGCAGTCTGCTGGATGCGAACCTTACAGAATCCGGCAGCAGTTACGATGCACTGAATGAGACATACGTCATATTCATTACAGAAAATGATGTACTGAGGGCAGGCCTTCCAATTTATCACATTGAACGCACCGTTCAGGAAACGGGAATGGTTTTCAATGATCGGGCACATATTATCTATGTGAACTCACAAATCAAGGACGAAACAGCGTTGGGAAAACTGATGCACGACTTTTTCTGTACAGATTCCAGCAAAATGTATTATCCCATTCTGGCAAATCGGGTGCAGTATTTCAAACAGGATGCGAAGGGAGTGGCAACTATGTGCAGAGCAATGGAAAAAATGAGAGATGAAACCGCACATGAAACTTCGATCAAGAATGCTATGACGATGTTGGAAGACGGGTTGCCCTATGAGAAAGTGGCAAAGTATGCAGGGCTTTCAATTGAGGAAGTGAAAGAACTGGATGCAAAGAAACCTGCCTAAAAAAGAAAAAAGTCGATCGGAAACATAGTTGCTTCCAATCGGCTTTTTGTGTCGGATTTTATTGTGAAAGTTGGTATTAAGGGCCTTAGGCAAGACGGTTCTCTTTTTTCACTGCCAGTTGTAAAAGTTGGAAAGCAGTACTCCATCATGCGCAAATCCGACCTTGACGAATGGCTCTATAAGATGTACGATAAACTTGATAACATGGAAAAGGAGTGAGACTTTTGGTTACAATCATTACCGGCACAACCCAAAAGCCGACATCCAGTGACCTTCTGAAAAGTTTTTTTCAACGTCACAACGAACTGGACGGCTATCTGTATATCGGATACCCGATCATCGGAACCGTAGATGGTGCTTATCCGATCGACAGTCTTTGGGTCTCTCCTGACAAAGGTTTGGTCATCTTCAATCTTATCGAAGGGAAAAACATCGATGGATATGAAGAAGCACAGGATGATTGCGCCAATAAAATAGAAGCAAAGCTTAGGGGATACCGGCAGCTTGTCAACAAAAGAAAACTATGCGTTGAAATCAATGTCATTACGTATGCCCCCGCTCTCATGCGCAAGGTTGACTGCGATGAAGATTATCCGTTGTGTGCTAACGACAATAATCTTCTGGCACAGATTGAAAAGTTGAACTGGAACAATAGCGGGTATTATGAAGCACTGGTGTCTGTGCTTCAGGCAATTTCTACAATCCGCAAAGGAAAAAAACGTAGGGAAACCACAAAGCCCGAATCCAGAGGAGCGAAGCTAAAAGCATTAGAGGATTCCATCGCCAATCTAGACAACCAGCAAAGTCGAGCAGTAATCGAGACCGTAGAGGGCGTACAGCGAATCCGCGGTCTTGCCGGATCCGGTAAAACTGTGGTGCTGGCACTGAAAGCAGCATACCTGCACGCACAGCATCCCGAATGGAAAATTGCTGTCACCTTTAACACTCGCTCTCTGAAAGGGCAATTGCGGCAGCTAATCAACACATTTTATATTGAACAAACCAGCGAGGAACCGGACTGGGACAACTTGCACATCCTTCATGCATGGGGTGCACCTGGCGGCGGAGAACGCACCGGTATGTATTATATCTTTTGTGGAACGAACAATCTTGAATACTTGGATTTTTTGTCTGCCAAAAATCGTTTTGGTTCTACAGATCCATTTGGTGTGGCTTGCAGAAAAGCACTTGAAGAAGCAACCGATCCGAGGCCGATGTACGACGCTGTTCTGGTAGACGAAGCTCAAGATTTTTCTCCGGCATTTTTAAAGCTATGTTATGAAATGCTGCGGGAACCTAAACGGTTGGTTTACGCATACGATGAACTGCAAAATTTGCGGTTACAGTCTCTCCCTTCACCGGAAGAGATCTTTGGTGTCGATGAGCACGGCGTACCAAACGTAACGTTCCGGTCATCGGAAGATGGCCAGCCGGAGCAGGATATTATTCTGGAAAAATGCTACAGAAATTCCAGACCTGCTCTAGTCACAGCCCATGCATTGGGGTTTGGAATTTACCGAAAGCCTGTTGGCGAGGATGGCCCCGGTCTTGTTCAGATGTTTGACCAGAGTGCGTTGTGGGAAGAGATTGGCTATCATGTGAAAGCCGGTTCCCTTGAGGACGGAAAACACGTTGTTTTGGAGCGCACAAGCAAAAGCAGCCCGGAGTTTCTCGAGAGCCACTCTGGCATCGATGATTTGATAATGTTCAAGCAGTTCGATTCTAAAGAAGAGCAGGATCAATGGGTTGCAAATGAGATTCAAACGAACCTTACGGAGGACGAACTGCGTCCGGACGATATCATTGTGATCAACCCGAACCCTGTCACGACTAAATCAAACGTTGCGCCTATTCGGGCACTTTTATATGAAAAGGGCATCCAGTCTCACACAGCCGGCGTAGATACTGCACCCGATGTCTTCTTTGATGAGGATAATGCTTCTGTGGCCTTTACGGGAATTTACCGGGCAAAGGGAAACGAAGCGGCCATGGTCTATATCGTCAATGCCGAAGCGTGCTTTGACTCATTTTTTGATTTGGCAAAACTTCGAAATCAGCTGTTTACCGCGATTACTCGAAGCAAGGCATGGGTGAGAGTGTTGGGGGTCGGTTCCGGAATGGACGGGCTAATCGCCGAGTATAAAAAGGTGAAAGATCATAACTTCACGTTGGATTTTATTTATCCGACAAAGGCTCAGCGGGATCATATGAATATCGTGAATCGCGATATGAGCGAAGCTGAAAAACGAAAGATTCAAAAGAGCAAAGGAAATGCTGAAAACCTGATTCAGGAACTTGAAAGTGGTAACATCTATCTTGAAGATTTGGGAAAAGATACCGTGGATCGTCTCATATCCCTTCTTAAAAGTAAGGAGGGATAACGATTGAATCCTGTAGATGTCTTGAATCAGATTAAGCGTCTGACCACTGATGTGATTGCGGTCGGTATCTGCGATGAGCAGAATTTTCCTTCGATAAAATCGTACACCGGGAATATCAGCGAGATTGGAGTCAGTTCTTCGGACAATTCTATTTTTCTGAAGGATGTTCCCTATCGTGAAATGTATTCTGAGCTAGTGAAAAAAAGGAATTACAACATCAAAATGATCGATGGTGCTCTAATTAGTCTCTTGTATCGCTTTCAAGGCAATGAGTTGGTGTCGCATCGACTGTCTTTTTTCCCTGCTCCGGATTTAGAGGTTTTTCAGAATGAGCCGGAGCTGTATTCGATGGACGAAATGTATCTTGACATCTTAGATCAGAGAGTTGTTACCGTTCCGCTAAGGTTCGATTTTGATTCAGGCGATGCATTCATTCCCGTGGAACATCCAAAGTCGCATTTGACATTGGGGCAATATGAGAATTGCCGCATTCCCGTTTCCTCTGCCGTTTCTCCTTTTCAATTCATGGACTTTATTCTCAGAAATTTTTATCACACGGCACACACTAAATTTTGCGAACGGCTTACACGCTATTCAGATCGATTTGAAAAAAGCATTCTTCCGGAGGAAGAAGCTCTGATTCATGTCTGTACATCCCCATGATCTCATTCCGAATCCGCTCTCAGAACCCCGTCACTCTTTGGCAGACGATGGGACTCTTTTGTAACCGCCTAGAGAGAAAACGCATTGTCACAAAGACAAGAGGCACCCGACGCTTAAATCGGATGCCTCATTTTGTTTGCGTTGGTCGTTGCCACAATGCTGTGAATCGCTGTAATGGCTTTCGTATAGGAACAGAAACGCGACTATGCCATTTTGGAGAATGGAAATTATTGGAGCTTTTCTTGCGGATGTTTCTCAGATACACGGGGACGTTGCGGTTGGTACAACCATCCTGTACAAGCTGGTGGCCACTCTTGTATATCCCTCTTTACCAGAACTTCAATTTTCTTTTTGACGAATTCCTTGACTTGAATTTTCATTTGTGCGCCCTCCTTTCAATTTTTGACAGCTTGATATGAATAGTGTTATGGCATCAGCAGCTAATGCTGCGGACAAACCTTGCAGTATTGAAGGCGCTATTTGTAACTTTATCAATAAAATTGCCAAAGCATTTAGAATAAATAGCAACCAACGTACAGCTGTTTTTACAATTTTGAGTTCACATTCAGACCAATGAATACTGGCGGTGTTTACTGGTGCGATGCACCAGATTAAAATACTAGAAACTGTGAGTATGAGAGGAAGTGCCCATTTGAAATAGAAAATACTGGAAACAAAAGTAAAAATAATGATTTCCATTAAAATAGAAAGAAACAAGCAGTGGCTATAGGTGGCAGCATGATAACCATTTGTGTATTTCCGAATTAAGAGGAAGAACACAGAAAATGAAATCGTTAAGGTCCAGCCAAAGCAAAAACCGCCAATCAGACACTGCACAAGCCAAGTGAATAAGGTTGTCACTCTTTTTTCGATGCTATATGCAAACCATTCAGAATAAGATTCATCAAGCAATCCCATCGACACGCACTTTTGCGTTAATTGCATTGCAAAATCTTTCATTGCGACAATCCTCATTAAAAGAACTTTCTTGAAAGAAAGAATACACAAGTTGAGCTACAATTTCCACAATAATGTAACGAAATGGACTTTTTTTGTCACGAAATCGGAGTGAGCGGTATATCAGCGGTGAACTGGAACCACCCATTTTCATAGAACATCGTATACTCTCCACTGTATTTTTCAAGAATCAGTCGGATGTTCGCAAGTCCAAAACCATGCAGCTGTGGTTCTGGTTTTGTAGTTGGAATGGAACTGTTTATAATTGTAACAGGTTCTGATGTGTTTCGGACAGAGATAAAAAAGTCTTGTTGCGCAACCGCCATGACATGAATCGTTTTGTCACCTTTATCGTACCGTTGACACGCTTCAATGGCATTATCCAAGAGGTTTGATAGAAGCACTACTATATCAGAGGCATCAAATGGAAGATTTGATAGATCGTTCACTTCAAAATCAATACTGATCTTCTTTTGAGTTGCTTCGGCAGCTTTTGTGTTGAAAAGTGCATCCAAGATAGGATGGTGTGTGTTGACAAGGAATAGTCGATCTGTTTGCTGTTCGGTGATTTTTTCAAGATATTCTTCAGCGGCAGAATACTCTTGATTCTTCATCAATTGATTTAGGATATTCAGGTGCGCCCGAAAATCGTGAACTTTTTTCCTTTGGGCAGAATAAAGTTCGCTTGCCGAAGTCATGTTTTTCGATTGCAGCTGAATCTGCTGGTTAAGCATCAATAATTGTTCTCTTTCCGATGCGGCATACTCCATTCGCTCCAATAAAAAGAGGACTGCGACGTTTGAAATAAAAATGAGAATACAACAGCCAGCAGAAACAAACTCTTCTATATTATGACCGCTTGTAACGTAAAGCAGAATCACAAGCATTACAAAAGATGCACATGGAAATAGAAAGTACAGTATCAGCTGCGAATGTTGAGCATCGCTTCTGGGTCTGTTGTCCATGCGCTGAAGCATTATTTTACGAAACAGTGCAATAATAAATAATTCAGCAGAATAATAAGAGATTCCATAGATTAGAGATAATGTCTTATCGGCTTGAAACGTCTGAGCATCCATCCCACAAACCGAAGTTGCAAGCATTCCGACTGCAAAGGATAAACTATAAGTCAAGAGATATTCTACAACGATAAGAAATAATAAAAACTTTCCTGAGATATTCTCATATAGAGTTCTGGCAACAATAAAGCAGGATAGTAGAATCAAAAGAATTTTGACGATTTGGTTTCGATTTAAGGCAATAAC
>OLXV01001546.1_pt1 | contig 11398 bp, 9 predicted proteins | sample 1673481 | NCBI WGS metagenome assembly OLXV01 (sample SAMEA103958113, study PRJEB25191) | human gut metagenome
CACCAGCTGGTTTTCGCAGAAGCGGCGGGGCGTGATGGCCTCGATGTCCGCCTGCACCCCCTTGATGTACTCCTGTGCCTGCCCCGGCTTCCCGGCGGACAGCAGACCGTCCAGCATGTTCAAGTGGTGGCGCATGTCGTGCTGATAGACGGCGGTCTGCGTCTCCATGCGGTGCAGGGCGTCCATCTCCAGCTGGGACTGCTCCAGCTCCATGGTCAGCATGGAGCGCTGCATCTCCGCCGCCGCGCGCTTCTGCGTCTCCAGATAAAAGGCGGGCAGGAACAGGATATAGAACGTCACCAGCACCGTGGGCAGGAACTCGCTGATGATCAGCACGTTGGAGTACAGCGCATTGGAGTACACCGTGGTGGCATAGTCAAATATATAATAGGTAACAGGCAGGCTGCCGAACAGCAGCAGCGTCCACCGGGAGTAGGTCATGGTGGCATAGGCCGCCTTCACCAGAAAGCGCTCGCACAGCCAGAACACCCCCACCAGCAGGACGATGTACGCAATGTCGGCGGCCAGCATGCTGCCGGTCAGGGCTTCCACGGCGTTCTTGCCCCAGCGCAGCGGCTGGCAGCACAGATAGGCCGTGCAGGTGCTGACCACAGCCACGCCCAGCGGCTTTTTCAGCGCCAGCGTCAGTATCAGCACCAGCGGCAGGTGGACGATCAGCGGGTACAGCTGCATGGTCTTGTCCGTGCCCAGCGTCAGCGCAAACAGGGATTGCAGCACCAGAAACACGGGGCACAGCAGCGCCACCAGCTTTTTGTCTCTTTTTTCGGTGCAGCCGCCGGCGATGGATACGCTGAGAAACAGCCCGTAGATCAGCACCAGCCCGTAGTTGAACACGTCCAGCGCCGACTGGAATGTCACATCAAATACGCCCTTCATGCGTCCCTCCCGGAAAACAGCAGCTCCAGATAGTCCTTCTGCAGCTGGTTGTACAAAAGCCGCGACACCGGCACGCTCCGGCCGGAGAAGGTAACGACCCCGGCGGGGGACAGCTTCTCCGCCTGCAGCATATTGACGATGTAGGAGCGGTGGGTGCGCATGAACTCCGGACGCGCCAGCAGCGCGCCCTCATACTCCTTCAGCGCGCCCACCACCTCGTGTACGGAGTCGTCCGTCATGTGGAAGAACAGGTGCTTGCCCATGACCTCCACATAGCTCAGCTGGGAGAAGGGCAGCCGCACCAGAACGCCCTCGGAGCGCACCGTCAGTCCATCCTGCGGGTTCTGCTCCCGCTGGTACAGTCTGTCCAGCAGCGGGAACAGCAGCTTGGCGCTGACCGGCTTGAGCAGGTATTCCAGCGCCCGCACGCCGTAGCTCTCGTAGGCGAAGCCCGGCGAGGTGGTCAGGAACACGATGTCCGCTGCGTCATCGAAGCTGCGGATCTCACGGGCGGCCTCCATACCGGTCACGCCGGGCATGAGCACGTCCAGCAGGTACAGCGTAAAGCGCTCCCTCTGGGCGGCGTCCAGCAGCTCTCCGGCGCTGCGGAAGGAGCGGAGCCGGACGGCGGCGCGGCGGTCGGTCTGCCACGCCTGCAAAAGTCCCATGACCTTTTCCAGCTCCTCGATCTGATCGTCACATACAGCGATATACATGGCAGTCCCTCCTGTGCCTGTCTTGCAGATCATGCACGGGTATTCTACCACAGAAAACCGGACTTGTCAGCCGCGATTTTGCATTTCGTGGGTGCCAACGCGCATTTCAGGAATGGGAGCGCACATTTTTCCGCCCATCTGCTATGATGTGAGCCGCAGGGGGAGGCATCCCTGCGGAAGGGGGTCACGTATATGGGTTGGATCGCAGCGCTCATCAGCACATCCGTGCTGGTCATACTGTGGTTCTGGGAGGTGCGCCGCAAGCTGAGGGAGCAATTCAGCATGGTGGAAAGCGCCAGAAGTCAGATGGATTCCTGCCGGCGGCGTGCCGCCGGCTCCTCCGGCGACGCGGATGCAGCGCAGGTGCTGCGCCGCTGCGAGGACATCTACCGCCAGGCGGCGGAGCATTACAACAACACACTGCGCCGACCGCTGATCCACGTCCCCGGCTATCTTATGGGCTTCCACCGGGAGCCGGACATGCCGGAATGCGGCTGCGGCACAAGTCAGAAAACAGCATAGCATGAGGAGGATATGATCATGGGACTGTTCAGCAACAACAAGAAACTCTGCCCGCTGTGCGGCGCGCCCACACCCCGGCTGCTGCCCACCAAGGTGGAGGATATGCCGCTGTGCAAGGAGTGCGCGGCGAAGATCGACCTGCCCGGCGGCACGCTGGACACCATGCGCGTGGCTGATCTGGAAACGTACATGGCCTGCTACGAGGAGAACAAGCCCCTGCGGGACACGTTCACCGAGACCATGCGCCGCAGCTTCGGCTTCCTGAGCGGTTCGCTGGTGCTGGACACCGACCACCGCCTGCTGCGCTTCAACGCCGGCGACAGCTTCGTGTTCGGCCCGGAAAACTTGAAGTCCTTCCGCATCACGGAGGACGGCCGCCCGCTGTTCGAGGCCAGGGACGGCGTGCTGTATTGCCATTACAGCAATGTGCCGGACAGAGTGACCGCCATGCAGCCGGCCATCGACCGCTTCTACATGGACGTGCACGACTACGAGCGCATGGAGGAGATGGATCGCCGCATGCACCGGGACGATGACGACCACCGCCCCGTCCGCTTCCGCCCCACTTTCGACATGAAGGAGCCGGTGGAGAAATTCGCCGTGGAGCTGACGCTGGCGCATCCCTACTGGCACAGCTTCCGCGAGGAGATCGGCGCACCCGATTTTGACAGCTACAACCCCAGCACGGCGGAGTATCTCAACGAATACGAGGACGATGTGAACGGTCTGCATGAGCTGGCTGCCGCCCTGCTGCACATCATGGATGCCAGCGGCACCGAGCAGTGGGACGAGGATCCCTACGCCGCCTCTGCCTCCGCCGCCTCTGCGGACAGCGCTTCCGTGGCCGCTGCCGCTGCCGCCGCTGCCGTCGCCGCGGTGCAGCAGTCCGCCGCGCCGGTAGACACCGTGGCGGAGATCCAGAAGTACAAGGCGCTGCTGGACGCAGGCGTCCTCACCGAGGAGGAGTTCGCAGCCAAGAAAAAACAACTGTTGGGGATCTGAGAATGAATAAGATGAAACGACTGAGTGCCCTGCTGCTGGCGCTGGTGATGGCGCTGTCTCTCACCGCCTGCGGCGATGAGCCCGCGCCCTCCGGCGAGGACGGCAGCTGGGCGGTATACTGGTATCTGTGCGGCAGCGATCTGGAGAGCGAGGGCGGCTTCGCCACCGGCGATCTCAACGAGCTGCTGGAGGTGGCGCTGCCGGAGAACGTCACCGTGGTCATCGAGACAGGCGGCGCGGCACAGTGGCAGAACGAGGTCATAGACGGCAGCCTGCTGCAGCGCTACGTCTACGACAGCGAGGGTCTGACCCTTGTGGACGAGCAGCCCTCCGCCAGCATGGGCGACAGCGAGACGCTGGAGGAATTCCTGCGCTTCGCCAGAGAGAACTATCCCGCCGACAGAACGGCGGTGGTGTTCTGGAACCACGGCGGCGGCTCCGTGTCCGGCGCGTCCTTCGACGAGCTGTACGACTACGACTCCCTGACCCTGGGCGAGATGTACGAGGCCTTCTCCGCCGTGTGGGAGCCCGACACCGAGGCTCCTCCGCTGGAGCTGGTGGGCTTTGACACCTGCCTGATGGCCACCGTGGACACGGCCTACACCTTCTGCGACCTGAGCCACTATCTGGTGGCCTCCGAAGAGACGGAGCCGGCCAACGGCTGGTACTACTCCCAGTGGGTACAGGCGCTGGCGGACGATCCGTCCATGGACGGCGCGGCGCTGGGCAAGGTGATCTGCGACGCCTATTACGAGGGCTGCCAGGCGGTGGAGACGCAGGACAGCGCCACGCTGTCCGTCACCGACCTGACGAAGATACAGGGGCTGCTGGATGCCTATGAGGAATTCGGCGCGCAGGCGCTGTCCGCTGCGGCGCAGGATCCCGGCTTCCTGTCCCGGTTCAGCCGCGCGGCGGCCGGCACCGAGAATTACGGCGGCAACACCCGCGAGCAGGGCTATACCAACATGGTGGATCTGGGCGGCATTGCCCGGCACACGGCGGACACCCTGCCGGGCGCACAGGCGGTGCTGGACGCGCTGGACGAGTGCGTGCTCTATCAGGTCAACGGCAAATACCGCAGCGAGGGAACGGGGCTTTCCTGCTACTACTCCTACAGCGGCGACGTGGACGACCTGAACGGCTACATACAGCAGGGCGCAGGCGCGGCCTTCAAGTACCTGTACGCCTATCAGCTCACCGGCCAGCTGGATCAGGACGGCATGGACTATATCGCGCAGCTGGGCGTGGATACGCTCGCGCCGGTGGAATCCCTGAGCACCATGGGCTGGAATAACGCGCCGCTGACGCTGACGGACGACGGCTACGCCGTCCTGACGCTGGGGCCGGAGGCGGACAGCATACTGGCCGGCATCGGCTTCAGCCTGTACTGGCTGGACGAAGAAAACGACGCCATGCTCCTGCTGGGCACCGACAATGACATGACCTGCGACTGGGAAAATGGTGTATTCAGTGACAACTTCCGGGGCGTGTGGGGCAGCATCGACGGTCATCTGGTGTACATGGAGCTGTCCAGCGAGGGCGAGGACTACAACCTGTACTCCGTGCCCGTCCTGCTCAACGGCGAGGCATACAACCTGCAGGTGGTCTATGACTTCACCGCCGAGGAATGGCGCATTCTGGGCGCGCGGCAGGGCATCGACGACAGCGGCATGGCCGACAAGGAGCTGCGGCTGCTGAAGCCCGGCGACGAGATCACCACGGTGTGGTACCTCTCCGACTGGAGTGAGGACAGCGGCTTCGAGGCATACGAGTCCGAAACGCTGACCGTCACGGCGGACACCGCCTTCTATGAGCAGGCGCTGCCGGACGGCGAGTATCTGATGATCTTTGAAATGCGGGATTCCCAGGGCAACAGCGCCTATTCGCAGGGCGTCGGGTTCACTGTGGACGGCGAGGATATCACCACGTCGGTCTATGAATAAACAGGGTATAAGCCGCTCTGCGGTTTATATAAATACATCCGCCGGAATCGGCGGGAAACAAGAATTTTGGAGGAATATCACAATGAAGAAGTTTTTTGCCTGCCTGCTGGCTCTGGTCATGGCACTGAGCCTGATGGCCTGCGGCGGTGACACCGGTACCGATGACACCAACTCCGGCGACGATACCCAGGTGGAGGACAACACCGGTGACGATGCCGCCACTCCCGGTGAGGGCGACAGCATCATGGCCATCCTGAACGACCGCTTCGTGGCCGCTCCCGAGCTGGCGGGCACCACCTGGACGTTCATCGGCGGCTATGTACAGGGCAAGCAGATGACCGAGGATCAGACGAACGAGGTGCTGAGCCAGCTGGATAACGAGTACGCCTTCTATTTTGATGAGAACGGCGCCGTCTCCCTGACCGAGGGCACGGACACCGTCACCGCGGGCACCTATACCATCTCCGAGGACGGCATGCTGGCCAGCATCAGCATGGACAATGACATCAAGTACGCCGGCAGCTTTATCGAGCAGGATGACGGCTCCGTCATGGTGGCTCTGCTGGACGGCACCGGCATGAACGCCCTGTATTTCCATCTGGTGGTCGAGGGCTAAGCACTGAAGCGCAAAAAAGAAGCACCCGGCGGGTGCTTCTTTTTTTGTCTTTATTCCTCGTCCTCCGGAGGCGCCTCCTTGGGCAGCAGCCACACCTGCGCGGCATTCACCTGATGGTCGACAATGGAGGTCACGTGGATGCGCATGCCCTCCGCCTCCAGCGTGATGTCCTGCTCACCGTCGTCGGGGATCATGCCCAGCGCGTCGAACACCAGCCCGGTGAGGGTGTCGTGCTCCTCCTGATCCAGCTCGATGTCCAGTGCATCCTCCAGATCGTCCAGCTCCACGTTACCGGTAACGGACAGGGAGCCGTCGGGCAGCTTCTCGATGCGGGGCTCGTCATCGTCCGGGATATTGCTGTCATCGCTGCCCAGATCGCCCACCAGCTCCTCCACCAGATCGTTCAGCGTCACGATGCCCACCATGCCGCCGTACTCGTCCAGCACCACCGCCAGCGGGTTGCCGGTGCGCTTCATGTTGCGGAACAGGGCGTCGGCCTTAATGGTCTCCGGCACGAAGTAGGGCGCGCGCACGGCGCCGGCCATAACGCTCTCCCGGCTCTTGTCCGCCAGCCGGAAATACTCCTTGGCGTTGAGGATGCCCACCACATTGTCGGCGCTGTCCTCGCACACCGGGTAGCGGGTGTGGCGGGTGTTGTGGATCGTCTCCGCCCAGTCGTCCATGGTGTCGTCCAGCCACAGCAGATCCACGTCCGTGCGGTGGGTGGCGATCTCCTCGGCGGTCAGGTCGTCGAACTCGAACACGTTCTGGATGAACTCCTTCTCCTCGTGGTCGATGCCGCCGTTCTCGCTGCTGGCGTCCACCATCATGCGGATATCCTCCTCGCCCACCTGCTCCTCCGCCTCGTTGGGGTCGATGCCGATGAGCCGCAGCATACCGTTGGTGGACACGGTCAGCAGCCAGACGATGGGCGCGAACAGCTTAGAGATCACCATCACCAGCCCGGAGATGCCCAGCGCCACCTTTTCCGACTGCTTCATGGCGATGCGCTTGGGCACCAGCTCGCCGAACACCAGCGTGAAGTAGGACAGGATCAGGGTGATCAGTATGACCACCAGCGTGTTCAGCGTGGCGGGCGGAATGGTCACGCCCAGCCCGATGAGCCAATCCACCAGCGGGTCGGAGAAGTTCTCCGCCGCGAATGCGCTGCCCAGAAAGCCCGCCAGCGTAATGGCGACCTGAATGGTGGCCAGAAATTTTGCCGGCTGCGCCGTCAGCTTGCTGAGGCGCTTCGCCTTCCGGTTGCCGTCGGCGCACATTTTATTGAGCTTGACCTCGTTCACCGACAGCACGGCGATCTCCGCGCAGGCAAAAACGGCGTTGAGGAAAATAAGCACCACCTGTAAAAGCAATAGCCAACCTATAGAAGTTCCCAAGATCGATCTCCTTTCCTGCTCTCCGCCCTTCCCGGCGAAAAGCGCAAAAGACACGGCCTGTGTGCCCGGCGCACAGGTCATGTCTTACTTATGTCCGATTCGTATTCGTATTTCGTTCAGGGCAAGAGTCGCTGCCGGCTGTGTCCATCCTGTGATAGAACCTCCCTGCTGATGTAGCATGGCACCATTATACCGTTACTTCCGGGTGCTGTCAATATGATTCTCCCTGGCGCAGAAGGGGAACAGCTCCCCGAACAGCGCCTGTCCGTATTCGTTCAACCGGGCGCAGTACGTCTCATAGGCCGCCATGATCTGCCGCGCCTCGTCCGTCAGCTCTGCGCCGCCTCCGCCGCTGCCGCCGATGGTGGAGTGCAGCAGCTTGCAGCCGAAGCCCTGCTCCGCCGCGCGGATGATGCTCCACGCCTTGGAGTATGCCATGCTCATGGAGGCCGCCGCCGCCCGCAGCGACCGGTGCTTCTCCACCGCCTTCAGCAGCTGCTCCACGCCGGGGCCGTAGCACTTCTCCTCCGCGAACAGACGCGCCGTCAGACGCACGGTGATATTCTTTTCCACAGCCGCGCCTCCTCTCCGTTTCTTTTATTGTACCAGACCCGCCGCGTGTTGACAACCATTTTCCGTTGTGTTACCATCAGAATAACGAGGTGATACTATGCTGGTTCTTATCCGCGGCGCAGGGGACATCGCCACCGGCATCGCCCTGCGGCTGCACCGCAGCGGCCTTCAGGTGGTCATGACCGACCTGCCCCGCCCCACAGCCATCCGCCGCACCGTCTGCTTCTCCCCCGCCATCACCGACGGCGAGACAACGGTGGAGGGCGTGCGCGCCGTATATGCGCCGGACACGGCAGCGGCGAAAAAATATCTGTCACAGGGCGCGGTGCCCGTGCTGGCCGACCCGGAGCTGGCCTGCCGTGACGCGCTGCATCCCGACGCGCTGGTAGATGCGATTTTAGCCAAACGGAATCTGGGCACCCGCATGACCGGCGCACCGGTGGTCGTGGGCGTAGGCCCCGGCTTCACCGCCGGAGAGGACTGCCACGCCGTGGTGGAGACCATGCGCGGCCACACGCTGGGACGCGTGATCTATCGGGGCAGCGCCCTGCCCAACACCAATATTCCCGGTCTGATCGGCGGCTATGCCGGCGAACGGGTGCTTCGCGCCCCGGCAGACGGCATTTTCACCCAGCTGCTGGACATCGGCGCGGAGGTGAAGGCCGGCGACATAGCCGGTACGGTGGGCGGCGAGCCCATGCGCTGCACCATTGACGGCGTGCTGCGGGGCATACTGCCCAGCGGAACGCCGGTACACAAGGGCATGAAATCCGGTGACGTAGACCCCCGCTGCCAGCCGGAATACTGCACCACCGCCTCGGACAAGGCGCTGGCCGTGGGCGGCGGCGTGCTGGAGGCGATCCTGCACCTGAGCGGGGCGCTTGACCAAATATAAGGAGGTACTGCTTTATGGCAGAGGAACCCATTAAGCTGACGAAGCTGACCCGCTGCGCCGGGTGCGGCGCCAAGGTAGGCGCCGGTGTGCTGGCGCAGCTGCTGGAGGGCATCCGCGTCCACCACGACCCCAATCTGCTGGTGGGCTTCGACAAGAGCGACGACGCGTCCGTGTACAAGATCAGCGACCAGCTGGCGCTGGTGCAGACGGTGGACTTCTTCCCGCCCATTGCCGACGATCCCTACCTGTTCGGGCAGATCGCCGCCACCAACGCCCTCAGCGACGTGTACGCCATGGGCGGCGAGCCGAAGCTGTGCCTGAACATCATGGCGGTGCCGGAGTCCATGCCCCGCGACGCGGTGCATCAGATCCTGCGGGGCGGCTATGACAAGGTGTACGAGGCCGGGGCGCTGATCACCGGCGGTCACAGCATTCTGGACGATGAGCCGAAGTACGGGCTGGCCGTCACCGGCTTTGTCCGCCCCGACAAAATGCTCACCAACTCCGCCGCCCGCCCCGGCGACGTGCTGGTGCTCACCAAGCCGCTGGGCATCGGCGTGCTCACCAGCGCAGGCAAGGCCGACCTGCTGACGGAGGACACCGTGGCGCTGATGAACCGCCTGATGACCACGCTGAACAAGGGCGCACGGGACGTGATGGTGCGCCATCAGGTACACGCCTGCACCGATGTCACCGGCTTCGGCCTGCTGGGGCACGGCTTTGAGATGGCGCAGGGCAGCGACGTGACCATCACCCTGCATGTGGACGCGGTGGACTTCATCCCGGAGGCGGTGGAGTTCGCCCGCATGGGCGTGCTACCGGCGGGCATGTACCGCAACCGCAGCTTTGCCGAAGCCGCCGTAGACGTAGGCGATACGGAGACGGCCATACAGGATCTGCTGTTCGACCCCCAGACCTCCGGCGGCCTGCTGATGGCCGTGGCGCCGGAGGACGCGGACGCGCTGATAGCGGAATTGCAGGGCGCGGTGCCCAGCGTGCAGCGCATCGGCACCGTCAGTGAGTACACCGGTGGAAAGCGCATCCTTCTGCGATAACAAAAAACGGCACGCATCTGCGTGCCGTTTTTTATTCCGTTTTCGCCCCGTGGAAGCGGTCGTAGACCGCCTGCGCCGCGGCGCGGGGCACCACGGCGGCCAGCTGCTCCACGTCCGCCTGCTTCACGGCGGTGACGGTGCCGAAGTGCTGTAGGAGCTTCTTCTTCCGCGCCTCGCCCACGCCGGGGATGTTGTCCAGCTGAGAGCGCTTGGCGGACTTGGTGTGCTTCTGGTGGTGATAGGCGATGGCGAAGCGGTGTACCTCCTCCTGCACCGTGCCGATCAGGGCAAACAGAGCAGGCGTCTGCTGAATGCCCAGCTCCTGCCCCCGGGCGGTGATCAGGGCACGGGTGCGGTGCCGGTCATCCTTCACCATGCCCAGCACCGGCACGTCCAGACCCAGACCGGCCAGCACCTCCTCGGCGATGCGGGCGTGGTTTTCGCCGCCGTCGATCAGCAGCAGGTCGGGCAGGGGCGCAAATTTTTCGTCCCCGTCCAGATACCGGCGGAGGCGGCGGGTCAGCACCTCCCGCATGGCGCCGTAGTCGTCCCCCTCCCGGCACGTCTCCACCCGGAAACGGCGGTAGGCCGACTTCAGCGGCCGTCCGTCCTGAAAGACAACCATGCCGCCCACCTGATCGTCGCCGCCGGTGTGGGAGATGTCATAGCTCTCCATCCGCCGGGGCAGGGTGGGCAGCTGCGCCAGCTGCTGCAGCTGCCGCAGTGTGCCGCTGATGCGCTGGGCGGCGTCCGTGACCCGCTCCACCTCCTCCCGGGCGTTGCGATGGGCGATATCCAGCAGGGCGCGGCGCTGGCCGCGCTGGGGCACCCGGACGGCCACGGCGTGACCGCTGCGCTCCGTCAGCAGGGCGGCCAGCGCGTCCGCGTCCTCCATAGCGGCGGGCAGCAGGATCTCCCGCGGCAGGGACTGGCGGGACAGGTAGTACTGCGGCACCACGGCGGACAGCAGCGCATCCTCGCTGTCGGCGGCGTCGGGGAATACCTCCGTCTGCCGCGCCAGCAGGTCGCCGTTTTCAATGTGCAGCACCGCCACGCCGGAACGGGCGGGACTGGTATACGCGCCCCATACGTCGGTATCGGCGCAGATACCGGCGATGACCCGCTGCTCCTTGCTCAGCACCGACAGGGCCTTGATCTGATCCCGCAGGGCGGCGGCCGTTTCGAAATCCAGCGCCTCCGCCGCGGCGGTCATCCTCTCCGTCAGCTCTCCGGTGACGGCGCGCAGCCGCCCCTCCAGCAGGGATGCGGCCTGCGCCATGCGGCGGCGGTACTCCTCCCCGTCCGGCTGACCCCGGCAAAAGCCGTCGCACCGACCCATGTGGAAGTTCAGGCAGGGGCGCTCCTTGCCAATGTCCCGCGGAAACCGGCGGGAGCAGGTGGGCAGCCGCAGGGCGGCGCATACGGCGTCCAGCGCCAGCCGCGTTTCGTGCCGCCCGCCGAAGGGTCCGTAGTACCGCGCGCCATCATCGGCGGTGCGGTTCACCAGCGAAAACCGGGGATAGCTCGATTTTTCATCCAGCCGCACAAAGGGATAGCCCTTGTCGTCCTTCAGGAGGATGTTATACCGGGGCTGGTGCCGCTTGATGAGGGAGTTCTCCAGCACCAGCGCCTCGAACTCCGAGCGGACGATGATGGTGTCGAACCTGTCCACATGCGCCACCATCATCTTTGTCTTCTCGTTGTGGCTGGCGGTGTCCTGAAAATACTGGCTGACGCGGTTTTTCAGTTTTTTGGCCTTGCCCACATAGATGACCTGGCCGG
>OLXV01001547.1_pt1 | contig 11390 bp, 8 predicted proteins | sample 1673481 | NCBI WGS metagenome assembly OLXV01 (sample SAMEA103958113, study PRJEB25191) | human gut metagenome
TGGAACGAAAAGCATTTATGTTCGACATGGTTCTCAGCGAACTGGAGGACGCCGTCGGAGCCGAAAACGTCAGCACGCGCGAAGCGGACAAGATCGTTTACGGTGTCGACTACTTCTGGGTATCCCGCATGTGGGCCGACAAGGGGCAGCTCCCCCCGGAGGCGGATTATATCGTACGCCCCGCTTCGGCCGAAGAGGTCTCCAAGGTCCTCAAGATCGCTAATTACTATAAGATCCCCGTCCACACCTGGGGCGGCGGTTCCGGCTCGCAGGGCGGTGCTCTGCCGATGGCCGGCGGCATTCTGCTCGACACGAAGCGCATGGACAAGCTCATCGACCTGAACGTTGACGCCGGTACCGTAACATGCGAAACAGGCATGATCTTCCAGCAGCTCGAATGGTACTGCAACGAAAAAGGCTATTCCGTCATGCACCTTCCCTCCTGTCTCACCTGCGGCGCCGTCGGCGGCGCGCTCGCCCACAACGGTATCGGTATTCTCTCCACCAAGTACGGCAAGATCGACGATATGGTCCTCTGGATGGAGATCGTTCTCCCCAACGGCGACATCATCGAAACGCTGCCCGTCCCCAAGCACTCTTCCGGTCCCGATCTCATCGGCATGTTTCTCGGCTCCGAGGGCACGCTGGGCATTATGACAAAGGTCAAATTCAAAATCGTCAAACTCCCTGAGACCCGCCGCCACCACGCCTTTCTGTTCCCCGACATCCACACCGGCTACAAGGCGTGCCAAAAGATCTGCCAGACGCTCAAGCCATCCATCGTCCGCCTGTTTGACGAGGCGGAGACCGTCTCCATCATTAAGAAGGTCATTGGTTTTGAGAAGAAGGGCTCCTTCATGAATCTTACGCTTGAGGGCAACAGCCGCATCGTGGATGTGGAAGAGGAGATCGTTCTCGATATCGCCCAAAAATACGGTGCGGAGTATCTCGGCACCGAGTACGGCGAGAAGTGGTTTGAAAACCGCATCACCTTCTTCTACCCCGGCTACATCATGAACAATCCGCAGATGTTCGGCACGCTGGACACCTGCGCCACCTACGAAAACATTGAAAAGATCTACCGCGCCATGAAAGAGGCCGTAGAAAGCAATTTTGAAGGCGTCCGCTTCATTTCGCACAGCTCCCACTGGTACGACTGGGGCTGCATGAACTACTCCCGCTTCATCATCGACGATCCCCCGGAGGACCCGGAGGAGGCCATCCGTCTGCACAACCGCGTATGGAACGTCGGCGTCCGTGCCGCCATCGAAAACGGCGGCGTCATCAACGACCACCACGGCGTCGGTCTGAAGCTGTCGCGTCTGATGAAGGAGTCTTACGGTCCCGCGATGCAGGTATTGGAGGGGCTGAAGAAAAGCCTCGACCCCAACGGCATCATGAATCCGTACAAGCTCGGACTGTAAGGGAGGTACCGATCGATGTTTACGAATAAAGCGAAAGAGCACGCCGACGCCTGCCGGTTCTGCTGGATGTGCCGCCACATCTGCCCCGTTGCACTCGTCACCGGTCTCGAAGGAAACACGCCTCGCGGCAAGGGGCTTCTCGTCTCCATGGACTCCCGCGGCATCCCCATGACGGAGGACACCGCCGAGGTCATGTATCAGTGCGCGCTCTGCGGAGCCTGCACGAACGACTGCGCCACAGCCTATGACCCGCGCATTTTCACCCGCGAAGCACGCAGCGAAGCCGTAGTCAACGGCATTGTCCCGGCGTATGTGCAGAAGGTCATCGACCGCGCCATGGACAGCACGTTCCATCCGAAGGACGAGACGCTTTCCAGCGCTGCCGAAGCGCTTCCCGAAAAAGCGGATGTACTGCTCTTTCTCGGCGAAACCGGCTGGGCGGAGGGCAAAAGCGCCCTTGCGCTCATGGATATTCTGAAAAAGGCCGGCGTTTCGTTCACCGTTTTGAAAAATGAGCCATCCTGCGGCGCAGTCCTCGGCGATCTGATCGGCTATGTGGGCGAGGTAAAGACCGCCGCAGAGACGTGCTTTGCCGCCATGGCCGCGTCCGGCGCCAAAGAGGCCGTTTTTCTTGACCCGTTCTGTCTGAGCTTCATCCGGCACCAGTGCGCCGAGTGGGACATTCTTCCCGATATGGAGCTTCTCACCGCGACGGCGTACTGCGCCGAACTGATCCGCTCCGGAAAGCTCGTCCCCGAAACGATCGGTCTGGACGCGACATTCCACGACCCCTGCCATCTCTCCCGCGATCTGGACGAGACCGGCGCCGCCCGCGAGATCCTAGCGGCTCTGGGCATCCGTCTCAAGGAGATGTTCCTCCACGGGCGCATGAGCAAATGCTGCGGCGGGCCCGTGATGCGCGAGACGAATCCGCAGATCACCCGCAAGATGGCAGCTGCGATCTGGTACGACGCCGCTTTCGTCGGTGCCGAAACAATGATCACCGCCTGCCCCGGCTGCTCGCGCATTCTCGGCGAGAATACCCCAGAAGGGTGCCGGCAGGAGGATCTCTTCGTCCTTCTTGCCGCTGCCTGTAGATAATCCATATCGTCCCAAAGGCGGGGAATCTTCTCCGCCTTTGGAGTGTTTTAAGGAGATGTATATGAAATATCTTCTTGGCGTTGATTTCGGCGGCGGCTCCTCCAAGGCGACGCTGCTGAGTGAAAAAGGCGAGTCGGTCTGCTCCGCCGCCAGCGAATACCCCATGCTCTGCCCGCACGTCGGCTGGGCGGAGCAGGATCCGGAAAGCATTTACCGCGCTTTTGTGCGGAACACGCACGATATTTTCGCCAAAAGCGGCGTTTCACCGGAGGACATCGTCGCCATGGCGTTCGACGGCGGCACGCACATTGCCGTGCTCCTTGACGAGAACGACCGCGTGATCCGTCCGGCGATCTACTGGTCCGACACGCGTTCGGCCCGTCAGGCTGAGTCCCTTGCTCCGTGGTGCGAAGAGATCATGCGAAAAAGCTTCAACGTCCCGGGACCGCTGTGGACTCTGCCGCAGCTTCTGTGGATCCGCGAGGCGGAGCCGGAAAACTTCCGCCGCATCCGCCGTATTCTCTTTCTGAAGGACTACATCCGCTTTCGCGTCACCGGAACATACGTCACCGATTCCATCGAGGCCATGGGCTCTATGCTGCTCGACAGCGTCTCGAATACCTGGGACGCGCATCTGTGCAGCCTGTGCGGGATCGACACCGGTATGCTGCCGGAGATCGTCGATCCGCTCGCCATCGTCGGCACACCGACCAACGAGGTCTGCCGGGAGACCGGCCTGTCACCCCGCACGCTGGTATGCGCCGGTGCGACCGACACCATCATGGAAGTTTATGCCTCCGGCGCGATACGCAAGGGGCAGGCCACGCTGAAGCTCGCCACCGCCGGGCGCATCTGTCCGGTAACGGATCAGGCGATCATTCACCCGCTGCTCGTGACCTACCGGCACGTCGTCCCCGGTCTGTGGTACCCCGGCACCGCAACAAAGACCTGCGCCGCCGCCATGCGCTGGTACCGTGACGTTCTCGGTGAGGGCGAGCGCCGCCGCGCCGGAGAGCAGGGCATTTCCGCTTATCAGATCATCGGCGACGAGGCAGCAAAAACGCCCGCCGGAGCCGACGGTCTTATGTTCCATCCGTATTTGCAGGGCGAGATCACGCCCTACGCCGATCCCGCGCTCCGCGCCAGCTTCACGGGACTCTCCAGCTTCCACGCAAAAGGGCATTTCAGCCGTGCCGTTATGGAAGGGGTCGGCTACTCTATGCGCGGCTGTCTGGACGTTCTCCGTTCGACCGGCGTCGCGATCACCGACACCATCCGCCTGATCGGCGGCGGCGCAAGATCTCCGCTCTGGCGGCAGATCATCGCCGATATGCTCGACATCCCCCTCTGCCGCTCGCTGACCGACGATTCCTCCATCGGGTCAGCGATGCTGGCAGGTGTCGCCTCCGGCGTTTTCTCCGATTTTGAGGAGAGCGTCGCCGTGTGTAGCCAGACGGGCGATATTCTCTATCCGAACAGTGTCAACCGCCGGGTCTACGACGAGGGCTACGCCGAATATACAGCGATCCATGATGCATTGGAGGGGATCTACCGGAAACGGAGTCAGGAATGAGGATACTCTGCTGTGTAAAGCCAGTTCCGGATACGCTCGTCTGGGACGACGCGCAGAATTCCGTTGTGCGGAGCCGCGCGCTGAGCATCAATTCCGCTGACTGCGGAGCACTTTCCTTCGCGCTGGAGCTGAAAAAGTCCGTTGGAGCGGAGATCACCGTGCTGTCCATGGCCCCCCAAAGCGCCGGTCGGATATTGCAGGATCTTTTCGCCGTCGGCGCGGACCGGATCGTGCTCATCAGCGACGCCGCGTTTTCCGGCAGCGATTCGCTCGCCACGGCAAAGATCCTCTCCGCCGCCGCGGTAAAGCTCGGTCCCTTCGATCTGTTGCTGTTTGGCCGTCGTTCCTCCGACGGGGAGACAGGCCACGTTGCCGCGCAGATGGCGCAGCTTCTGCATCTCCCCTGCATTACGAACGCGGCGGGGCTTTCCCTTTCCGGGGACCGGGTGGAATGCACACGCCTGCTGGAAAACGAAACGCAGACGCTTTCCGCGGCGCTCCCCTGCGTTGTCTCCGTCTGCGGACGGCACACGCTCCCGCCGCCGTCGCTTTCCTCGCTACGGGACGCGCGGGGGAAAACAGTGGAGCTTCTCACAAACCGCGAGTTGCAGCTGCCCAGCACGGAGATTGGACGGAACTCGCAGACCTTCGTTTCCTCCTCCTATCCGATACAGCCACCGGAAGCACACGGCACATTTTACTCCGATGCGCAGGAGGGGGCGCGGGCAATATGGCTTGCACTGCAAACGCCTCCCGCGGCGCTGCCGCGCCAAAGCGATGCGCCGGAGCTCCGCGGCGGGCAGGCCGCCGTCGTCTCTCTTTCCTCAGACGTCCCCAGCGCCGCCGCTGCCCGTGAAATCGTCGGGAAAGCAAAAACTCTGTACGAGCATGTCACTCTGCTTGACTGCCGCAGCTCATCCACCGACGACAGCGCTCTCTCCGAAGCCATTGCCGATGCCATCCGGCGTGCCGCCCCAGATGCCGTGCTGTTTCCCGCAACGATCCGCGGGCGAAGCATCGCCCCGCTCTGCGCGGCGCGCCTCAACGCGGGGCTGACTGCCGACTGTACGGAGCTGCGGCTCGAAAACGGCGCGCTCACCATGATACGTCCCACCTTCAGCGGGACGCTTCTCGCCGACATCCGCTCGCGCAGCGCGCCGTGTCTCGCTTCCGTCCGGCCGGGCGTTTTCCCCGCCGGAGTCGTCGAGGCCGACGCTGTCGTGCCGGTACCGACCAGCGCCGCCGGGCGCGTGACGCTGCTTCGGTCCGTTTCCTCGTCGGACGGCGCCGAATGGGACGGGCGCGTCATCCTCTCCGGCGGACGGGCCATCGGCGGGAAGGACGGTTTTGCCGCGCTCCATGCTCTCGCCGCGAAGCTGGGTGCGCGCGTCTGCGCTTCACGAGCCGCCGTGGACAGCGGCTATGCGCCTTATTCCTGTCAGGTAGGGCAGACCGGTGCCGCCGTCCGCCCGCAGTTTTATATTGCTCTCGGCATCTCCGGCGCCGTGCAGCACATGGCCGGTATCCGCGGCGGAGCGCTCATCGCCGTCAACACCGACCGCAAGGCCCCCATCTTCCGCTATACGGACATCGGCATCACCGCCCCGTGGCAGGACGTTGTCCAGGCATTATCCGGATATTGTGAATAAAAAACGAGAAAAGGAGAAGCGCCATGAACTATAAGAAGACCTATGTTCCCGCGTCCGGCTATACACCTCTGTGCAAGATCGGAGAATGCTCTTTGAAAATGCTCGAATTTGGCATCATCGAGCTGAAGAAAAACGAAAGCGTCGTTTTCGAGACCGGTGAGAACGAAGTCGCCTTCATTCTTTTAGGCGGCAAAGCGGATTTTGCCTTTGACGGCACCGTCTGGAAGGACGTCGGCGGGCGCACCAACGTGTTCAGCGGCAAGGCACACAGCGTATATATGCCGCGGCACAAGACCGTCACCATCTCCACGCCATGGAGCGTAAAGATCGCCGTGTGCGGTACGCCGGTCGGCGAGGATACCGAGCCGGAGATCATCACACCGGACCGCGTCCGTTCCGTTACGCTTGGGAAAAAGCCCTGGGAGCGCGATACGCATTTCATCGTTGACGGGAACACCAACGCCAAGCGTCTGACTGTTGGAGAGGCGTTCGTCACGCCCGGCAACTGGGCAGGCTTCCCGCCGCACAAGCACGATGTGGATAACATGCCGAACGAAGGGATCCTGGAAGAGATCTACTACTTCCTTTTCCAGCCGCAGCAGGGCTTCGGTATCCAGTGCCTGTACACGAAGGACGGAGAGATCGACGAGTGCTACCGCGTGAAGAGCGACGATCTTGTCGAGTTCCCGCGCGGCTATCACACGACCGTTGGCGCGCCCGGCTACAACACCTATTTCCTTTGGCTGATGGCCGGCGAGCATCAGTGGTTCTTCCGCTCTAACGACCCGGATCACGACTGGGTCAGCGCTGTGGAAAACCTGCTGAAAAAGCAGTAAAAGAACGGAGGCAAAGACCATGACGGAACGCGAATCGATCATTCAGCTCATTCAGGAAGAGAAGCTCATTGCCATATTCCGGAAAGTTCCGGTCGAGAAAGCAGGCCGCGCCGCGCAGGCGCTCGTCCGCGGCGGCGTCCGGCTCCTCGAGATCACCTTCGATCAGCAGAGCGCCGCCCCCGCGAAGGCCTATGCCGAAACGGTCGAGGTGATCCGTGCTGCGGTGGGCGACCAGCTCTGTCTCGGCGCCGGTACCGTTCTGACCGGCGCGCAGGCCGCCGCGGCGCACGCCGCCGGAGCCAAATACATCATCTCTCCCAACACGGATGAGAAAGTCATCTCCAAAACCCGTCAGCTCGGCATGGTCTCCATCCCCGGCGCCATGACGCCAACGGAGATCGTCCGCGCCTATAAGCTCGGTGGGGACATCATCAAGCTCTTCCCTGCCGACGATCTCGGATATCATTACATATGGAACCTGCGCGGACCGCTTCCGCATATCCCGCTCCTCGCCACCGGCGGCGTGGATCCGAGCACCATTCCCGAATTTTTCCAGGCGGGCGTCAACGGTGTCGGTACGGGCATTTCCATCATCCGGCGCGACCTGCTTGAGCAAGATGACTACGCCACGATCGAAGCGTTAGCCCGAGAACATGTTGCGGCGATCCGCCGTATCAGCCAATAAATCATTGTCCGGCTTTCCGCCGCTGTGCGGGAAGCCGGACAACAGAAACGGTATATAAGATCGAATACTCACCCGCGCATCGCGGAGCAGAGCGAGTTATAGAATTTCTCCTGCTCCGCTCCGGAGCGGAACGCAGCCGTGGGGAGAAAGACCGCCGGCCAGCCGCCGCAGAAGATGCGAATGCCCTTATCGTTCTCATCAAGCAATTCTGCCTTGCGCAGATTGCAGCTCCAGCGCTCCTTGTTCCAAAGGACGGTAAGCGTGCTCCCCACGCGGTAAACGCTCAGCTCCATCGTTTCCGCGGGAACGACCTTGCCGAACAGCGGGACTTTTGAGAGAAGATAGCGCCGCGTGAGCGGCGTGATGCACATAATGAGCGGCACGTTCCACGCAACACCGATAACCGTGACGACGACCGCGGCAAGCGCGCCGCCGCGCTGGACGGCGTACCAGATCATCAGCGCCGTTGCCGCCAGCTTCAGCAGCGTCGTCGGCTTCGGCAGCGTCTTCTGCACGAAGTATCCCTGATAGATGCGGACCTGCCGGCGGAGGAACTCTTCGCCTTTAAGCGTAAAATGCAGCGCAGCATCCGCCGTTTCCTCGAGCTTCCCGTCCGAAGCTGCAGACGCTTTTTCCACCGTGCCGCCGCTCAGCGCCTGAAGGAGAGCATCCCGTTCGGCAGTGGTCCCGTAGGGGAAAATGTCCAGCGTCGTGTTGCGGGCAAAGAGCAGCAGCGCGCTTCCGCGATCGGCCAGCGTCACTTCCGAGCAGAAACACTCCAGCTTCGTTTTGCCGAAGGACAGGCGAACCTCTCCGCCGTCAACGCGGAGCGTATGCTCGCCCCAGTATTCCTTCTCGATCTGCCCCGTTTTCTGCAGCCGCCGGAAGGTATTACGGGCGCGCTGCGGCCGCAGAACACGGTAGAGGATGTTTATGACAGCAAGCACGACCGACCAGACACACAGAAACGTGCGCACAGCCGCGCTCATCTCCGCGGTGCAGATCATATAGGCGACCCACGCCATCTGCCCGACGGTGAGTATGGCTAAGAACAACAGCCGCATCGGCCGGCACTCTCTGCTGCGAAAAACATACCGAAGCATATCGATATAGTTTTCCTCCGAAATGCGGTAGCGGAAAGTGTTCATAAGCTCTTCCTCCGGCAATGAAATTATATTTCTATTATATAAAAAGAAACGTGAAATTTCAATACATTTACGAGGCAAGGTGATTTTTATGGCGCATCCCACGTTCCGGTACAAGTTCCCGACCGAGGTAGTTTTTGGTTGCGGCAGCCGCAAAGAGCTACACCAGCACGCCATGCCTGGGAAAAAGTGTCTGCTGGTCATTTCCAACGGAAAAAGCATGCGGGAGAACGGCGTTCTTGATGAGATTCTCCGTGAACTCGCCGCGTCGGGCGTTGAGGTCTGCGTATTCGACCGCGTCGGCGCGAACCCGACCACGGACATGGTCCGGCAGGGTGTCGCGCTCGCCCGCGAGAGCGGCTGCGACTTTGTCACTGCACTCGGCGGTGGCAGCGTTATCGACTGCGCCAAATGCATCTCGCTTACCGCACCGCAGACGCATGACATCTGGGAGTACGCCGCCGCGGGGACCGGCGGGCGGCGCAAGCCCGAAAGGCCCCCGCTCCCTCTCATTGCGATCCCTACGACCGCCGGGACCGGCAGCGAAATGGACACGATCGGCGTGTCTACCAACCCGGAAACCAACGAAAAATACCCGATCGGCAAGGGCATGGGGCTCTACCCTGTTCTAACTGTTGTCGATGCGGAGATTATGGCGTCGGTCCCGCCAAGAATGACGGCCTATCAGGGCATGGACGCCTTCTTCCATCTGTGCGAGGGCTACTTCTGCTCCATGAGCACGCCGATGAGCGATATGATTGATCTCCACGGTGTCCGGCTCGTGGCGGAATACCTTCCGCGTGCCGTCCGCGACGGCAGCGACATGGAGGCCCGCGCGAACATGGCGTTTGCCAGCAGTCTCGGCGGATATTCCATGGAATTTTCTTCCTGCACAAGTCTCCACGCTATGGAGCACGCGCTGAGCGCTTACCATCCGGAGCTTCCGCACGGTGCGGGACTGGTGATTTTGAGCGAAGCGTATTTCGCCTTCTTCGCGGAAAAGCACGTTCTGGACCGGCGGTTTAGCGAGCTTGCCGCCGCCATGCGCGGCCGCACCGGGGAGCTCGCAGACTTTATGGAAGAGCTCCGAAAGCTGATCGCCGCATGCGGGCTGGAGAATTTGAAAATGTCCGATTTCGGCATCACGCCTGACGAATTCCCCCAGATGGTACAGCGCTCGTACGACATGCGAAACGGCAGCTTTTCCTGCGACCGCTATGCCATGACGCCGGAGGAATGCCGGAGCATTTTTGAGCGCGCTTACCGCTGACCAAAAGACGAAAAAGAAAAGGAGAAAAAACATGCTCATTTCCTTCCCTTACGGCACCACGCACATTGACGGTGACCTGCCAGACGAACGGCTGCTCGGCGTCCTCACGCGCGACGCCTACACCTCCCGCGCGACGCGCGACGGTGCAGAGATCGTCGCCGAGGCGCTGGAAAACCCGATCGGCACACCGCATCTGCGCGACATGGTGCGCAGCAAAAAGAAAATCGTGCTGATCTGCAGCGATCAGACGCGCGCCGTTCCCAGTAAGATCATCATTCCCGCCATGCTGCGGGAAATCCGTACCGGAAATCCCGACGCCGATATCACCCTTCTCATCGCCGGCGGCGGACACACGCATATAAGCGAGCAGGAGCTGATAAACAAGTTTGGTGAGGACATCGTCCGCGAGGAAAAAATCGCCATTCACGACGCTGATGACCCGGACGGTCTCGTAGAGATCGGTGTTCTCCCGTCCGGCGGCCCGCTGATCATCGACCGGCTCGCATGGGAAGCGGATTTTCTCTGCGCTGAAGGACTTTTGGAGCCGCATTTCTTTGCCGGTTTTTCCGGCGGGCGCAAGAGCGTTCTCCCCGGCATCAGCGCCCGCACAACGATCCGCTGCAACCACTGCTCCGCGAACATTGCCAGCGACCGGGCGCGCACCGGCATTCTGGAGGGCAACCCCATCCACAATGACATGCTCTATGCCGCCCGCGCCGCCCGGCTGGACTTCATTCTCAACGTCATCATCAACTCCTCCAAGGAGCTCATGTACGCTTTCGCCGGCGATGTCGATCTCGCCCACCGCGCCGGACGCGAGCTGATGATCTCGCAGCGCTCCGTAAAACAGACGAGCGCCGACATCGTCATCACCTCCAACGGCGGGTACCCGCTCGACCAGAACATTTATCAGTCGGTCAAGTGCATGACCGCCGGGGAAGCCTGCGTCAATGACGGCGGCGTCATCATCTGCATTTCCCGCGCACAGAACGGCCACGGCGGCGAAAGCTTCTACAAAACCTTCAAGGACGAGCCAGACCCCGTGAAGATGGTGGAAAAGTTCATGGCGACGCCGAAGGAAGAAACCGTCCTCGACCAGTGGCAGAGCCAGATCTTCGCCCGGATCATGCAGAAAGCCCATGTGATCTTCATCTCCGACGCCGCGGACGAAATAGTACGGGATTTCCATATGATCCCGGCGCACAGCGTCGCCGAGGCCCTGGAAAAAGCCGACGCTCTGCTCGGCCGGAAGGGCTCCATTCTCGCCATTCCGAATGGTTCCTCCGTTATCGTCACCGTCTGACCCCCTTTGGGAACAGAAAAAGGTCACGACAAAGGCCCACGGATATATAGCAAAAGCTCGCCTTTCGGCGGGCTTTTTGCTATGTTGACACCCTTTTCTCCTCTGCGCGGTAAGGAAGGTATATAAAACTGCGCGGAGATCAGAGCGGCCCCAGTGAATCGCCACGGCGACGCAGACGAACACCCATCCAACGAGATAAACGCCGGCAAGCATCCGCATGGCAAACTTGAACTCTTTCTCAAGTCAAGACCACCGGCGTAGCCGGTGGCTTGCACAAGCCCTATAAGGGCGTAGGACAGCCGCGCCTCAAGGCGTACGAAAAAGTTCGCCAATCGCAACACTATTACGTGCTGCCCCCTTCCGGGGGCGGCTCTTTATTTGCCCTTGCTTACTGGCTCACCCGT
>OLXV01001554.1_pt1 | contig 11375 bp, 12 predicted proteins | sample 1673481 | NCBI WGS metagenome assembly OLXV01 (sample SAMEA103958113, study PRJEB25191) | human gut metagenome
TATCCGAAATATAACTGCAGCCCAGTCCCTGCCGGACATCGTCAAATGCGATTATACCATTGTCCCTCTTTCTCTTTACCAACGACCTTTTTCGAGCGATCTGCATAATTTCCGGCAACATGTACACCAACCCTATCTTGACATTATATTTATACAATAGCAGTCACCTATTGTCTGCGATGGGAATACATATCATATGTGTCGCAGGCACCGTTCAGGGCGGTTACGCAAAAAAGACTGCCCGCAATCTTAAAAAGAGCGGACAGTCAATCATACGGATTTTATCCGGTTAGACACTTAACTTTGCCTCCCTGTCTTTCGACAGATTTGCTAAATTATGAAAAGTCACATATGTATAAATAATATTGTCCCCCGCGTTTTTTGGTTAACCCCTTTTTCTATGTGCCTGCGACACTGTACAATAGTGCAAAAGTAAAATATAATAATTTTATAATGAGAGGAGTGCGCCCGATGAACATAACAACAAAACATCTTCACGCGCTGCCGTTTTGGGATCATTTGAACCATGCTGAAAAAGATCTGCTTCAAAATAACGCCTATATTCGTTCCTTTGACAGAGATTCATACATCATTCACTCTAAGGCAGGCGAAGACATCGGCCTTATGATGCTGGTCGAGGGCAGAATTCGGGCGTATTTACTGTCGCCGGATGGCAGAGAGATCACCCTGTTTTCTCTTCCCGATCAAAGTATTTGTATATTCTCTGCCTTGAGTCTGTTCAACCAAATATCCTTTCAGGTGTTTCTCACATCAGACTGCCGCAGTAGGGTTCTCGTTGTCAATATGTCGATTATGGAACAGCTGATGCGAAACAACCTGTATTTTCGCTGCTTTGCCTATGAGTTGATCGCCGAACGGTTTAATATGGTTATGGACTCAATGCAGTGGATTCTGTTTCACGGTCTGGAAAAGCGTCTTTCCGTTTTTCTTGTGGCCGAATACGACAGGTACGGAAAAACGCATATACACCTCACTCACGACTATATTGCACGGTACATCGGAACAAGCCGCGAGCGAGTAACAAAAACCCTGAAAAAGCTAAATGACAAAAAACTGATTCACAAATCAAAGGGTTGTATTGAGATTACAAACATTGACGGCTTGCGTGCCCTGGCCTTGGCACCTGACTTTTCAAGCAACCTACCTTGAGCACCAGGCGCTCGATTTATAATAATGCCGTCGTGTTATCCGCTTTTTGAAGCTGCCCACACTGTATCCCGCACAGTGTGGACAGCTTTTTTCGTTTTCATCATAGATGTAGTTCCTCATTACTTTATCGTTTCGCTGTTGTTGATGACCGACGCGGAATAAAGAAACAGCGCATCGTCTGCTTTCGTAAAGTCAATCAGCTTTCTGAGAGAGGAAGGCGAGATATAGCGGATATCGACAAGCGTTATTTCGGAATAGCCCGCAGCAATAAGCGGTGCTATACTGCTGCCGAACGAATCCCGGAAAACGATGAGCCGGCGTTTTTTCGCGGTATTCGGATTTGTGATCCTGATAATCGAGCGCGCGCCGCCGAGGAACATTTCATAAGGATCTCGTCCGGCGGCGGCGCTGAGGTCATAAACAGGAATGTCGGACGATGTTTCGACGTTATACACCTTAAGCCCCCGTATCACGGCGTTATCGAGATAGAAAAGGCTCTCCGGTGCGTGTGGGAGGGCTGCCTGACCGTAATAGACGCCGTAAAAAGAAACGCCCATGTCATGCTTTTCACACTGTCCTATCCGCTCCGCGCCCATTTTATCCGCAATTTCGTCGGCAACCTTCAGTATTCTTTCCTGCCGCCAGTGAGAGTCGGTGTAATAGAAATCATCCACCGAAAGAATTCCGGAAATATCAATATACTTTGCCCCCGGAAATCCGTTTCTGAGGCATTCGACAAGAGCCCTGTAATCCTTGTCGGGATAGCCGTTTGGCGATGCGATAAAGACATTTTTGTCGGGTATCACCGACAGGTATGTCTTTGTTCCGCTATTCCGAAGATAAGCGTCATACACATACCGAAAGCGCTGGGCGGCACGATCGACCGAGTCGAAGTCCGTCGGAAAATCCAGCTTTGAGAGGTGCTCTCCGACGGAATAAAGTCCGTTGTTGTCCTTTTGCATAAACACCTTTGCATTTGCGGCGGCTTTGAGCGTTCGAAAGCCGTCCCGCAGCGGAAACTGGTCGAGCATATAGCTTTCAAAGCCGTTCATAAAGCTGCCGTTTGCAACCGACGAAAAGGACAGTGTGGGACATTTCGCCAGATGCCGTCGTTCGACTGTCGATTCATCGGCATCGGGCAAAATCCAAAACAAAGCAGCAAAAACCGCAATGAACCCAAGTGACAAAACCAATGTAAGTATTTGTTGGGCTTTCTTCATAATACTCCTCCGGGGAAAGGTTTGAATCTGCAAGTCAGAACCGGAAATAAACGAACGGATTGAACGAACCGTCGATCAGATACGCCGTGCATACGGCAATCGAAACGACCGTCGATATCGGCGTCAGAACGGCAAGGAACCGGCTGCCGCCTGACGTTCCTCCAATTTTCTCATAAATCCTTTTAGGCAAAGGGGTTGCGCCGAGCGCAGCTATAATAAGCAGCACGAGATTACTTTTCAGATAATAAAGCGAAGCCGTGTTCGCGGCGGGGATTCCGGCAAGCCCGAGCAGAGACTTAAAGCTCATAAATGCGTCGGCAATACTTGCCGAATCGAACAGTACGAAACCGAGCACGACAAACAGCATCGTGTAGATGTGCATAAACACGGCATGCCGTCTTTTCGGGTACAGAATGTATTTTTCAAACAGTAAGAGCACCGCATAAAGTAGCCCCCACAGAATGAAATTCCACGAAGCTCCGTGCCAAAAGCCGGTAGCTGCCCAGACGACAAGAATGTTAAAAACGTGCCGTATAGGATTTACACGGTTTCCGCCGAGGGGAATATAAAGGTAGTCGCGGAACCAGCCGCCGAGGGAGATGTGCCAGCGGCGCCAGAACTCCGTAATGCTTGCGGAGATATACGGATAGTTAAAGTTTTCGGAAAAACGGAATCCGAAAATGCGCCCCAGTCCTATCGCCATATCGGAATACCCGGAAAAATCAAAATAGATGTGCAGCATATATGCTGCGGCGTACAGCCAATAAAACAGCACGGTTTTCTCACCGTACGCTTTGAATTCCGACACGATAAGCGCTGCGGAATTTGCAAGGAGAATCTTCTTTGCAAGACCGACGGAAAAGCGCGTAATCCCCTCCGACGCGTCAGCAAGCGTGGTTTTCCTGTTTTTCAGGCTTCCGGCAATGTCTGAATAGCGGACAATGGGACCTGCTATCAGCTGCGGGAACATCGCCACATACATGGCAAGATCAATAAAATTGCGCTGTGCCGGCACGTCGCCGCGATAAACATCTATGACATAGCTCAGGATCTGGAATGTATAAAAGCTGATACCTACCGGCAGAGCCACCTTAAGAAGCGGGATGGAAAGACCGGTCACCGCATTGAAGTTGCCGATAAAAAAGTCCGCATATTTGCAATATGCAAGCAGTCCGAGACTGGCGACTGCCGAAACGGTAAGCACCAGCTTGGCAATTTTCATCCCGCGAAAGCGTTCAACCAAAAGCGCAGCAATATACGACTGCGTTACCGCCGCAAGCATAAAGACGAGATATTTCGGCTCTCCCCAACCGTAGAAGAACAGGCTCGCAAGAAGGAGAACGGTATTCTTCATACGGTCGGGGACAACGAAATACATGAGCAAAACGCACGGCAGGAAGCAGTACAGGAACGTTATACTTGAAAACAGCATAGCTTTGTCTTATGCGATAGGCACATCGAAAAGCTGTTTTGTTGAGCTGTATTCAGCGGACAACTTTGCGACAAAGGTGTCTGTCAGTTCCCCGGCGCCAAACACGGAAATGATATAATCGCCGACGGTTAGGATAACGAGCTTTTCGGGAAACCCGCACAGCCATTGGCGTGCAAAAATGTTTTCTTTAATTTTACCTGCAAGTGCTTCTGCGTTTCCGGAGCCTTTAACATGGTATACGCCGCAGGAAAAGTTGTTCTGATTCAGCATATGCATAAGCGATGCGGCATCGTCTATCTCGGACGCCTGCGCCTTCGGGAAGCCGAGTTCAAAATCAAGAGCTTCTGCATCGGAAACATCGAATTTGCCGGGCATATCTTCCTTCATATGCTTTTCGGAACCGCCTGTTGCAGGGAATTTTTCGTCGGTTGAATACTTGCTCCAGACCTTTTCAAGAATTTCCAAAGCGCTTTTGACCTGCCCTTTGGGGACATCGGAAGGCACGGTTGTCCCGTTTTCGCCGTTCTGTTTTGCACAGGCGGCAAATGAGAGAACCATGACGGCGACAAGTGCAAGTGCAATAATCTTTTTCATGATATGGTTTCCCTTCACTTTAGGTTTTGTTTTCATAACATTATCTGTAACCCGAACAACATTAACAATTACGTCGTTTATCTCAGGGGAAGGCCGATCTCAAACACTGCGCCGCCGTCGTTTGACGCGGATATTGTGCCTTTATGCAATGACACAATTTCTTTTGCGAGCGAAAGCCCGAGCCCGGCACCACCCTTACGGGTGCTGAAAAAGCGGTCGAAAATATGCGGCAAAAGCTCCGGCGCAATGCCTTCTCCGTCATCGCGGACACGGACAATGGCTTTTCCTCTGTCTGCCTTACATTCAATTTGTATTTCCTCTTTTGCATACCGCAGTGCGTTGGTGATGATATTGGTAAACGCACGGCGGAGCTGAACTTCATCGCAGTTCACCAAAATAGGTTTTTCGTCAAAGCATGGGGTGATGCACAGTTTTCTCTGCTCCGCCGGTTGTTCCGTACTGCGCAGACAGTCATATAAAACCTCACGGACATCCATCGAATGAAACTCAGCAGTGGCTTGTCCCGCCTCCAATCGGGAGAGTGCGAGCAGCTCTTCTACCAAATCGGACATCTGTTCCGCCTCTTCCAGAATCACCCCGGATGCTTCCACAGGATTCAAAACCCCGGTGTGGATGCCCTCCGCACAGCCCTGAACAGCCATCATCGGCGTTTTCAGCTCATGTGACACATTCTGAAAAAACCATTTCTGGGATTCGTGCACCTTTTCAACATAGCCGCCGAGTTTCCAGCCAAAGAGACAGACCAGCACGCTGAGCACTGCCAGCACCGCGAAAAAAACGGCATTCAGATAAGCCGAATACTGCATAACTGCCCCGACATCCACATACAGAATGTACGAATATGCGTCCTCATATTCATCGGCTTCGACCTGTGATATTCGGAAAACAAATCGGCTGCCGCCGGTTTTCAGCGTATGAAATTCATCAGCGGCGGGCTTTTCCTCCCGGCAGTATTTCCTCAATTGATATTCAGCCTTTGAAAGGTGTTCTGACTCTGTAAGACCCTCTTCAACTTCAAGATACCGAACACTGGACGCAAGAAAATGCTCCTCCCCTTCATCCGTTGTTTCGGCAAGCGGGATAGGGTCCTTTCGCTCATCCTCCAAAAGTATCGCCTTCTGCGCCTCTGATGTCAGATATTCCGGAATAAAGATATTAACGGTAGCAAGCAGCACCGCAAAAACAAACAGCATCGTACCGAGAACGGATACGGTGATTTTTCTTCTTATATGCTTCATTTCCCGCCTCCGTCCGATCGCAGGCGATAGCCGTAACCCCAAACCGTCTCAATCTGCACCTTGCTGTCTGCCGAGGAGAGCTTGCTGCGTATGCGGCGCAGTGTCTCATCGGTCACTCTGGTTTCCACCTCGTCATTGTATCCCCAGATGTGGGTGAGCAGCTCATCGCGCGAAAAGGCTTTGCCCTCGCCACGCATCAGAAAGAGGAGCATCTTCAGCTCATTCGGGGAAAGCGCAAGAGGTTTTTCTCTGCAGAAAAGCTGCTTCTCATCACCCGAAAAGCGCAGATCTCCAACGGTAATATCCCTGTCCGTCGGATCTCCGCCTCGCTCCATCTCCACGCGGCGAAGAAGAGATTTAACACGCATCAGGAGAACCGTCGGGCGAAACGGCTTGGTCAGATAGTCATCGCCGCCTTGCAGAATACCGTTGACGTAGTCGTATTCGGTATCCTTTGCCGTCAGAAGAATGATGGGAACGTTATTCTTTTCACGGATGAGGCGGCAGCAGGTAAGTCCGTCGGTTCCGGGCATCATAATATCCAAAATAACAAAATCGGGGCGTCTTTTAAAAAACGCACTTAAAAGTGCATCGCCTGTTTCAAACGCGCACACCTCATATCCGTCATTCTCAAGAAAGCTCCGAAGAGTTTCTCTTATATTTTTTTCGTCCTCTGCAATATAGATAAGCTGTTTCATGATGCCTCCCAAAACCGATACAGAGCCGTGCCGTCCGGACACGGCTCTGTGCGTGTGGTTTATTTGTTTTTTTCGCAGACCGCAAGGTCGGCTTCGTTCAGTTCAAAGATCATGTCCGGCTCGTTTGCCGCAATCTTTTCATCATACTCGGCGTCAACACGGTCCCAAAGCTCCGCATTACGGTCAAGAACCGAGTCGAGTTTTTCATAGAGAGCGTCAATCTCGCCATAAAGTCGATTTGCGTTCTCATCCGTCATGCGGTAGTAAAGCTCGTCAATCTGTGCTTCCAGTGATTCGATCTCGGCAAGGTCCGCAAGCAGAGCCGATTTCTCCTTTTCGGTCAGTAAGCTCATACCCTTGATGAATTCCTCGTAGGATTCCTCTGCCGGGCAGGTGTCATCAAAATCCGCTTCATTCAGTTCAAAGGTCATATCCGGCTCGTTTGCCGCAATCTTTTCATCATACTCATCGTTGACGCGCTCCCAAAGTTCTGCGTTTCTTTCGAGAACCGCCGTGAGTTTTTTATCAAGGGTGTCGATTTCTTCGCAGAGTTGTTTCTCGTTTTTATCTGTCATTCGGGAGTAGATTTCGTTGATCTGATTCTCATACTTTTCGATCTCGGCAAGGTCTGCAAGCAGAGCCGATTTCTCCTGTTCGCTCAGAAAGCTCAGATTTTTAACAAAGCCTTCAAGCGGCTGTCCGACACATTCGCCGGAGGCCTCTGCCGCTGCAATGCATGAGCCGTTTGCCGGTTCTCCCGATTTCTTCACATTTGCCGAAGCAGCAGTTGCAGATACGGTAACAACGCTCAGCGCAAGTACGAGAGTAAGAACTGCTGTAAATACGGTTTTTTTGCTTTTCATAGTAAGTGCTCCTTTAATATTATTTGCGGTTTTCCTTCCCGCAACATAAGTATAGCAAAACAAAGCAGCCCATTCACCGCAAAAGCGCTTGAAAGATGTCACAAAACCGTAAGAATCGAAAATCGTGCATAAGCATCGTTTTCAGCCTGCAGTAACAACCTCAGAGAAGTTCCTTCAGCATCTCCTCAAGCTCGTCTTTTTCACGGTACCCGACGGTCTTTTTTAGAATTTCTCAGTTTTTAAAGAAGATCAGCGTCGGAATGTCTGCAATACCGAAACGGGCGGAAAGCTCCGGATTGCCGCCTCCTTTATGAATTACGATCGGAATTCCGTCCAATTGCTGTTTTGTATCTTGCTTGCACAAAAAAAGAGTTGCCGTCAGAAGAAGAAACATCGCTCCGACTTCGGTACAGAAAAAAGCATTTCTGCCGACGGCACAGTTTCCCGTACCGCCACCGTACAGCGTAAGACCACCAACCTACATCAGCACTCGCAATAAGTGGCGGTAAAAAAAGAGAACTGCACCGATTTTTCAGCTATATTTCTTCATTGACAGCCGGCTCCATTCCATGCTTCAATATCTTTCGGTCGATATCCGCTACAGTAATACCATGCAGACTTTTTTTGCAATTCTCATCAAGCTGCCGATAAATGTTCTGCATAATCTCGCCCATTCCCGAAGCAATCAAGCACTCCTTATTCATATCACCGCTTCTCCGCGGCGAACCGACAAATTTTGCGTCGATCACCTCGGCGACCTGGTCCAGTGTGAGTTTATCGGCATCGGCGATAAATATGTAGCCTCCACTATTGCCCCCCTTGGTATCCACCAAGCCTGCCTTTTTCAGCTTGGACATGACCTTGCGTATCAGCACAGGATTCGTGCAGATATTCTGGGCCAGTTCCTCGCTGCTGAGTACCTTTTCCATGTGATTGAGATAGACAAGCGCATGGACGGCAATGCTGAATGAACTGTTCGTAACGATTACCTCCTCGGTATACAAAATCTTTTTGTAACATTTTTGGTGACATCCTCTGCTGTAATTATAACGGTTACAGCAGAGGATGTCAGGTGGACAACTGAATTTTGTCTCTAAAAAGTGAACCAGATAACCGGACTCACTCATATCATGTAAACCTTTTCGCCTTGATTTGCCGTCAGGCTTTTTCAGCGATGTTAATTATTTGAAGGCCTTCCTTTCGGGCTACGCGCACCGTTTTCTCGGTTCCGCTGTCCTCCCTTGAAAGATAGCAGATACACATGCTGCTTCCGTTTATAAAATGCCGATTACGGCGGTATACACAGTCTCGTGTAAATTCATCGGAGATATATACCACCTTATCTGCGCGGCCCTTGATATCCTCATATACTGCGATATCTTTCTTGCTCCAGCGCTTTGCCTGTGCACGGTGCGGCAGAACCAAAATAAGTCGGATATGAGGAAACATTTCCCGAAGCTTCAGAACAGACAAGGCGGCGACCGTATCAAACCCGGTTGCGCCTCCGGCTCCGAAAAACCGGTATCCGGATTCAATCAGTGCTGTCAATTCTTTTTCCAGAGCCATCGAAATCTGCTCCGTGTCCGATGGCAGCTTTCTGTGTCCGGCAAAAAAAGCCGTCTTTGGGCGTGTTATTTTAACTGCCATGTAGATATCTCTCCTTTCCTTTAAACTCCGAACCAACCGTTAAATACCGTTTCAGGCAGTTACCATTTAATTCTCACTTTGGATAAATCCGAAGCCTGCCGCCTCAGAAACGGGAAGTGAAAAAACAAGTGCTCCTGCCGCGCTTGCCGGTCCTGCCTTTTCAAGAATCGAATACATGACGGCCGTTTTGATTTCTGCTGCGACGACGATCAAAATAACTTCTTTTTCGTCCGCTATCGAAATGTGATGAAACTTTTGCGCGTCTCCCGAGCCGGTTCCTTTTCCGTGTATCACCGTCCCCCCTCGCGCCCCCGCGGCACGTGCGGCATTCATCACAATATCTGTTGTGCCGGCATTTGCGATCGCCATGACCAGTTCATAATCAAATTTCTCCGGTCTTGTGTATTTTGCCCCCGTGCCGCTTCCGCTCAAATAACTCACTGCCTGCCCTCCTCCGACGCTTTTCACGGGCACAGCAACCGTAATACCGTGCCCCGGCACTCCGAGATGGAGTTTTTTCTTTTGTTCCTCTATATATCTTTTGCTCTTTTCCCCATCGGCGATCGCTATAAAAACACGTCTCTCATGCGATTCTATTCCGAGAAGATCCAGCATACTTTTTATCGCTGTCCCCCGTCCGCGAAAGACAATTGATACGGGAATCTCCAGTTCAATGCATATCTTGGTAAGCAAAGATTCCGCCGCGGGATTGATTATTGTCAGTATGTAATTCATGCGGCATTCTCCCAAAGCTCAACAATTTCCATATCTCCGTAGTTTTCTTTCTGAGGTACGGCTCGTTTTGCTTTCCTTTCATAGACAAAGCCTACTGCCTGTATAGAGATTAGCGGCATCATCGCCACCATTGCTACGACCCCAAAAGCATCCCGCAGGACGCTGCCGCCGGAAGCCGTGCTGGCACCCATAAAAAACTGAAGCATAAAGGTTGCCGTCATGGGGCCGGACGCAACGCCGCCGGAGTCAAAGGCAATGGCCGTATATATATCCGGGACAAAGAAAGACAGCACAATCGCGATAATATATCCGGGAACAAGAAACCACAAAATCGACAATCCCGTCAAAACACGCAACGCTGAGATTCCCATTGCGACAGCAATAGCAGCGGACAGACTGAGTTTTATCGCCCGGCCGGGTATAGCTCCCGCACTTACCGTCTCGATTTGTTTCTCCAGCACGGCTACTGCCGGCTCGGCGGATATAATAAACCACCCAAGCAGTGCCGACAGCGGAATTAACAAACACTTTGCATCCGACAAAGCGATTGCACCGCCGAGCTGCGCTCCAAGTGATGAAAAACCGACATTTATTCCGGTGAGAAAAAGCACAAGCCCTACATATGTATAAAGTATGCCGAACAGTATTTTTGCAAGGCTTCGGCGATTCATCTTGATCAAAGAAAGCTGAAACAGAGAAAACATCACAATAATCGGGAGAAGCGCTATCGCAGTCTCCGCCATATATTCGGGAATTTCCGACAGGAAAGCCTTTCCTATCTCTGTACTGTCCGCAAAAACGGCATGATTCATATCGGCTACAGCATCGCTGCCGGGATTGAAAAAGCCGAGGAGCAGCACGGCGAGTATCGGTCCCACAGAACATAGTGCAACAAGTCCGAAACTGTCTGCCTCTGCTCTGCGGTCACTTCGTATGTTGGATACACCGACGCCCATAGCAAGAATAAACGGCACGGTCATCGGTCCTGTCGTCACACCACCGGAATCAAAGGCAACACTGAGAAAATCCCTGTCGCAGAAGGCTGCAAGAAAAAATATCAAAGCATAGCAACCGACAAGAAGCAGCCGCAACGGCGCGCCCGTGAAAATGCGCAGCATACAAACCGCCATAAAAAGCCCTACTCCTGCGCCAACAGTTATAAGCAGCAGAAAAGAGTCTATATGCGGTACCGTCTTGGCAAGGACCTGAAGATCCGGCTCCGCTACGGTTATCGCAACGCCAAGCACAAAACTAACCGCAAGAATAAGCGGCATTTTTTGCGTTTTAGTGAGTGCAGTCCCTATTTTATTTCCAATGGGCGTCATTGACTGCTCGGCTCCGAGTGAAAAAAGTCCCATTCCGAGGATAATGAAAGCAGCCCCTACAAGAAAGGCTAAAAGAAGTTCGGATTCCGTCGGGATGATGCAAAGACAAAGCAATAAAACGATCGCCGCAATCGGCGTTACGGAAACTGCACTTTCTTTTATTTTTTCAATCATTGATGTAGACCCAAGCCTACCGAATAGCTGTTTTATGTGGTTTCCCCTCCCGAATACTATTGACCATAAAACGAACTTAAGAAATATCCGACATGCTGAAAAGAATTGTCTTCGCTCTTTTCTTTTGCTCCTGTAGCCTCTGCAAACCATCGCTTTCGGCATTAAAAGAGAAAAACTTCGGCATCAGAAGAGCGCAGAAAAAAATGATCCTTCTTCACATTCTGACCTCAGAATTTTTCAGTATTCTCAATAAATACT
>OLXV01001564.1_pt1 | contig 11354 bp, 10 predicted proteins | sample 1673481 | NCBI WGS metagenome assembly OLXV01 (sample SAMEA103958113, study PRJEB25191) | human gut metagenome
TTGTTTTTATTTTCTTTAAATTAAAAGAAAATGTGTACCTTTGCATCGAAAAATAAGAAATAGAAATGAATTACGTTAGGTTATGGATGTAGCAATCGTAAAATATAATGCCGGAAATATCTATTCCGTAGTCAACGCCATGAAGCGTTTAGGCATCGAACCTGTACTTACAGATGATGCAGAAATGCTCCAGAAGGCAGACCGTGTGCTCTTCCCAGGACAAGGCCAGGCAAGAGAAGCAATGGAATATCTGAAGGCTCATCAGCTTGATCAAGTAATCAAGAACTTGAAGCAACCCGTCCTGGGCATTTGTGTAGGACAGCAACTCTTGTGCCGCCATTCGGAAGAAGGTGACGTAGATTGCATCGGAATCTTTGATGTAGAAGTAAAGCGATTCCAGCCTCAGAAACACGAAGACAAGGTGCCTGCTATGGGATGGAATGAAATCTATGATTTGAAGACTGACCTTTATAAGGGGTTCGGAAACAGAATGGATTCTGACTCAGACAAGTCTACCGCTGATGCGCTGCTTCATCCCTACTCCTATTTCGTACATAGTTATTATGTGCCACTCTGCGAGGAGACCATTGCCAAGGCAGAATACATTCTTCCTTATAGCGCATCGCTCCACAAAGACAATTTCTATACCTGCCAGTTCCATCCGGAAAAGAGCGGAAAAGTGGGAGAACAGATTTTAAAGAACTTTTTAGAGATAAAATAAAAGAGGAAATACTAATATGATAGAATTAATTCCAGCTATCGACTTGATAAATGGCCAGTGTGTTCGTCTTACAAAAGGCGATTACGACCAGAAGAAGGTTTACAATGACAATCCTGCCGAGGTTGCAAAACAGTTTGAGCAGATGGGCTTCAAGCGCCTTCATGTAGTAGACCTCGATGGAGCCAAGTCAAAGCACATCGTAAATGATGCGGTATTGAAGGCCATTACCACAGAAACCTCTCTCGTGGTTGATTTCGGTGGCGGAATCAAGACCGAAGAAGATATAGAGAAAGCTTTTGCTGCGGGAGCAAGCATGGTTACAGTGGGCAGTATTGCCGTCACTAATCCGGATCTCTTCATGCAATGGTTGGACAAATATGGAGCTGACCGCCTGATTCTGGGAGCCGATGTAAGAAACGGAAAGATTTCTATCAACGGATGGAAAGAAGACTCTTCTGAAGATCTCCTTCCTTTCCTGAAAAAGTACATCGATAAAGGAGTACGCTACGTTCTCTGCACAGAAATCAGCAAAGACGGAACGCTGCAGGGCCCTGCCATCGACCTGTATAAAGAGGTAATGGCAGCCTACCCTCAACTGCATCTTATCGCCTCAGGCGGAGTGAGTTGCAACGAAGACATCGAAACTTTGGAAACTGCAGGAATTCCTGCCGTAGTATTTGGAAAAGCTTTCTACGAAGGGAAAATCGATGTTGACAAACTAGTTAAATAGTTAATAGTTGACAGTTGATAGTTGACAGTTAAAAGTTTATAGTTAGGAGTTAAGTAATCATAAAGTTCAAAGTTCAATGGTCAAAGTTCAAAGTAAAAGCAAAGGATTGGCTAAGCGAATCGTTCCTTGTCTTGACGTAAAGAACGGCGAGACGGTAAAGGGAACCAATTTCGTAAACCTTCGCAGCGCTGGTGACCCGGTAGAACTGGGAAAAGCTTATAGCGATGCTGGAGCCGATGAGCTCGTATTCCTCGATATTACAGCGAGTTTCGAAGAGCGCAAAACCTTTACGGATATGGTAAGCCGCGTGGCTGCCGAAATCAATATCCCATTTACTGTGGGAGGTGGAATCAATGAACTCAAAGATGTTGACCGCCTGCTCAACGCAGGAGCTGACAAGGTTAGCATCAACAGTGCTGCCATCCGACATCCGGAGCTCATCGATGAAATTGCCAACCATTATGGCTCACAGGTTTGCGTATGCGCCATTGATGCACGTCTCGATTCTGACGGCTGGCACTGTTATGTAAAAGGCGGAAGAGAACGGGTGGAACTAGGACTGTTTGACTGGGCTAAGGAAGTAGCCGACCGGGGTGCCGGTGAAATTCTCTTTACCAGTATGGATCATGACGGTGTGAAACAGGGATTCGCAAACGAGGCCCTCGCCCGTCTTGCCGAAGAAGTAAGCATTCCTATCATTGCCTCAGGTGGTGCAGGAAAAATGGAGCATTTCCGCGATGCTTTCACCAAAGGCAAGGCAGATGCTGCACTGGCAGCCAGCGTGTTCCACTTTGGCGAGATTGCCATTCCTGACCTCAAGAAATATCTGAGAGAAGAAGGAATCAACGTGAGAATATAGAACACGGGGTATATAATAATGTAAGAAAATAAAAACAAGATAAAATGGAAATAGATTTCGAAAAATTAGGCGGACTGGTTCCTGCCATCATCCAAGACGCAGTTACAAAGAACGTCTTGATGCTTGGTTTCATGAACCAGGAAGCATACGATAAGACAATAGCAACCAAAAAGGTAACATTCTGGAGCCGTTCACGCAACTGCCTCTGGACAAAAGGTGAAACTTCAGGCAACTTCCTGAACCTTGTAAGCATTCAGAACGACTGCGATAACGACACCTTGCTGGTAAAGGTTCACCCAGACGGTCCAACCTGCCACAAAGGTACAGATACCTGTTGGGCAGAAGAGAATACGCTCAACCCTGTCCTCTTCCTCTCAGAACTTCAGGATTTCATCAACAAGCGCCACGAAGAAATGCCAGAGGGAAGCTACACTACCAGTCTCTTCAAGAAAGGCGTTAACAAAATGGCACAAAAGGTTGGAGAAGAAGCTGTTGAAACTATTATCGAAGCAACAAATGGCAACAACGAGAAACTCGTTTACGAGAGTTCAGACCTTCTCTATCACCTCATCGTTCTGCTCACAAGCAAGGGCTTGAGAATAGAAGATGTTGTGAAAGAACTTCAGATGCGTCACGACCCGGAATGGGATAAGAAACGTCGCGTTGCCAAGAGCAAGGGCGAAATGAAATAACAAACCAACATTAAGGAGAAAAAAATAGAAGATGTTAATAGATTATCAGAACGTCAGCATATATCAGGCCGACAAGTGCGTGCTCCAGAACGTCAATTTCCATATTGATGAAGGAGAATTCGCCTACCTTATCGGAAAAGTCGGCTCTGGTAAAAGTTCGCTTTTAAAGACACTTTATTGCGAACTAGACCTTGTAGAGGGCGAAACCGAAAAGGCTGAAATTCTCGGCAGAGACCTCAAAACTATCAGGCGAAAGGAGATTCCGGCTCTGCGTAAGGAATTGGGAATCATCTTTCAGGATTTCCAGCTGCTACACGACCGCACCGTTCGCAAGAACTTTGAATTCGTACTCAAGGCAACAGGCTGGAAAAACAAAAAAGACAGAGAAAAGCGTATCGAAGAGGTGCTCAACGAAGTAGGCATGATTGATAAAATCGACAAAATGCCTCATGAGCTCTCTGGTGGTGAGCAGCAGCGTGTAGCCATCGCCCGCGCCATTCTCAATAATCCTAAAATCATCATCGCCGATGAGCCTACAGGCAATCTCGACCCAGAGACAGCCAGCAACATCGTGAGTCTGCTGAAAGACATCACCAAACAAGGCACAGCTGTTGTGATGACAACCCATAACATCCCGATGCTCGACAAATTCCCAGGCATCGTTTACCGCTGTAAGGAAGGTGTGCTCTACGACGTAACAAATGAGTACAACCACATCGACCTCACAGAGGATGGAGAAGATAATTAAGTGAAATAATTAAATAAAATTACGACTATGAAGGTAATGAAATTCGGAGGTACTTCTGTAGGCTCACCAGAGCGCATGAAGGGAGTAGCCTCTTTGGTTACAGAATCAGGTGAACCAACTTTCATCGTATTGTCTGCGATGAGCGGTACAACAAACTCTCTCGTTGAGATCTCTGACTATCTTTACAAGAAGAATCCAGAGGGCGCCAACGAGGTAATCAACAACTTGGAGAAGAAATACATGCAGCATGTAGAAGAACTCTACTCTACCGAGGAGATGAAAAATACGACTCGTGAGTTCTTGCAGGGCGAATTCAACTATCTCCGCTCATTCACCAAAGACCTCTTCACTTCTTTCGAGGAGAAGAGCATCGTGGCTCAGGGCGAGATGATGAGCACCAACATGGTTGTAAACTACTTGAAGGAACAGGGTGTAAAGGCGGTATTGCTCAACGCATTAGACTTTATGCGAACTGACAAGAACGCAGAACCGGATCCTCAGTACATCAAGGAGAAGTTGGCTGCTATCATGGAGCAGAACCAGGGCTATCAGATTTACATCACTCAGGGATTCATCTGCCGCAACGCATACGGCGAGGTTGACAATCTGCAGCGTGGCGGTAGCGACTACACAGCATCTCTTATCGGTGCAGCTCTCCCAGCTGAAGAGATTCAGATCTGGACCGACATCGACGGAATGCACAACAACGACCCTCGTGTCGTAGAGCACACTGAGGCAGTACGCCAGTTGAACTTCGAGGAGGCTGCAGAGTTGGCTTACTTCGGTGCCAAAATTCTCCACCCTACCTGTGTCCAGCCAGCTAAGTATGCAGGCATCCCTGTACGCTTGAAGAACACCATGGATCCTAAGGCCGACGGTACAATCATCGACAATGTCATCGTACGCGGCAAGATCAAGGCTGTTGCTGCCAAGGACAACATCACAGCCATCAAAATCAAGAGTAGCCGTATGTTGCTCGCTACAGGTTTCCTCCGCAAGGTATTCGAAATCTTCGAGAGCTATCAGACTCCAATTGATATGATTGCCACTTCTGAGGTGGGTGTCAGCATGAGTATTGATAATGATTCTCATCTTAACGACATCGTAAACGAGCTGAAGAAATATGGTACAGTAACTGTAGATTCAGATATGTGTATTATCTGCGTTGTAGGTGATTTGGACTGGAGCAACGTTGGCTTCGAGACCATCGCTACCGATGCGATGAAGAACATTCCTGTACGCATGATTTCTTATGGTGGTTCTAACTACAACATCTCATTCCTCATCAGAGAGAAAGATAAGAAGCAGGCATTGCAGAACTTGAGCAACGTATTGTTCGAGAAGAAGTAATGCAAATGAAAACGAAGAGTGAAAAGTGAAGAATTCGTATGTAATGCTTCCTATCCACTCTTCGTTGGATATTCTGATTTACTATAAATTGGATATTCTGATTTAACTATAATAAGGTATTAATTTAAGATTAAGTGAAATGAAAGGTACATTTCCGATAGATAAGTTTCAGGAGATACAGACTCCGTTCTACTATTACGACACCAATGTGTTGCGCCAGACATTGAAAACCATCAATGAAGAGGCTGGCAAGCACGAGGGATTTGAAGTGCACTATGCCGTAAAGGCAAATGCTAACCCTAAGGTGCTCAATATCATCTGTCAGGCTGGTTTAGGAGCCGACTGTGTGAGCGGAGGAGAAATTCAGGCAGCCATCAAAGCCGGATTTCCAGCCAGCAAGATTGTTTACGCTGGTGTAGGCAAAAGCGATTGGGAAATCAACCTCGGATTGGAGAAAGGCATCTTCTGCTTCAATGTAGAGAGTATTCCGGAGTTGGAAATCATCAATGAACTGGCTGAAAAACAGAATAAGATTGCGCAGGTTTGTTTCCGCATCAATCCGGATGTCGGCGCCCATACGCATGCAAACATCACAACAGGTCTGGCAGAAAACAAGTTCGGAATTGCCATGCGAGACATGGAAGCCGTGATCGAAGAGGCTGCCAAGATGAAGAACATCCAGTTCCTCGGACTGCACTTCCACATCGGAAGCCAGATTCTCGATATGGGTGATTTCGAGGCACTCTGCAACCGTATCAACGAACTTCAGAACCAACTTGAAGCGCATCACATCGTTGTGAAGAACATCAATGTGGGAGGCGGACTGGGCATTGACTATAATCATCCAAACCGCCAGCCAATCCCTAATTTCAAGGATTATTTCGATACATACGCAAAGAAACTGAAGTTGCGCGATGGTCAGAAGCTTCACTTCGAGTTGGGTCGCGCTGTAGTGGGTCAGATGGGTTCTCTCATCACCAAGACACTCTACATCAAGCAGGGCACAGCCAAGCAGTTTGCCATTGTAGATGCAGGAATGACCGACCTCATCCGTCCAGCACTCTATCAGGCTTACCATAAGATTGAGAACATCTCAAGCGATGAACCTGTAGAAACTTACGACGTAGTAGGTCCTATCTGCGAATCAAGCGATGTCTTCGGCAAGGCTGTCGACATCAACAAAGCCCATCGCGGCGACCTCATCGCCCTCCGCTCAGCCGGAGCCTATGGTGAGATTATGGCGAGCCAGTATAACTGTCGCCAGTTGCCAAAGGGGTATATTACAGAAGACTTTTAATATAGTTGAAAGTTAAAAGTTAAGAGTTTATAGGATTCTCCTTTCTCTAGCTTTCTATATTACGAGAAAAAGAAAATGATGATCATTAGTACAACTACTATAATAGCAAGCGCAGTGGTGGTTTTATTGGCGGTTCTCGGATCGCTGATAAATCCATTTCTGCGCTCGTTGCGCTTTCAAAAAACAGAAACGGCAGAGAATCAACCTCCTGTCAGTATACTCATTACCGCACACGATAATCTTGCTGAATTGGAGAGGAATCTCCCTATGTTCCTGCGTCAGCAGTACGCTGCCGACTATCAGGTAATCGTAGTCTGCCAGAGTACAGATGGCGAGACACAGGATTTTCTGAAGCGAACAGCAGCCGAGAACCCTCATCTGTATTATACTTACATTCCTGAGAGTTCACGCTACATGAGCCGCAAGAAATTGCAGATTACACTGGGTGTGAAGGCAGCCAAACATGAATGGATTATTCTGACAGAACCTAATTGCCGCCCAAGCAACGACAAGTGGCTGCAAACCATGGTCCGTCAATGTCAGGACCCAAACCATCTGGTATTGGGATATGTAGCCCTTGATGAGGAAACCAAGAGCGTACGCCGTTTCGACAGCATCCGCAAGGCTTACTATGTTTTGCGCCGTGCCCAGCAGACCTATGGTTATCGCAGCCACATGCCAAACGTAGCGTTCCGCAAGAGCGACTTCATGAAGGAACAGGGCTATCAGGGCAACCTGGAATATGTTCGCGGCGAATACGATTTTCTCGTCAACAAGTATGCCCATTGTGGCGAAACTGCTACAGAACTGGATTGCGATGCATGGCTCATCCGCGAAGCACCATCGAACAAGAGCTGGCACAATGCCCACCTCTATCTGCAGGCTTCACGCAAGAGTTTGGAAAGAGCCGCTTCCATGCGTACCCTCATGTTCTTTGACCATCTCATGCCACATCTCAGCCTGATAGCAACACTGGCCGTTGCAGCCTACTCTATCCTCATGAAGAATTGGATTCTTACAGGATGCGCAGGTTTCAGCTTCCTCCTGCTGTTCATCGTGAGAATGCTGATAGCCAACAAGGCCATCAAACACTTTGATGACGGAATAGCGATGTTCAAACTGCCATTCTTCGAATATGGAATTATCTGGAGAAATCTGGCTACTAAATTGCGCTATTGGCGGGCTGACAAAAACGATTTCACTTCTCATAAACTCTAAACAGGGTAAAAAGGAAGTAACAGTCTATCAGAATAATAACAGTTAAAAATAACCGACAGAACGATGAAAGTATATTTGTTCATTTCCAACCATAAGAAGTTGCTGAAGATGTATCTTCCATACATCGAAGCCTTGAATAAGCAGCTCGACATCACCAACAGCCTGGTTGATGCCGACATTGTGTTGATTATAGGAGCATGGACATGGCAGGGAGCCCAGATAGCCAAGAAAGCAAAGCAGATGGACATTCCCTACATCGTTTGTCCACTAGGCGATATTTCTGAGAGAAACTGCAAGAACCCTTACTTGAAGCGTTCACTGCAACAGTCTATGTATCAGAAAGCCATGTACGCCAAAGCCAACCTCATAGTAGCTACTACCCCTATGGAGAAAAACTATCTGGAAAAGAAAGGTTGGAACAAGCGCATCGCCCTGATTCGCTATGCAGGCTACAGTCATCTTACCAACACTGAAGCCATGATGCAAAACTGGCAGGAGACGGATGAGGAGACGCTGGCAGTCTTCGAGCAGCAAAAGGCAGAAGCCATCGCTGCCCAAACCAAACAGGCAATCATCGCACAGATTATGCAGATAAAAAGCCGCATGCCGCATCAGAATATTCCGCAAAAATATCTTGACGATTTACACACTCTCCTCTATGCTGATGATTATGATGAGGATGCTATCAAGCAAGAACTGGCAGAGAAGAAACTCTCTTCCTATGCCGCCTCCGTTTTCCAGACCATGACAGATAAAACAGGACTCACAGAAGGCTTCATGCCGATTCCTGCCAAAAAGGGCAGAAAGAGTAAAGAGATTCTGAAATTTGTGAAATAAAAGAAATCTGAAGTTTGTGAAATAAGAAGAAATGAACTTAGATAGAATAGAACAGCAGGCTGGTCATCTGCCAGCTTACCAGATAGCCGACTCTGTCAATGAAGCATTGATGGAGTCGGCTAACCTTGTTATTACAGCTCCTCCTGGAGCCGGCAAATCTACCCTCCTCCCACTCACCATTCTGCGGGGCATGAGTGATCAGGCATTGGAAGGCTTCATCCATAATCATCTTAAAAGTCAGGGTAAGATTCTGATGCTCGAACCGCGCCGCCTGGCTGCTCGCCAGATAGCCGAACGGATGGCACAGATTCTGGGAGAACCCGTGGGCAAAACCATCGGCTATCGGGTAAGATTCGAAAGCAAGGTTTCGGATGATACACGCATCGAAGTCCTTACCGAGGGCATTCTCACCCGAATGCTGGTCAATGATGCTACACTCGAAGGCGTTTCATGCCTCATCTTTGATGAGTTTCATGAGCGCAGCATCAATTCCGATCTGGCGTTAGCGCTGGCCCGGCAAACACAGGAAATCATCCGCCCAGACCTGAAGCTCATTATCATGTCAGCAACAATCGATGCTTCTATCATCTGCCAGGCACTTCAGGCTCCGCTTATCGAGAGTAAAGGCAGAATGTTTCCGATAGAAACCATTTATGCAGACCACGACATAGACAGATATCAGGTAGCGCAGGAAATGGCAGCCACAATCTGTCAGGCTTTCAGAAACCAGGAAGGCGACATTCTTGCCTTTCTGCCGGGACAGGGAGAAATCATGAAATGCGAAGAACTGCTTCGTTCTGCCTTATCTTCAACGGAAATCTATCCACTCTACGGCAACCTCTCGCCAGAAAAGCAGCGGCTCGCAATCGCTCCTTCCAAACCGGGTGAACGAAAAATCGTATTGGCCACTCCTATCGCCGAAACTTCTCTCACCATCGAAGGAGTAAGAATCGTTGTGGATTCCGGACTCTGCCGAAAACTGGTTTATGATGCCCGTACAGGCTTGAGCCATCTCGAAACCGTTCGTATCAGTCAGGACATGGCTACGCAGCGAAGGGGGCGTGCGGGCAGAATCACATCAGGCGTATGTTACCGGCTTTGGACACAGACCTCGGAACATCTGATGCCAGAACAACGGCTGCCCGAAATACTGGATGCAGATCTCTCTTCCATGGTTCTCGACATTGCAGCTTTCGGCGAAAACAAACCGGAACTGCTGCCTTGGCTCACCCTTCCTCCCAAGGGCAACCTCGTATTGGCACAGCAACTTCTTATGTCGCTCAACGCCCTCACTCCTGATCATGATGCTCACGCTCTCAGTGGCAGCATCACCGCAGAAGGCAGCAGAATGGCACAACTTCCTTGTCATCCGCGCATTGCCAAGATGATGATCAGCAGCGATTCTCCGACGAGCCAAGCCCTGGCCTGCGACATTGCTGCTCTGCTGGAAGAGAAAGACCCGATGGGCGAAAATGAGGATTCAGACATGACGCTCCGCCTTTCTATCCTACGTTCCGCACGCTGCAAGAAGAATCTGGGACGTTGGAACCGTATCGCTCAGATTGCCCAGGAATACAGGAAGATGCTGCGTATCAGGGAAGACAACGAGCCAATTGATGCTGAGGAAGTGGGCCATCTTATCGCCCTAGCCTATCCTGAGCGCATCGCCCATGCCACCGACCATGCGGGCAACTTCAAGATGTCGAATGGCAACACGATTTTCATCGACCCGTGCGACAGCATGGCAGCAAACGAATGGCTTGCCATCGCATCACTCAACCTCGCTTCAACCTCATCATCCAATCCCGCACAGAGACGTAAAGGAAGGGTATTTCTCTCAGCCCCCGTCAACTGGAAGAACTTGCCGGCACAAACCTGCGAGAATATTTCATGGGACAGCAAAGCGCTGGCAGTAAAGATGCAACAGGAAACACGGATAGGAACGCTCATCATAGACAGCAAGCCGATACAGAATGCCAACCGAGAGACTGTTTCTAATATTATCTGCGAAGCTGCCAGAAAAGACGGACTCAGCATGTTCGACTGGAACGAATCGGTTCATCGTCTTCAACTGCGCGTGGCACAAGTAGCTGAGTGGCATCCGGAATTAGAGATTTCCGACCTTTCAACGGAGCATCTCCTGACAACAGCCCGAGCGTGGCTCCCATTCTACCTCGAAGAAGGTGGTAAGATGAAGACTTCTGTTACTGAGCTAAAGAAACTCAACCTGTGCGAAATCTTATGGAACATCCTTCCTTACGACCTTCAGCAGGAGATAGACCACCTTGCTCCCACCCACATCCGTGTGCCATCGGGCAGCAATATCCGCATCGATTACCGCCAGGGGGCCGAAGCCCCGGTTCTGAGTGTGCGGCTTCAGGAGTGTTTCGGAATGACATCAACTCCCACTGTCGATGCTGGCAAACAGCCTCTTCTGCTTGAGTTGTTATCTCCCGGCTTCAAGCCCGTCCAGCTTACTCAGGATCTCGCAAGTTTTTGGCAAGGCACTTATTTCGAAGTCCGCAAGGAACTGAAGCGCCGTTACCCTAAGCATTACTGGCCGGAGAATCCGTTAGAGAGCCAGGCCGTGAGAGGTGTCAAACGATGATAAGAAGATGTTTGAACCAGTTAGATTAGTGTCATGCCCGACACACATAGGTAGCAGCCCTCGCTCTCCGAGCGTGGGCTGCATTAGAGGCAATGCCGCCGCTCGGAGAACTCGGCTACTAGATGATGGTGATCCAGATGCTCTCGCCTCGGTCTCTCGCCGCCGTGATGGCATTGACGAGGCGATGCAGCCAGATGCGGGAGTTTACCACCATGCCTCGGAGTTTGTTTTCGCCCGGCAGGATGCAGCCCTGCGTATCATCGGGGTAGTTGCCGGCATGGATGCGGATGCCCT
>OLXV01001570.1_pt1 | contig 11340 bp, 7 predicted proteins | sample 1673481 | NCBI WGS metagenome assembly OLXV01 (sample SAMEA103958113, study PRJEB25191) | human gut metagenome
TGCGCATTTCTGTCCGTACAGAAAAGGGGTGCCTCCGCGGCATGAGCGGAAAGGTTGGATATTGTAGTAAATTAGACAAAGACCGTCAATATAAAACCGCCCCACACCTACCGCCCAAGCTCCGTAATCCCCTCCGCAATCTCCTTAAAAACCGGGGCGCAGTCAACCGCGCCGGAAACACCGTCCTCCTTGACGATCACCACCGTGTACTCCGGCTGCTCGACCGGGAAGAAGCCGGCAAACCACGCCTGATCGACCGAGGCATCGCCGCCTCCCCAACCGCTCTCGGCCGTGGCGGTTTTGCCGGCGGCCGTGGTGTTCTCCGGCCGGGCGGCCGCACCGGTCCCCTCCTCCACCGTCGCGCGGAGGAACGCGCAAACCTTGTCGGCCGTCGCAGCGGTGCAGACCCGATAGCTTTCCGCCCCGTCGTAGCCGACAAAGCTGCCGCCGACAATCGCCCCTTTGATCACGCGCGGGAGGTTGGCGACGCCGCCGTTGGCCAGCGCGCTGTAAATCCCGGCAACATGCAGCGGCGTCAGCATAAGCTCCCCCTGCCCGATCGCCAGATTGGCTGCCGCCGCAGGTGAGGAGAGATTCTCCGCCGAGGGCAGCCTGCCGGCATCGCTGACCACGCTTTTGCTCAGGACAATCTCGCTGTCCAGCCCGCATTTTTTGCAAAGCTTTAAAAAAGACTGCCCGTCGATCCCGCCGGAAAGGGTGTAGAAAAAGCAGTTGCAGGACTGCGCCACCGCCTCGCGGAAACCGACTCTGCCGTGTCCTTCGGTTTTGTGGCAGGCGAAAACGCGGCCGCCGACCGCCAGGCTTCCGGTGCAGTCGACCATCATATTTTCGTCCACCCCCGCCTCCAGCGCGGCAGCAGCCACCAGCGGCTTAAAAACCGACCCGACGTTATAGGCGGTCAGCGCCCGGTTGAGAAAAGGCGCGCCGGCATCGTCCAGGCTGGCAGCCACATTGGTCTGCAAAAAATCCGGCCGGCTGACCATGCTGACTACCTCCCCGGTCGAGACCCGCATCACCACAACCGCCCCTGACGTAATTCCCTCGGCCGCCGTTTCGCAGATCTGCTGAATCTCCCGGTCGATGGTCAGTACGACCCCGTCGGCGGAGGCGGCGGGCAGAACCACCTCCGGCGAGACGCCCGGCAGAATCTCTCCAACCGCGCTGACCGCATACCGAACCTTGATCTCCTCCCCCTGATAAAGCAGAGGGTCAAAATCCTTTTCAATGCCCGAGGCGCCGTGCCCCTCCCCGTCCAGATAGCCGATCAGGTGCGCCGCAAGGCCGCTGTACCGCACCGGCAGCAGAACCGAGGTAAGCCCCGCGCCGACCACCGGCGCAGCGCCCGTCACGACGGCCGGGCGCCCCGCCTCCAGCCGGGAGAGAGCCGCCTCGGCCGCCGATCCCTCCAGCGCCGCCGAAAGGGAGACCGCCGCCTGCTCGGTCGGGGCGGCGGCAATGCAGTACTGCTCGCCGCTGCCGGTCAGAGGCAGAAATCGCGCGTCATAGATATTTCCCCGCGTCTCACCCAATTTCACCGAGAGACTGGCACTCTCCTTCGCGGCGGCGGCCGCGTCGGCCGGCAGCATGAGAAAGGCCAGGCGTACGCCGCACACCGTGAACAGCACCAGAACGCAGACCAGCGAAAAGGTCAGCCGCCCGACCCGCAGACTCCGCTCCCGCCGCATCAGAGATAAGCTCCCAACGCCTCAACAAACTCCTGCTCCACATGAAGAAGCCGTTCGGCCACCTCCCGCACGCGCTCGTCTCCGCCGGCCAGCTTGTTCAAATACCCCTTGATCTTCTTGATGCCCATATTGGTTCCGTCGGTCAAAAAATCGGCAATCTTCCGGTCGGTGTTCTCCACCATCAGCTTCATACCGACGCTCATAACCACGCTGCTGTGCTCCATCAGATTCGGCTCCTTGGCCTCCTCCCCGACCTCGCCCAGCAGCTCGTGCAGCCGCTCGCCCAGCGACTCGTGAGAGGCGATGGTCCTCTCAATCAGCGCCTGCAAATCATCCGATTTTGCGTCGTCCTGCACACGGCGGAGGGTGTCCAGCGCCATTTTGGAGCCGAAATTGCACTCCCGCAGCAGCTTGATTTCATTTTCAGTCATGCTATGCATCTCCTTCGTTTTTGTGTTAGTATGCCCACCGCAGCCCCTTTTTGCGCAAAAAATCTCCCTTCGGAAATCAAATCCAAAGGGAGAATAGATGCGCGCAGCTTTTCGTCAGCTTTCCAGATCCTCAATCACCCTGACCAGCTCCTCTTCGGTATAGACCTCGATCCCGATGGTCAGCAGCTCCTGATCGTGCCGGGGCAGAGAGCTGGCGCGCAGCCCCTCAATATAATAGGAGGGTTCTTCTGCCCCGCCCTTGAAAACGCCGACCGCATTTTCGACCGACCTTACCGTGTACAGCGGCCCGGAAACCGGCTGCTCCCGCTTTGGAACGCCGGCCGCGGCCGTCAGCACCAGCGCCAACGCGCAAAAGGCCAGCAGCGCCAGCAGGGAGAAAGCGATAACAAACCCTTTTTTCGCCGGCAGCAATCGCATAAAACCGACTCCTTTTCTATGGATATTGAAAGGGCGACCCAGCCTTTTCCACACCTTTAAAGCTATCCGACCGGCCGCTTTTTTACGTTTATTCTGCCCGTAAAGAGGCCGTTTTATGCGGCATTCACAAAGCCGGAAGGAAGTTTTTTCAAAAAATGACCAAATTGTAACCACTTTTTCAAATTTCTATGCTATAATAGCGAGTGTATTTGCCTGCATTTTGCAGGCGTGCATCTGCGGGAAAGATCGGCACAAGGCCGCCGCGCTTCCGCAATCAATTTCCCGACAGGCTTGAAAGGAGATGCTGCATCAAGATGAGCAATCGACGGTATGATTCGGACGATTATGAAGCTCAGTTTCCAAGCCGAAACGAAAAGGATGCGCAGTCCTTCGATCTCAACAGCTTTGCCAGCCGCGGCCGGCAGGGCGATGGACGAAAGGCTGCAGACGGAACCGGAAAAGGCAAAAAAAGCGCCGGCTCCGATAAAAAAGGACGTGGACACGCCCACGAGGCAGAGGGGACGCATACCTCCTCCGCGCGGCGAGGCCGCAGCAAAAAGCCGAAGAAAAAGCGCGGCCCCGCAGCCAGAATCGGGCAGATCGTTTTATCCATCTTTCTGATCTTTGTCATCACCGGCTGCCTGATCGTCGGTACCTTTGCAGTATATGTTTTCGGCTTTGTGGATGACACGCTCGACGACGATTTGAACGAGCTGAAAATGGACTTCACCACCACTCTGTATGTGAAGGACGGCAACACGGGCGACTATGTCGAGTACCAGCGCCTGCACGGAGAGCAGAACCGCATCTGGATCGGCATTGATCAAATGCCGGAGGATCTGATCAACGCCTATATCGCGATCGAGGACAAGCGCTTCCTCTCCCACAACGGCGTCGACTGGAAGCGGACGATTTCGGCCTTTGCCAACATGTTCCTCAACCTCTACTCCTCCAACCAGGGCGGATCGACCATCACCCAGCAGCTGGTCAAAAACCTGACCGGCGACAACGACCAGCGGCCGATGCGTAAAATCCGGGAGATTATGCGCGCCCGCTATGTTGAAAACAACTACACCAAGGAAACCATCATCGAATGCTACCTCAACACCATCGCGCTGGCCAACGGCATCTACGGGGTGGAGGTTGCTTCCAACTACTATTTCGGCAAGAGCGCGTCCGATCTGGACGTGGCCGAATGCGCGACCCTCGCCGCCATGGCGAAGGAGCCGGAGCGCTACCGCCCGGACGAGCATCCGGACAACAATAAGGAGCGCCGCCTGACCGTGCTGTTTGAGATGTACGATCAGGGGCTGATCACAGCGGAGGAGTATGAGGCCGCCAAGGCGGAGGATGTGGTCATCACCGCCTCTCGCGAGAGTTTGAACGAGGCCGAGTCCAACACCTACTTTGTCGATACGGTAATCGACAACGTGATCCATGATCTGATGGACACCTACGGCTATGACCAAACCTACGCCTCCAACCGCTTCTACAACGGCGGATACAAAATTTACTGTACGCTTGACCCCAAGATTCAGGAGGTGCTGGACACCGTCTACACCACCGACAGTAACTTTGCCAAGCTGACCAACAAAAAGAACCCGGACGAGGCTGTACAGTCGGCCATGACCGTCATGGATTATGAAGGACACATCGTCGGCATCGTCGGCGGCCGCGGAAAAAAGACCGGCGTGCGTGAACTGAACCGCGCCTACAACGTGGCGCGGCAGCCCGGATCCACCATGAAGCCGATCGCCGTTTACGCCCCCGCGCTGGAGTCCAATCTGATCACCTACAGCTCCAAGGTCCTTGACCAGCCGATTCAGGCCAACATCGGCGGCAAGACGCAGAACTGGCCGAAAAACTCCTACTCCGGCTACATCGGTACGACCAATGTGAAAACCGCGCTGGAACGCTCGATCAACACCGTGCCGGTTCGGATTCTGCAGGAGCTGACGCTGGAGAGCTCGTTTGAGTTCCTGACGGCCAAGATGGGCATCACTACACTGGATGAAGTCAACGACCTCAATCTCGGATCGCTGGCGCTGGGCGGCAGCTACAGGGGCATCACGCCGACCGAGCTGACGGCCGCCTTTGCGACCTTCGGCAATCTGGGAAAATATTACAAGCCCACAACCTACTCCAAAATCACCGACCAGTACGACGAGGTGGTGCTGGAGCCGACCAAGCCTACCGTAGCCATCGGCGAGGACACCGCCAACATCATGAACAAGCTGCTGCAAAACGTCATCTACGGCAGCAGCGGTACCGGTACATCGGCGCAGTTCGGCACGCTGCCGCTCTACGGAAAGACGGGTACAACCTCCGACAACAACGACCGCTGGTTCGTCGGCGGATCGCCCTACTACATCGCCGCCTGCTGGTACGGGTTCGACACCCCCTACACGCTGAATGTCAGCGGCAACCCGGCGCTCAACGTCTGGAAAAAGGTGATGAGCCAGATCAACTCCGGGCTGGAGTATAAGGACTTCCCGCAGAGCGAGGCGGTCGTATACGGCCGCTACTGCACCGAAAGCGGCATGGCCGCCACCGGCAACTGCTCCTCCACCGCCTACGGCTGGTTCAAGGCGAGCTACCGCCCGGCCTGCACCACCCACGGCGGAAAGCTGCTGGACGCGGCCAGCAGCAAGCCCACGGGTATCAACTCCTCTTATTCCGGAGGCGGCACGAGCAGCCGCACAAGCAGCCGGACCTCCTCCACGGCGACAAGCAGCACCTCCTCCGCCTCTTCGGGGGAGAGCTCGAGCAGCAGCACCTCCTCCGCCGCGAGCGAATCGACCACCAGCAGCTCTGCACCGACCACCTCTGTGGAGGAGGATCTGGATTAAGCTTTTGCTGCAAAGGTTTTGCTTTCCATCAAAAAGGCCGTCCCTTCCAAAGCCGAAGGGGCGGCCTTTTTTCTCGCGCCGCACCGGATAAAGCGCGAGGCGGCGCACAAAATTTTACGCTTCTTCATCCGAAAGTTTGGGCAGGTTTTTGCGCCGCTCCGTTTTGCATTTGCCGCCGCAGCGTAGTATAATAGGCAAGGTGTGCACGCCCTCCTCAAAAGACGGGGCAGACGCCGTATCTGAAATAAGGAAAGCTTAGGTTTTGATAAAGTATGATTAAGGATTTAACCGTCGGAAGCCCCGAAAAAGCGCTGCTGCGCTTCACGCTGCCCATGTTTGTCAGCGTCGCCTTTCAGCAGTTTTACAACATGGCCGACAGCCTGATTGCCGGCCGCTTTGCCGGTGAGGATGCCCTGGCCGCGGTCGGCGCCTCCTACCCGATCACGATGATTTTCATGGCGATCGCCGTCGGCTGCAACATCGGCTGCTCGGTCGTCATCTCCAACCTGTTCGGGGCCAAACGGATCGGCGAGATGAAAACCGCCATCTCCACCACGCTGATCGCCTCCTCCGTCCTGTCGGCGGTGCTGACGGTGGCCGGTGTCATCCTCACCTCCCCCATGATGCGGATGATTCAGACCCCCGCAAACATCTTCTCCGACGCGGCGCTCTACCTTCGCATTTATACCGGCGGTTTTCTCTTCCTCTTTATTTACAACGTCTGCACCGGCGTTTTTCAATCGCTCGGAGATTCCAACACCCCGCTCTATTTTCTGATCGGGTCGTCGGTCGGCAATATCCTGCTCGACCTCTGGTTTGTCGCCGGCTTCCATTGGGGCGTGGCCGGAGTGGCCTGGGCGACCTTCCTGGCGCAGGGCGCGGCCTGCATTCTGGCCTTCATCACCCTGCTCCGGCGCGTCGCCAAAATCAAGGGCGAGGGCGAGGTGCGCCGCTTCTCCCTGCCCATGCTCGGCCGGATCGGGAAAATGGCCGTTCCCAGCATTTTACAGCAGAGCTTTGTCTCGGTCGGAAACCTGTTTATCCAGGGCATCATCAACAGCTACGGCTCCTCGGTCATCGCGGGATATTCGGCTGCCATCAAGCTCAACACCTTCGCCATCACCACCTTTACCACCATGTCCAACGGTCTCTCCAGCTTTACGGCGCAAAACATCGGCGCCGGAAAGAACGACCGCGTCGCCCGCGGGTATCGTGCCGGAAACCTGATGATCCTCTGCTTTGCGCTCCCCTTTTGCCTGCTCTTCGTTTTCGCAGGCCGCAGCATGGTCGGCCTCTTCATGACTTCGGAGAGTGAGACCGCGCTGGCCGTCGGGGTGGAGTTTTTGCGCATCGTCTCCCCCTTCTATCTGGCGGTCGGCATCAAGCTGATCGCGGACGGCGTGCTGCGCGGTGCGGGAAACGTGGTGCTCTTCATGATTTCGACCTTTTCGGATTTGATTACGCGGGTTGTGCTGGCCTTTATCCTCTCTGTCCCGTTCGGCGCAACCGGCATCTGGATCTCCTGGCCGGTCGGCTGGGTGCTGGCCGCCGTGCTGGCTGTCGGCTTCTATTTCTACAGCTCCCGCAGCCGCGAGAGGCAGACCGGACTTGGCTACGACGCGGCGCACGCAGCCCTCCCTTTCGTGGAGGAAGAGGGCTGCGATATCTGAAAACCGACTGCAAAGCCGGGAGGAATGAAAGCGCCTCCCGCCTGACGCCGTCCCCGCAAAAGCACCATAAACGCTGCAAAACCGGGAACCCCCGGAGGCTTATGCCCCCGGGGGTTCCCTTATGTTTTTCTTATATGGGCAAGCAGGAAAGCTTCCCCTTTTTTTCTTTGCTTTTGCAGACTGCGTCCAGCCTTATCCGGCGACAATCTTCGCCCGCAGCGCCACCACGTCAGAGACGGTCAGCAGCTCGTCGGCATCGTCGAGGTTTCCGGCCGCAAGCTCGCGGTCACTCCACGTGCCATTCATAATCAGCTGCCGCAGCGCCACCACGTCAGAGACGGTCACCTCTCCGTCGTCATTCACATCGCCGGAAAGGATCGGCTTCTCTCCACCGGTAATCTGCACCGACGCGGTCACCGTGATGCCGTCGGGATTGCGCCAGTCGGTTCCATCCAGCGTCAGGCTGCCGGTAATCGTCTGTTCGCCCGCGACCTCCGGCCGATAGGCGGAGGCATCCCACGCAACCGGGCAGAGAACCTCTATCCCGCTGCTGAGCACAACCTGCACCTTTTCCGGCAGATCGAGGTCGGAAAACGCCGTGCCCGCCTCGGCCGAGAGAGCCGGAGAAGCACTCGCGACGCCGCGCACCATATACAGCGCGTCGTCGGTCGGAAGCGGCTTTCCGCTGTCGACATACAGCGAAATTTCCGCAAGCTGCATCTTGTGTTCGCCGGTCTCGGTCGGAATTTTATCATAGTCGATGTGCAGCTTGTAGTAGGCATAGGCCGTCGGCTCTGCAAGGTCGAAAACCGTCTCTGTGCTGTTTGCCTTCGGCAGATCCGTGCAGCCGACCTTGGTATCCATCGCGGTCCAGTTCTCTCCGTCGGCAGAGCCGTAGAGAACCCAGTCGGTAGGATTCCGGCTGGAGTACCGAGCCGTATCGCCCCCCGTAGTCAGGCTGTAGCGCACCGCCTCCACCGGGCCGGCCGTAACCTTCCAAACGATATCCGCGGTGCTGATCGCCGGCTTGGAATAAAGCTTGGTGTTCCCCTTGCCGTCAAAGGCTTTTTCCACGCCCTCGTTGTTGTTTTCTCCAAAGCGCGGCCCCGCCAGCACAGTCACCTCGGTCGCATTGTCGATTTTGCGCGTTGCGTCGGCGAGCGCGCCATAGACGCGGATGTTCTGCAGCGCGGCCGAGGCGGGCGCGTCGGCCATCAGAAGCTTTACATACCGCGCCTTGTGCAGGCCGTTCAGAACGGTATAGCTATCGCTGTTTGCGCCCGGCCGCAGAATATTGCCGGCCGTTTCCCAGCTGTTGCCGTCGGTGCTGCACAAAACCTCTACCGGGCCGGGGAGGCTGTTCGCCTCTCCGGTCGAGAAGGCGACGGCCGACAGGTTGGTGAGGTTCTCCAGCCCCAGCGTCACTTCCCAGAACACGCGGCCGCTGTACGCCCCGGAGGTGAGGCTGCAGGCCGCCGTTTCTCCCGTTTCCGTCCCTGCCTTCAGGTTGGAGGAGATCGTCGCCGTAAGGGCGAGATTCTCAAGGCCGTCCAGCACAGACAGGGTATTCGCACTCGGCACCGAAACACCGCCGGCGTACGAATTTGCCGGAATGTCGATGATCTTTTCCGCCGCGGTCTGCGGGACGGCGTCCTTGATCGGCCGCGCCTCACAATAGACGCCGAAATGGTCGGAGCAGGGATGGTTGTGATAGGTCTTTCCGTTATAATCAAAGGTAAACATGTCGTTGACAACGGTATACCGTCCCACCTCAAACATGCCCTTTGTCAGAAAGATAAAATCAATCGGGCTTTTGGTGTAATCCACATTGGGGGTGGAGTTGATCTCCCCCAGATTGCCCGACTCCCATGCGTCGGGATTCTGATACTCGCAGAAGGTTTTTCCGCCCACCACAATGCTTTTGGCAATCTGCTTGGAATCGTCCATAATGCTGGTCATGGCCTCATGCACTGTGCTGTCCTCGGTCGAGTTGTAGTCGCCGGTGGACACGGCCGGAATATTCCCGTACTTTTCACTGATCCGGGTGATGCGGGCCGTGATGATCCGGATGCCGTTCTCTCTTGCGAGGTCGCTGGTGTGATCCACATGGGTATTGAAGTGGATGTACCTCTCCCCTGTCTCCTGATTTTCCAGAACGGCATAGGTGCAGATGCGGGTGTTGGAGGCATTCCAGGCTGTCCCGGACTTCTGATCGGGCGTTTCAGACAGCCAGAAGGTATCCGCCTCCAGCAGCTTATATTTATCCGCCTTATAAAAAACCGGCGCGAATTCGTTTCCCGTTCCGGTGGCGGTCAGATCGTCCGTGCCGCTGTCCCGGCCAACGCCGACATAAGCGTAGCCGCGCTTTGCCATCTCCGGCCGCAGATAGAGCATCCAATCGTTGGTTGCCTCCTGAAAGCCGACCGAGTCCACGTCATACCCCTCAATCAGCGTGAGCAGGTGCGCCCCCCGGACCGAGGTGGAAAAAGCGCCGTGGCTGGTGGTGTCATAGCGCAGGTTAAAGGACATCAAATGTAAATATTCCGCGTCGTCGGTAGGCGTAAAATCCTCCAGCGTAGCGCCAGCCGTCATCGAAAAGCTGAGCAAAAGCGCAAGGATAACCGCCACAGCGGACAAAAGCTTCGGTTTATACATCATAAAAACACCCTTTCAAAAACATGGTTTTTTATATTGTAACAGCGCCCCTTTCTCTTTTACATAAAATTTTTGTCTAATAATAACAAATATTTGACATTCCACTCGCCGGAGCGTCAAGCGGGCGCACCGCTGCCTCTCCCTTCCCCGGTGAGGCAGCCCCTCGTCGGTCGGCGCGCCCGCTTCATTCCGGCAAAAAGGCCTCTGCCGGGACGAAGCGAAAAAGAAAAATGTCATCCCAAGTGATTTTTGTATTGACATTTCCACGAAGTATGGTATAATAAATCTCGCGGTTTTCGAGGCATGGGCCATTAGCTCAGTTGGTTAGAGCAACCGGCTCATAACCGGTCGGTCCGGGGTTCGAGTCCCTGATGGCCCACCAGTTTCCCGCGGAATATACAGGGGTATAGCTCAGATGGTAGAGCAGTGGTCTCCAAAACCACGTGCCGAGGGTTCGAGTCCTTCTGCCCCTGCCAAAAGAAAAACCAGTCCTTTTTGAGGGCTGGTTTTTCTTTTTGGGCGGATGAGAGCACCTCTTCCAAAGCGCAGAGGTTGGCGGTTTACGGCGCATGTTTCCGACCTGCCTTAAATCCTCCTTACCGGCCGCAAAACGCGTGCAGTCGAACGATGTCGGCAGGACTTTCAGAGAGATTTTGCAAAAATCCCGTTTTTTCAAAAAAATATTGTTGACAGGCGGCACGGCAAATGCTATAATAATCGAGCGCCCGAAAATGCGAGTGTGCTGGAACTGGCAGACAGGCACGTTTGAGGGGCGTGTGTCTTTGACGTACGGGTTCAAGTCCCGTCACTCGCACCATATCGAGTGTTCTTAACCAACCTGAGAGTTGGATGAGGACACTCGATTTCTTTTTGCCCTTTTGTGCCTCTTCGTATGTATGAGCAGGAGCTGTCCTGCTCCTTTTGTTATGCCGTTTTCGGCTCGGTTAAATACTTGGTCGCGACACCTTTTCTGGTATCGGCGACGATATTCGGTCTGTGAGATACTTCGGGTATTTCCACGTACCCGACAAAGCGGTAATAGATAACGATTCTTTGGGTTCTGCTTTTGCCTTTGCCCTCTGTTTCAAACACATCAATGTGGTCGATGAGTTCATGCAGCAGCGGTGCGGTCAGTCTGTCCATTCGCATAAACCTGCGGATTGCCGAAGTGAAATTTTCACGTTCCTGTTCGCGCTGTCCGCATTCGGAAAGCTTTTGACGAAGCGCCTTTATTTTTGTTTTCAGCTCCAGCCTTTCCGTTTCATATTTGTGGGACAACTGCATAAACCATTCGTCACTCACCTTGCCGATAGCATTATCCTCATAAAGCTTTTCAAAAGCAAAAACGCGGTCTGTATTTATCGTAAAAGAATTAAAACAAAAATTGCTCCGCTATGCAGCAGAGCAAGGAATAAAAAGTGGTATGATTTTTGTAACCCGCACAGGCAAGCCGATAAGCCGCACAAATATTTGGCGAGAAATGAAAGCGTTATGCGAGGAAGCAAACGTCAACCCGCAAAAGGTTTTTCCACATAACCTGCGCCATCTGTTTGCAAGGGTGTTTTACGGAATTGAAAAGGATATTGCCAAG
>OLXV01001577.1_pt1 | contig 11310 bp, 6 predicted proteins | sample 1673481 | NCBI WGS metagenome assembly OLXV01 (sample SAMEA103958113, study PRJEB25191) | human gut metagenome
CCTGGTCGGCGATGGCGCGGGTGATGGCCTGACGGATCCACCACGTCGCGTAGGTCGAGAACTTGTAGCCTTTGGTATAGTCGAACTTTTCAACAGCCTTGATAAGGCCGAGATTGCCCTCCTGAATGAGATCGAGGAACAGCATGCCGCGGCCGACATAGCGCTTGGCGATGCTCACGACGAGACGGAGGTTTGCCTCCGCCATGCGGCGCTTGGCCTCCTCGTCGCCCTGCGACATGCGCACGGCGAGCTCGATCTCTTCCTCCTGCGTGAGCAGGCTGACCTTGCCGATCTCCTTGAGATACATGCGCACGGGGTCGTCGGTCGAGTAGGAATCCACCATGCTGTCGGCTTCGGCGATCTCCTCTTCGGTGACCTCATCGATCTCCTCGAGCTCGTCGAGCGCGGGAAGGAGCTCGTCATCGTCGATGGGCGGCAGATCCTCGCCGACGGTCTCGATGTTCAGCTCTTCGAGCGTATCGTAAAACCGGTCCATCTGCTCCTGTGAGAGATTCAGCCCGTCGATGACGTCCGCGATCTCCTTGAGCGTCAGCTTTCCGGCCTTCTTGCCCTTTTCGATCAGGTTGGACAGGCGCTCCTCGCGGGATTTCTGCGTGTCCTCCGGCTTTTCCTTCTTGCCGCGCGCGCCGTGGGTGGGCTCAAGCTCGTCATCCTCGGGAACGTCCGCGATCTCTTCCGGCTCGTCGGTCGCGAGAATGGCATCGGCCAGCGCCGTAAGAGCCTCTCCCTCGCTGACGGGCGCGGATTCGGGCAGCTTCGCCTCCGGCAGCTTTTCTTCCGGCATGTTCTTTTCTTTCTGCTCGCTCATCGTTTATCCTCCAAAACTTTTTGTCTTTCTGTATTTTTCCGCCAGAGCGCGGAGATCGTCCTCGGCGTCCTCCGTGCGTCCGGTAATAACGGCTATGTAATCGGATATGGCCTTGTCCGCGTGGGAAAGGTCCTCCGGCGCGCCGAGCACCGAGGTGAAGTGGCTCATCTCGTCGCCGGTGAACTGTCCGGCCAGCACCGCCATGGAGATCGTCTCGCCGGTCTGCACGCGGCGCAGAAGCTCGCGGTAGAGCCGCGCGAGCACGGGAGAGGAAAAGCTCTCCGGCGGCGGCAGGGTCTTGCCCTTCGCCGCGCCCGGATCGAGATACAGTATCCGGATCAGGCCTTCCTCGGCGCGCGCCGAGCGCGGATCGTCGTACCGGATGGAGCGCTGCGCGGGTTGCGCCGTCTGCGTGGGGCGGGCGGCGTCGCGCGCTTCCCGCTTTTTCGCGTCGGCAATGCGGCGGCGGCGCAGCCGTTCGGCCTCCTGCAGCACCGCCTCGCGCGATATGCCCGCCTTTTCCGCCACGCGCGCGGCGTATACCTCGCGCTCGACCGCGCCCGGCAGTGACGCCAGAAGCGAGGCCGCACTCTTGAGATAGTCCACGCGCCCCTCGTCGGTCGTGGGCGGGTTTTTCGCCTCCACGTCGCGCAGCCGGTATTCGATCTGTCCGGCGCTCGCGTCAATGAGATTGCGGAAGGCATCCGCGCCGTTTTTCTTGATGAACTCGTCCGGGTCCTTCGCGCCCGGCACCTGCAATACGCGCACCTTGAGATCGAGCTTCTCGAGAATGCCGATGCCGCGCGAGGCCGCCTTTTTTCCCGCCTCGTCGCTGTCGTAGCAGAGAACGACCTCGTTCGTGTAGCGCGAAATAAGCCGCGCCTGCTCGGGCGTGAGCGACGTGCCGAGCGAAGCGACCGCGCCGTCAAACCCCGCCTGATGCAGGGAGACGACGTCAATGTTGCCTTCTACGAGAATGATATACCCGTTTTTTGACTTTTTAGCCAGATTCAAACCGAAAAGATTATGGCTTTTGCTGAAAACGGGCGTTTCGGGGCTGTTTAAGTACTTCGGCTCGCCGTCGCCGAGAATGCGGCCGGAAAAGCCGATCACGCTGCCGCGCACATCGATGACCGGGAACATGAGGCGGTTGCGGAAGGCGTCGTACACGCCGCCGGACTTGCCGTGCTTCACGAGGCCGGCCTCGAACATCTCCTGATCGCTGTACCCCTTCCTGCGCATCGCATTCGCGAGCGATTCCCACGAATCGGGCGCGAAGCCGAGACCAAAGCGCGTGACCATCGCCGGAGAAATGGCGCGGCGGCGGACATAGTCCTGTGCCGGGGCGCCCTGCGGCGATTTGAGCATATCATGGAAAAACCGCGCCGCGTCCCGGTTGAGCTCCAATAGCCGCGCCCGGCGGGACGTATCCTCGCTCTGCGCTTCCTCCGGCAGAGGCATGTTCGCGCGCCGCGCCAGAAACGCCACGGCGTCCGGGAACGAGAGATTTTCGATCTCCATGATGAAGTTGATGACGCCGCCGCCCTTGCCGCAGCCGAAGCAGTGGTAGATCTGCTTATCGGGCGCAACGGAGAACGAGGGCGTTTTCTCGCTGTGGAACGGGCACAGGCCGAAGAGGTTCGCCCCGCTCTTTTTTGTCAGCCGGACGTACTGACTCACCACGTCCACAATGTCGTTGCGCTCGGTCAGCTCGTCGAGAAACCGTTCGGGAAATGCCATGATACGTCCGCCTCCTATTGCAATAAATTTTGGTTGGAAGCCCGGCATCCGGCCAGGCTTCTTTCGTTTGCCGTGCAGCGCTTATTTCACGCTCCACGCCATGGGGATGAATATCTCGCCGTACTGATAGATCGCGTAGTCGTCCGTCATGCCGGAGACATAGTCCGTCACGGCGCGCTCGAGCCCGTCGCGCTCCATAATGCCGCGGAAATCGTCCGGCAGTTTCTCGGGATACCGGCAGTAATGCTCCCAGATGCCGCGCAGGATGTTCTCGACCTTGGCCTCCTCGCCCTTGGCGACGGGGTTGTGGTACACGCGGTCGTAAAGAAATTCGTGGAACACGTCCCAGACTTCCTGCATATCGTCCGAAATGCCGACATTTCCCGCGCCGCTCGTCCGGATGATGTTATCGACGAGCGAGTTGATGCGGCGGCTGTTGCGCGTGCCGAGCCGCTTTACGATGATCTCCGGCAGCTCGGACTCCGCGACGATGCCGGCGCGCATCGCGTCGTCCAGATCGTGATTCAGATACGCCACATGGTCGCACAGCCGCACGACGACGGCCTCGCGGCTCTCCTCGGGATGGCCCTTTGTGTGGGCAAGAATGCCGATGCGCGTTTCCTGGCAGAGATTGAGCCCCCGGCCGTCCTTTTCGATGCAGTCCACCACGCGCAGCGACTGCTCGTAATGCCGGAAGCCGGGGCCGTAAATTTCGTTGAGCGCCCGCTCCCCGGCGTGGCCGAACGGCGTGTGGCCGAGATCGTGGCCGAGAGCGATGGCCTCGCACAGATCCTCATTGAGCCGCAGCGCCCGCCCGACGGTGCGCGCAAGGCGCGTTACCTCCAGCGTGTGCGTGAGCCGGGTGCGGTAATGGTCGCCCTCCGGCTGGAGAAAGACCTGCGTTTTGTGCTTGAGACGCCGGAACGCCTTCGAGTGCGTGATGCGGTCGGCGTCGCGCTGAAAGCATGTGCGCACGGGATCCTCTTCCTCCGCGCGGCGGCGGCCGTGGGAATCGGCGGCGCGCACGCCGAAGTCACCCACCAGAATTTTTTCCAGCTCCTCGCGTTCCTGCCGCGGACAAGTCATGCGCTCCGCCTCCTTGAAAGCAAAAAAGTAATGCAGAAGACCTCTGCATTACTTATATACGACATTGCCCGCGATTTTCCCTGCTTTTCGGAGAAAAAATTTTTAAATTATTCTTCCTCCCGCTCCGGGCGGAAAACGCTCTCGCCGAGACGCGCCTCGGCTTCTCCGGCGGTCGCGTCGCGCAGGAGCGTCACAAAGCTCTCGCTCTGCGTCTCGGGCGCGGAAAAAACGATCTCGACCTCCGCGCCGAAGAGCGTTTCCTCAACGCGCGCGCCGCGCTCTTCCAAAAGGCGGCGCAGCCGTTCGTACCGGGCGTAGGAGCAGGCAAAGCTCCCGCGCCGCCATGGGCGCATGACGGCGGTGCCCGCCTCGCGCAGCGCGGCGCGGGCCGCGGCGGAGTAGGCGCGCACGAGCCCGCCCGAGCCGAGCAGCGTTCCGCCGAAATAGCGCGTCGTGACGCAGCAGACGTCCGTCACCCCCGCGCCCTGCAGCACGGCGAGCGTCGGCTGGCCGGATGTGCCGCCCGGCTCGCCGTCGTCCGACCAGCGAAGGATGTTCCCCTCGCGCAGGACGTAGGCGAAAACGTTGTGCGTCGCGTCGGCATACGTCCGGCGCATTTCGTCGATGAACGCCTTTGCTTCGTTCTCCGATGTCACGGGCTTTATATGGCCGATAAACCGGCTTCGTTTGTCCTCATATTCCGCCTCGCCGTATCCGGCGGCGGTACGGTACGGCGTCATTGCTTCAGCTCCTCCGTGATGCGTGCGAGCAGCGTGTCCACGCCCTCGCCGGTGCGCGCGGAAATGCACACGCCGTCGCGCGTGTGGGGAAGCTCCGTAAGCGCCGGGATCGCGTCGCACTTATTATAAATGCGCAGCACCGGCGTGGCGGACGCTCCCAGCTCGCGGATGAGCGCGTCGGTGACCTTCGCCTGCTCCTCCCAGTCGGGCGCGGAAACATCGATGACGTGCAGCAGGAGATCGGCGTACCGCAATTCTTCGAGCGTGGCCTTGAACGCCTCGATGAGATTCGTCGGCAGCTTGCGGATGAAGCCGACGGTGTCGGAGAGCAGGATCTCCCGCTGAAGCTCCGGCAGCCAGAGACGGCGCGTCGTCGTGTCCAGCGTATCGAAAAGGCGGTCGTTCGCCGGGATGTCCGAGCGCGTCAGACGGTTGAGCACCGTGGATTTTCCGGCGTTCGTGTACCCGACGAGCGCGACCATCGGCATGGCGTTTTTCTCGCGGCGGCGGCGCTGCGTCGAGCGGACGCGGCGCACCTGTTCGAGATCGGCCTGCAGATTCTGGATGATCCGGCGGATATGCCGCCGGTCGGTCTCGAGCTGCGTTTCGCCGGGGCCGCGCGTGCCGATGGGCGCGCTCGTACCGGCCTGGCGCTTGAGATGGGTCCACATGCCAGTCAGCCGCGGCAGCAGATATTCATACTGCGCGAGCTGCACCTGCAGCCGGCCCTCCTTTGTGCGGGCGCGCTGGGCGAAAATATCGAGAATGAGTCCGCTCCGGTCCACGACGCGCACGCCGAGCTCTTCCTCGATCGCCCGCGCCTGCGAGGGCGAGAGCTCGTTGTCGATGACTACGAGATCGCACTCGTTGTTCGTTACGATCTCCTTTATTTCCTGCAATTTGCCCGCGCCGAGAAAACTGCGCGGGTCGGGCGACTGGCGGGTCTGCAAAACCATGGCGACCGTGTCCGCGCCCGCGGTATCCACGAGCGCGGCAAGCTCCTCCATCGAAATTTCGGTGGAGCGCTCCTCGGCGTCCATGCTCGATGCGGAAAGCCCCGCGAGCACCGCCCGTTCTCTTTTCTGCGTCAAGTCCTGAATGGGTAAACCCTCCCGGTCAATCGTCCGTTTCATCCTCGGGCAGCTTCTCCACGAGGATCTTTTCCACGCGAAGCCCGTCCTCGCCCATGGCGAGCACCTTTACGCGAAGACCGTCCGCCTCCACGGTATCGCCCACCTTGGGGAACGCGCCGAACTTCTCGATCGTCCAGCCGCCGGCGGTGGCGCTCGCGGTGTCGAGCGATTCCTCGGTCACGTCCAGAAGCTCCGCAAGATCGCCGATGGGGAGATCGCCGTCGATCTCATACATGCCGTCCGGCCGCTCAACGATCTCGTCTTCGACCTCGTCGGTCTCGTCCCAGATGTCGCCGACAAGCTCTTCGAGCACATCCTCGAGCGTCACGATGCCGAGCGTTCCGCCGTATTCGTCCGTGACGACGGCGAGATGCTGCTGGTTTTTGCGCAGCTGCGCGAGCACGTCCGGCAGCTTCACGGTCTTATAGATATACAGCGGCTTCATAAGGTTGCTGCGGATGTCCGCGTCGGGATCGTCGAGCAGCGCCTTGTAAAAGCGGTTGAGATACAGTACGCCGATGACATTGTCGATGCTGTCCTCATACACGGGGATGCGCGAATACGGCAGATCCTCGCCCGAGAGCAAAAGCTCGCGCCAGTCGTCGTCAATATCGAGCGCCTCGACGTCCACGCGCGCGGTCATCACGTCCATGACGGCGATCTCGGAAAAGTCGAGCGCGCTGCGCAGAAGCTCGCTGCGGTCCTCGTCGATGACACCCTCGTCCTCAACGGTCTCAATGATGGACTGCAGCTCGGCGGCGGCTTCCTCCTCGGTATTTTCGCCGCTGTGCTCGTCCTTGAGCGGAAGCGTAATAAGACGGATGAGCAGCGAAACGAGGAAGATGACCGGCGAGAGCACGATCATAAGAAAACGGACAAACGGCGCGACCGTCATCGAAAAGCGGTTCGCGTTTTTCTTTGCGGCGATCTTCGGCGCGGATTCGCAGAACACGATGATGATCGCCGTCATGCAGAGCGTAATGAGGACCGATACCCAGCCGTTATATTTTTCGCCCAGCAGCGCAATGCCGAGCACCGTCACGATCGAGTCCGAGCCGATGTTGCAGAGGTTATTGCCGATGAGAATGGCGGAGAGCGCGTTTTCGTATTTGTCGATCACCTTGCAGGCGATCCCGGCGGCGCGGTTCCCCTCCTCAGCGGCGGACGCAAGACGCATCCGGTTGGCCGACGAGAGCGCCATTTCCGAAGCCGAGAAAAACGCCGAACCGCAAAGCAGCGCGAGCATCAAAAGCACATAGATCCACGTTGTCATGCCTCCTCGCCCCCTTCCTGCGTCTCTTCGGGCAGAAGCCGGATGAGGAGCTTGCGGATGCGCCGGTGGTCAATGGCCTCCACGGTCACCTTCAGCCGGTGCCAGGTGAAGCTCTCGCCCTGCGCGGGGATCATGTCGAACTGCTCATACACCCACTCGCCGACGGGCTTGTGCTCCCAGTCGGTATCCTCGGGATCGTCGTAGCCGAGCTCGTCGAAAAGGTCCTCCATGTCCATGTCGGCGCTGACCTCGTAGGTATCGCCGCCGAGCGCGCGGAATTCGACCTGCGCGACGTCGTCCTCGTCCCAGATCTCGCCGACCAGCTCTTCGATGATATCCTCGACGGTCACGATGCCCATCGTGCCGCCGTAGTTGTCCGTGACGACGGCGAGAGAGACCTTCTGCCGGTTGAGCTCTTCGAGCAGCTCGTCAATGGACGTGCTCTGGTGCACGAAGCACGGCGCGTCAAGCAGGCTGCGAAGCTCCGGGTATTTCCTCTCGCGCAGATATACACGGACGTATTTGCGGATCTGCAGCACGCCGATGATGTTGTCGATGCTGCCCTCGTACACCGGCAGGCGGCTGTGGCGCTGCTCACGGATGAACGAGAGGATCTTCTCCGGCGGCGTGTTCACATCGAGCGCCGCAACGTCTACGCGCGGCGTGAACACGCGCTCGACTGTTACGTCCGCAAACTCCAGCGCCGAGTGGACGAGCTCCGCCCGGTCCTCGGGCAGCTCGCCCTCGTCGGTCATCGTTTCGATGATGTCGTAGAGCTCATCCTCGGTCACGGTGATCTCCGGCTCGCCCTTGGCGAGATTCGAGAAGAATTCGCCGATGTGCGAAAGCGCCTTCGCCAGCGGCGCGAAAATGCGCATAAAAAAGCACAGGGACGGCGCCGTCGCAAGGGCGCACCGTTCACTGTAGCGCTTGGCGATGCTCTTGGGGAGCATCTCTCCGGCAAAAAACACCGCGATCGTGCACACGATCGTGCCAAGCGCCACCCAGCTCGCGCCCCAGGTGCGCGTAACGAGCACCGTTGTGAGCGTAGCGGTGGAGATGTGGACGATATTCGTGCCGATGAGGATCGCGGAAATTGCGCGGCCAAAATTGTCCTGTACGTAAAGGGCTCTCTTCGCCTTCTGGTCGCCCTGATCGAGCCGCGTCTTGAGCCGGATGCGGCTGACGGACGTGGCGGCCGTCTCTGCCACGGCAAAATACGCCGCCATGCAGAGAAGAAAAACGATAGGTATCCAAGACAGCCAACTGTCGCCGTCCATGTGGGGTCATCACACTCCATTTTTATATAGTTATGACAGAATACCATATTGTGCCCCGCGCGTCAAGCGCTTACCGGACACTCCGCCGCTTCTGTCTGCGGAAGCCACGCGCCGGGCGCACGCACCGCGCGGGCCGGCTCGATGTGCCCGCTCATGCGCGATGTCTCGCGCGGGTTGAGGACACGGATCTCCCCGGTCGCCTTGATGATGGCTTCGGCGCACTTGCTGACGCCCTTCGTCCGTTCCTCATAGGGGCATAAAGAGAGCCGGCGCGGCTCTTTTCGCTGCCGCGCCGGCGTAAATGCGCTGGTGGTTCAGTCTTCGGTACTCATACCGGCCTGCGCCGCAACAGCCTTGTCTTCGATCTTGTAGCTGCGGTTCATGCCGTTTTTGAGAGCAGCGAAGAACGCTTCGGAGTCCTTGCTGTCCTGTTTGGTGAAGAGGCTCACAACGACCATGCAGATCGCGGCGCCGAGCATGCCGATCGCGCCGTACCAGGTGCCGCCGATGTTCCACACAAAGTAGGTCGCGAGCACGAGCACCGTGCCGACGATGGAGGAAACGATGGCCGCCTGCTTCGTCGCCTTCTTCCAGTAGATGCCGAGCACCAGCACCGGGAAGAGCGGCATGACGATCGCGATGGAGAACATGATGAGCGTGAAGATGAGCTCCGGGGGATCGAGCGCGAGCAGCATCGAGCCGATGCCGAGCACCGCGATGATGATGCGGTTGGCGTTCACGCCCTTCTTGCCGCTGAGATCCATGTGGAACGTGTTGCGCAGCAGGTCGTCCGCCACGATCACGCGGTCGCAATAGAGGTCGCGCAGGGCGCGAGCGTCGTCCATGTCCGCGTATTGCGCGGGTACCCATTCCAGCACGCGGTTGTGGATGCGCTCCCAGCGGGACAGGCTGGCGGGCAGGTGCTCCTCGCCGATCAGCAGGATGGCCGCGCCGCTGGCCTCGTAGATGTCCCGCACAATCTCGATGCTGCCTTTGGCCACCAGGTGATCGCATTCATCCACGATCAGCGGGCGGCGGCTGGCGGCGAGCTGCCCGGCAACCTGTTCTTCCATCTCGTAGATGGTCTTGGCGGGTACAATGCCCATGACCTTGAGAATGGACTGATACACGGCCTTGCGCGTCCATGAGGACTTGGCCTGCACGTAGTAGGCTTGCAACTGCACGGTGGCGACGGTGGCCGCCGTGGATTTGCCCAGGCCGGAAGGCCCGTACAGCACCACAATGCCGGGCAGATGCGCCGGGCGTTTCATGGCCCCGCTCAGCGCGCCCAGGGTCAGGCCCACATTGGCCAGCGGCGCTTTGCCGGACAGATTGACATTTGCGGGTGTTGCAACCATTATAAAAATCTCCTTTGTACAGGACGTGTCCGATGACGTGTGCGGGCGCGTCCTTTTTTTTCGGGGCTATTCGTTAACGGCACGGGAGCGCAGAGGCTCCAGCATGGCGAAGCCCTTGCAGATGTTGCTGCCTGAAAAAATTTCCATCCATTCCCGCTGTTCAGGCGGAATATCTCCGCCGCGCTCTTGCTTCGCCTTCAGGCCCCGATAGAATTTGTACTGCGCCTGCGGTGTCTCCGGCAGCCAATGGCTCACGGCATCTTCGTTCTGGCGGGCGCGGGCCAGGGCGCGCGCGGCATCGGCCGTGGCCCCGCCATGCACAGGCGCGACCCTGTTCACAATACTTGCGGCTTCGGCCGCCGAGGCGAGCGCCGGGCTTTCATAGGGCACGTCCTCATGTCTGGACGGCTCGACGGCCGCCTCAATGTCGCGGGCTCTGTCCCGATGCATGTCAAGGATGTGCCGGGCGGCGTTCCTGGCGTCCGTAGCCTCGGCAGCGGCGTCCAGAAGACGTTTTTCTTTGGTGATGTGGGCCATCTGGGCGCGCTTCTTTTCCTTTGCAAACCGAATGCGCTCCTCAAGCCCCATGCCGGTCACTTCCACGGCCTGACAGAGGTATTGCAGCCCCCCTTGCTCATCCTCGCGGAATATCCAGGCATGGGTCCGGTCCGTGGGATCGACGCGCACCTGGGCGTGCTGGCCTGTGTGCGCCCCAAGGGCCGCATGGTCAAAGCGCAGCCCGTCAAAGCGGATGCCCTTCTTGGTGATTTCCCGCCAGCCGCAGTCCATGAGCAGGACATCCAGCGCGCGCTCCTGCTCCGGCGTGATGCGCCGCACTTCGCCGTCCCACGCTTGCCGGACCTCCCAGGGGGTCATGCCCTTGAGCTTGCCCTTGAGGCCGCCGTGCGGCTTGTGGCGGTACACGTTGTCCGTCCACTCGTCGCAAAATTCCTGGAGCTCCTGCGGACCAATGCCCATGGACAGCTCTTCGCTTTTGCCGCGGTTCATCAGGTGCTTGGCAAAGGTCTCGCGCTCGCGGATTTCCTGGCGCGTCGCCACATTATGGCCCACATAACAGGGGCAGATCGTCAGCAGATGATGGCTGAAGGTGCGGAATACGCGCTCGATGGCCGGCTTGAGGCGCGGCTGAAAGGGGGGCAAAATGAGTGGGGTGATGCCGAGGTCAAGAAAGACCCCCTGCATGTACGCGCCCACAAACTCCTTGCCGTTGTCCGTCACGGCCCACCGTGGCACGCCCCAGTCCAGCAGGCAGCGCCGCGTCAGGTTCGCCACCGTCCGCCCCGTGCTGCGCTCGGCCACCTCAAGTTTCAGCTCGCGGCTGTAAACATTGATGATTCCCACAATGGTGTAGCGTTTGCCGTCGTTGAGCAGCAGGTCCGCCGGAGTGCCGTCGTATTCCCAACGCTCGTTGTATTCTGTGATAAGTTCATACGCGTCGCCCGTGGCCGACTGGTATCGTCCCTTCCATTTGTCCGGGGCCGTCACAAAGAGCACCAGAGATTCATTCTGTGCTTTCCAGTCCGCAATCCACGCTTGCAGCCTGCGCAAAGAGGGGAGTTTAATCTCTACGCCCTCGTGTACGAGCGACTGGAGGCGTTCCAGAATGACTTGGGCGCTCGTGTGCGGATATGTCGCGAGCATACCGAAGATGGTGTTTTCCACCATCTCCTGACTGTCGATCAGGCCCTTGCCCTTGCGGTGCCTTCCGTAATTTCCGGCCAGAGAGGCCGCGCCTTCCTTCCGCGCCCGTGAGTCCCAGCGCATCAGCGAGCTGCGGTAAACCTCCGGCAATGCCTCGCGCACCCAGGGCTCCACGCTGATTTCCCCGGCATTGTAGCGTTGCGCAAAGG
>OLXV01001583.1_pt1 | contig 11302 bp, 10 predicted proteins | sample 1673481 | NCBI WGS metagenome assembly OLXV01 (sample SAMEA103958113, study PRJEB25191) | human gut metagenome
GCTACGACCCCATCGGTGTACTTCCCCTAAAATCGCGCTTAAGTGACCAGCATTAGCCAATCGGCCGCTTTCATTTAGATACTGATATCTAACAACTCACACATCACGCCATCAGCAGATCGTTCACTCGTTTAATAAACAAGTTTGGATCTTCTAAACTACCCCGCTCAGCCAAGAGAGACTGATCCAGCAATAGCTCAATCCACTCGCCAAAGCGCGCTTCGTCCTGCTCATCCGCGGCTCGTTTCACCAATGCGTGATCGGGATTTAGCTCAAAGATGTATTTGATTTCTGGCGCAGCCTGACCCGCAGCCGCAAACAGTTTTGCCATCTGCGTCGTCATTTCATCAGCGTCAGTCGTCACGACGGCCGGCGTTTCAGTCAAACGATGTGTCAGACGAACATCCTTCACGCGGTCGCCCAGCAGTTTTTTCACGCGGTCGACGAACGGTTCTAGCGCCTTTTCAGCCTCTTTCTGCTCGCTGGTTTCTTCATCGGCAAGCTTATCCAAAGATTCATCTTTTTTGCTCACCGACTGGAATGGTTTACCATCAAACTCGGTCAGATAGCTCATCATCCACTCATCGATACGATCGGAAAGCAGCAGAACTTCAATGCCTTTCTTACGCAGCAATTCTAGATGTGGACTGCTCTTCGCAGCGGCATAGCTGTCAGCGGTGATGTAATAAATCTTCTCTTGGCCTTCCACCATACGACTGATGTAGTCAGTCAGAGAAACATTCTGGATCGCGCTGTCGTTATGCGTTGAAGCAAAGCGTAGCAGTTTGGCTATCGCCTCAGCGTTACCGCCATCTTCTGCAGGGCCTTCTTTCAGCACTAAGCCAAATTGCTGCCAGAATTTCTGATACTTCTCAGCATCGTCTTTTGCCAGTTTATCCAGCATTTGCAATACACGCTTGGTCAGCGCGGCGCGCAGACTTTGAGTAACGCGGCTATCTTGCAAAATCTCACGCGAAACGTTCAGCGGCAGATCGTTGGAATCTATCAGACCCCGTACAAAACGCAGGTAATTTGGCATGAACTGTTCAGCGTCATCCATAATGAATACGCGCTGGACATACAGCTTCAGACCATGCTTGTGATCGCGGTTGAACAAATCCCAAGGAGCCTGTGCAGGAATGTATAGCAGGCTGGTGTATTCCTGCTTACCTTCAACGCGATTGTGGCTCCAGGTCACAGGATCGGTAAAATCATGCGCAATGTGCTTATAGAACTCTTTGTACTCTTCGTCTGTAACTTCAGACTTGGTACGCGTCCACAGAGCCTGTGCTTTGTTGATTTTCTCCCACTTCTGCTCGCCGTCTTCACCTTCGGTGGTCAGAATCTCTACTGGCAAGGCAATGTGGTCAGAGTATTTGCTAATGATATTACGCAAGCGCCAATCATCAAGGAACTCATCCTCACCTTCGCGCAGATGCAGGGTGATTTCAGTACCGCGCTCGACCTTCTCGATATCGGCAATGGTGTAATCACCTTCCCCTTCGGACTCCCAGAAAACAGCCTGATCGGCGTTGACACCGGCTGAACGGGTGCGAACGGTCACTTTATCTGCCACGATGAACGCAGAATAGAAGCCGACGCCAAACTGTCCAATCAGTTGGCTATCTTTAGCCTGATCGGAACCCATTGATTCCAGAAACGCTTTGGTTCCTGATTTAGCGATAGTCCCCAAATTGTCGATAACTTCATCACGGGTCATACCGATGCCATTATCGCTCAGGGTCAAAGTGCGGTTTTCTTTATCCGCAGAAATACGTACGTGCAGATTGCCGTCACCCTCATACAAATCTGGGTTAGAAAGCGCACGGAAACGCAGCTTATCCGCGGCGTCAGAGGCGTTGGAAATCAGCTCACGCAAAAAGATTTCTTTGTTTGAATAGAGTGAGTGGATCATCAAATGCAGAAGCTGTTTGACTTCTGACTGGAAGCCACGGGTTTCTTGGCCTTTCATAGTTTTGCTTTTACCTCAGTTGATTGCACTCAGACAAAAAATGTTAACAGGTAAAAAATGGGGATGGGATGTTGAAATTCAAGGGTAAAAAATAAATGGAGAAGAAAAGAAGTGCGGCGTGTAATCCAGATCACTTTAATCCGTGATGGATCACACGCCGATTTTGCGCAGCCGGTTAGAACCTCACCGGGTTACGTCCAGCCAGAGAGTGTGACAACGTGGTGCCGTCAACCATCTCCAGCTCGCCGCCAACCGGTACACCGTGAGCAATACGTGTCGCTAGCACACCGTGTGCGCTACACATCTCTGCAATATAGTTGGCCGTTGCTTCGCCTTCAACCGTTGGGTTAGTCGCCAAAATCACCTCGGTGAGCGGCTCCTGCCCCAAACGTTCTTCCAAGCGATCCAGACCGATATCCTGCGGGCCAATTCCGTCTAACGGAGACAGATGCCCCATCAAAACAAAATAGCGGCCGGAGAATTGACCCGTTTGCTCTATTGCATGAATATCCGCTGGACTCTCCACCACACAGATTTGTCCGTTCTCTTTGCGACGAGAATTAGAACAAATCGTACAGATATCCTGCTCAGTGAAAGTACGACAGTCTTCACAATGACCAATTTCAGACATTGCTCTAGTCAACGCCTGCGCCAAACGCATCCCACCGCTGCGATCGCGCTGCAGCATGTGGAATGCCATGCGCTGCGCCGATTTCGGGCCAACGCCCGGCAGGCAGCGCAGCGCTTCCATTAATGATTCAAGAAGCGGGCTGGTTTGCATCAGAATGGCATCTTAAAGCCCGGCGGCAACTGCATACCGCTGGAAACTGAAGCCATTTTCTCTTTCTGGGTTTCTTCAATACGGCGAGCCGCGTCGTTGAAAGCCGCTGCGATCAGGTCTTCCAGCATCTCTTTGTCGTCTTCCATCAGGCTTGGATCGATTTCGATACGACGGCAGTTATGTGCACCGTTAATGGTCACTTTTACCAAACCCGCGCCAGATTCACCGGTAACTTCCAGTTGAGCGATTTCTTCCTGCACTTTCGCCATTTTGTCTTGCATTTGCTGGGCTTGCTTCATCAGGTTGCCCAATCCGCCTTTACCAAACATAGTGTTCTCTCTTTGCGTGGGGCTGCGTCGGCATCATGCTGACACAGCAGTTAAACAGGGCGGATGCTCTCTTCATCCAGTTCGGCGTCAAAGAAACGTCGCAAAGTCTGGATGTTGCTATCCGCAGCAATCGACTGGCGAGCCTGCGCCAGTTTTTCTTCGTAAATCGTCTGCCGCCATTCCAGCGGCGTCAGTCGCTCTGGGTTATCGTCTTCGATAATCGTCAGCTCAACCGGACGACCATAATGTTCACTCAGCGCCTGAGACAAAGTCTGTTGCGCAGAAGCGGAGTTTAAATGACGTTGCGAAGAACGTAAATGCAGAAGCACCTTGCCCTCTTCTGCTGGCTCACGAAACGCATTCAACGCCAACTGTTGAACCAGCTTAGGTAAACGCAACTGATTCAACTCCGCCGCCCATTCATCACGAGTCAACGACTCCTCGGCCAGCTTTGCCGCCAGCTCAGGCGTTTTTTCATATTCCAGCGCGGTCCGCAACGCTTTCGGCGTGGCGATCTCCTCGCGCTTGGCCTCTACCGCTTTCGTCTGTGCTTTCCAGCGATAGGCCTCTTTTTTTAGCGGTTTGGTTTCTGCTGCCGCAGCCTGACGCTGCTGGCTACGCTCCGTCACTGATGCCAAACGCTCCAGTGCTGAGCTTGCCGGCCGCGCGGTGACTGGCGCTGCCGGCTCATTCTTTTTTGGGTCAGTACCCCCACCCGTTTTTTGACGTAGCTGACTTCTAGCCTGTAACAGCTGAGCCGTTGCGTCAGATAAACCAGTAGGTTTTGCCGTTGAACGCACCGGTGCTGCTTCTTGAGGCTGGAATTGCCCCGCAGGCGGCATGCCTTGCATATCGAGTGCCGAATGCTGTGTCGGCATATAGCTAGATGGCGCCGCCGATGCGGTACTGTGCACAGGCATACTTGGCAGTGCGGTCTGAGGTGCCGCCACTGGCTCAGCAATCACCTCTTTTGGGTGAAAAGCCAACGCGCGCAGCAACGTCATTTCCACCCCCATGCGTCGGTCTGGCGCATAGGTCAATTCTTTGCGACCGGTCAGCAACACCTGATAGAACAACTGCAGATCTGAAGGTGGCAGCGTACGTGCGAGCTCGCGTAAACGCTGCTCAACGGAAATATAGTGACTATCCAACGCATTTGGCAGCAGTTGCAACATCGCAATACGGTGCAACAACGTCAGGGTTTCAATCAGTAGATTTTCCCAATCCACGCCGCGCGAAGCCGCTTGCTCAACCAGCGCCATCACCTTTTCGCCATCGGCATCCACCAGCGCTTCAATGATCGCCAGAGGCTGCTCATCATCCAGTGTGCCAAGCATCTGCCCTACGGTTTCAGCAGTGATTTGGCCTAATCCCATCGCGATCGCCTGATCGGTCAGGCTAAGCGCATCACGCATACTGCCTTCGGCAGCACGCGCTAACAGTTGCAGAGCGCGTGGCTCGGCGGTGAATCCTTCCGCCGTAGAGATCTTTTCCAACTGGGTGCGAATTTGCTCAACGTCTAATGCTTTAAGATGGAACTGTAAGCATCGAGATAAAATTGTCACCGGCAGCTTTTGCGGATCGGTGGTAGCCAGCAGGAATTTGACGTGCGGAGGTGGCTCTTCCAACGTTTTCAACAGCGCATTGAAACTGTGACGGGAGAGCATGTGCACTTCGTCAATCAGATAGACCTTGAAGCGACCACGCGCCGGTGCGTACTGTACGTTGTCCAGCAGGTCACGCGTATCTTCAACTTTAGTACGCGACGCCGCATCAATTTCTAGCAGGTCGACAAAACGTCCTTGCTCGATTTCACGGCAGTTATCACATACGCCACACGGCGTAGAAGTGATGCCCGTCTCGCAGTTCAGTCCTTTCGCCAACAGGCGTGCAATGCTGGTTTTACCCACGCCGCGAGTACCGGAAAACAGATAGGCGTGGTGAATACGCCCTAAGGAAAGGCCGTTGGCTAGCGCGGTCAGAACATGTTCCTGACCCACGACGTCAGAAAACGTTTGTGGACGCCACTTACGGGCAAGTACCTGATAGCTCATTGATACTCATCATTGATTTGTAAGGGGTAATTTCAGTATGACTGCAAAAACCGCGATGCTGATCGGGGTTATCATATACCGACCGGGGTTCATTCCGTTTACCTACGCTCTGATTTCTAGACAGAGACATATAGTTGAATCATATGTGGAGGCAAACAGAACAATCTCAACTATTGATTAGCTTAGCCGCATTTGAGGGCGACATATTCGGTTATTGTAACAGTAGCTTTATGCTGATTCCTAATTACTTTCAGACAAACAAGCGCGAAGTCGCGGCGCCAGAGAAGAGAAAAAGCCTCCATCACCAAGATGATAAAATGCAAAAGCCCCGCATTCGCGAGGCTTGGTATCTGTTCTTAGTCGGGGGCTTATCCGCAGAAATTAATGGCCGGAGAAGTCTACCAGACTATAACAGTTGATCCCTTGAGCCGTCAGGCGCGCTTCGCCACCCAAGTCAGGTAAATCAATAATAAATGCGGCATCAGTAACCACGCCACCTAAACGACGGATCAGTTTGACCGTGGCTTCGATGGTGCCGCCGGTCGCCAGCAGATCGTCAACAACCAGAACGTTATCGCCCGGCTGAATGGCATCCTGATGGATTTCCAGCGTGTCGGTGCCGTATTCCAATTCGTAGCTTTCACTCAGGGTCGCACGCGGGAGTTTGCCCGGCTTACGCACAGGAACAAAACCTACGCCAAGCGCCAGTGCAACAGGCGCACCAAACAGGAAACCACGAGCTTCAGTACCCACGACTTTAGTGACACCCGCATGGCGGTAGCGTTCAACCAGAAGCTCGATGCTCAGCGCATAAGCCTTTGGGTCTTCCAGCATGCTAGTGACATCACGGAACAAAATCCCTGGTTTTGGGTAGTCCGGGATGGTTTTAATGCTTTCTCTAAGGAATTCGATTTGTTGTGCTGTAGCGGTCATAAAATTGTTGCCTGATAAAACAGCGGGTCCGGGCTAACGCAAGCCACCTGAACTTCCCCCGATGCGTAACCTGTCTTTTCAGGTCAACGAAATTCGGATATAGAAACAAGGGACAGGGAGGTAACCCGCGCACGAAAACGCTCAAATCTATTGAAACTGGCGAAAAAATGCAACTGAAGAGTTTAGTTCACGGCGTTTTTTGTTGCTCTGCATCAATAACCGGCAGACGCCACATAAAGAATAGCAGGCCCGTTAAAATAACCAGCAACAAAATACGCACCCACCACAGATTCACCAACCACAATGAAAGCGCGAACGTCAGAATAATGAAAACAATCGCCTTTGGCTTAGCTCCTGATGGCAAACCTCGATGCTCTTGCCAGTGACGCAAATAGCCACCAAACCAAGAGTTATACAGCAGCCAACGGTGAAAGCGTGGTGATGAGCGGGAAAAACACCAAGCCGCAACCAACAAAAACGGCGTTGTCGGTAGCAAGGGCAGCACAGCCCCTAAACAGGCGAGAGCAAAAGCTGTCCATCCTAAAATAATGAGTAATAAACGTTGCATGGTGTATCTTGCCCTATCCCCTGCGGCTCCAGTACCATTCGATGTTACACGAGCTGCGTACTTAAAGTCATTGGCGATACCCGCCCCAGCAATTAACTCAACCAAAGCAATCACCGTTAAGGCTCACTGATGTCAAGCCAGCAGCTTCTGCAAATTCTAGATCAACGAATAATTCAACTGGAACTGGCGCTGAAAAACAGCAGCTATATGCCCACCTACCAGCCACGTTTTGATCGCGCGCTGTTTGCCTGTACAGAAACAGGACTAAAAGACTATTTGCAGGAACTGCAGCGCAATTTCTCTCGGCTCTCTGATGAAGTAGCACGCAATCATCCGCAGCAGGTCAGCTTCTTGGCTGAGCGAGTGGTGGTACAGATTGAAGCCCTCCAGCGCGAGCTCGCAACGCAGCAATTACGCCGTCAGGACAGAAAAAAACGGCGCTCTCCCCTATCGATTCTACAGCAACAATTGGTAGAAACACGCGGGTACGAGCAGCGTCTAAACGATATGCTATATGAGCGTGAAAGTCAGTTAGGTCAATGCCAAACGCTAGTGCAGCAACAAGGGATCCAGCAAGAGCTGGTTGCCCTGGAGGCTCGTCTTAGCCGCTGTCGTCAGGCGTTGAAAAAAATTGAACACCAAATAGAGCAACTGGAGCTCGGGTTTTCCTAAAATTCTGAAAATATTATATATAGATAGAAAATAATTCTCTTCATCTTATAAACCAATAGAATGAGCCAGCACGCAATATTCGTTTAAGGGAGAAGAAAAATGGGCATCATTTCTTGGATTATTCTGGGTCTCATCGTGGGTATTCTCGCCAAATGGTTCATGCCGGGTAAAGACGGTGGCGGTTTCTTTATGACGGTAATTTTGGGGATTGCCGGTGCGTTAGTCGGTGGCTACATCAGCGCGTTCTTCGGCTTGGGTACAGTCACCGGCTTTAACATAGGTAGCCTGATCATTTCAATTTTAGGTGCTATGCTGCTGCTGTTCATCTACCGCAAGCTGAAAAACTAAGGAATCGAAATGTCGCTCGAGAACGCCGCCGCTGAAGTACAGCTCGCTGTAGATTTAATCTATCTGCTGGAAAGTAACGACCTCGGCCCCGAAGTGGTCTTAGCGGCCTTGGAAATAGTGAAAAGCGACTATGAATCAAAGTTAGCGTTAAAACATAGTCAGGCCGTTTTTCCACTCAGCAACTCGTAATGTCTTGAGCCTTATTAATAGGGAGTGGCTAGCTCCCTATTATATTCGCAACGACTTACGCCAGTGATTCACCGCCAGCGCTACCGTCCAAGTCTTTTTTGACCACCTGCACCTCCTTACCTTCCTGATTATGCAAATACACTTCCAACTGATTGAAAGCAATATTGATATCATTCTCACGGCATAGCTGATCAATACGGCGGTTAAGTTCGTCGACGGTATAACTACGGTCACGCAGCTCGCGCACATACAAGCGCAACTCATGATCTAACGTGCTGGCACCAAACGCCAAAAAGAATACCTGCGGCTCAGGATCGGTCATGACGCGTGGATTTTCCTTGGCCGCTTGTAATAGTACCTTTTTCACTTTGTCCAGATCAGATCCATAGGCAACCCCCACTTTTATCAGCACTCGCGTGGTGGTATCGGACAGTGACCAGTTAATCAGCCTCTCGGTAACAAAGGCTTTGTTGGGGATGATGACCTCTTTGCGATCGAAGTCGGTGATCGTCGTAGCACGAATTCGAATTCGGCTTACCGTGCCAGAAAATGTCCCAATAGTGATGGTGTCTCCGATACGGATCGGACGTTCAAATAAAATAATCAGGCCCGAAATAAAGTTACCGAAAATCTCCTGTAGACCGAAGCCTAGCCCGACGGATAGGCCAGCGGCGAGAAATTGCAATTTGTCCCACGATACGCCAAGCGAGCTAAAGAAAATAAGCGTTCCTATCACGATGATGAGATAGGTCAGTACCGTGGTAATTGCGTAAGAGGAGCCCTGTCGCATCTGGAGGCGAGAAAGCACTAGCACCTCTAACAAGCCTGGCAAGTTACGCGTCAGTACATAGGCAATAACCACCGATAGCAGCGCGAACAATACGCTGCCCAATGTGACCGCCTGTAATGACTGGCTCGCCCCAGAACCACTGCTGTAATGCCATAAAGTGATGCTATCGAGATAAGAGATAACCGTCACCAAATCTGACCAAATCCAATACAGTACGGTACCGAAAATCAGGAACAGAACCATGGTAGTCAAACGCAGAGACTGACTGTTGATTTGGTCGATAGCCAGCGGTGGCTCTTCGACAGGTTCAAGGCCTTCAGCCCCTTCTCTCGCCACGTTTTGCTGACGACGAGCCAGAGCGCGTCGATAGGCTAAGCGTCGCGCCGCCACGCTCAAACCTCGGATCGCGGAAGAATAGATGACGGTCCAGAAAATCATCAGATACAGGCTATCCAGCCAGCGGATCCCTAAACTGAGCGCCGTATACAGATAACCGAAAGCCGTTAGAACCATCAGCACTAACGGCGTTAATGCGAGCAGTGTCACCATGATTAAACGCACGGTGTGAGAATTCTTCTCTCGCCATGCATCACGGCAGATAGGAAACACAAAAGCTGAGATTAGCCCTAATGTGATCAGTACCACAACCTGACCAATAACATCTTCGCTCAAGCGCAGAGGGGCTTTTTCTCCCAGTACACACCAGAAAATGAGTGGGATCAGAACTACACCGACCCGCCGAGTCACGCGGCGATAGTGGGCACACAACAACGGAGAAAGATTAAAGTGTTTTTCCGATACGCCTCCCGGTTCAAGCAGGCGATAGGTTGTTGTGATAAACATCCAAAACATCGCAAACTGCAGCGACAGCGACCATAAAAAGTTATTAATACTGATATCTGAGCGATAGCACCAAAAGCCGAATGCTAGAATTAATAACGTTCCCGGTAAGCCCTTAAGCATGGTGAGACCAATCGCTTTGGGCGTATGTAATTGCGTATCGCGTTTAAGCTGCCCGACTTCGTTGCCCAATTTCTCCAGCAGTTCATCTATTTTGTGATAACGCCAGCGGAAAAGACCAAAAAGCACGAGCAGAGGAACGAGCACAAACATCGAATTAAGTGCGCCTTCAGCTAAAGCCCCTGGCTTGAGATCAAAATGCAGCGAATGAGATTGCCCCTTCAGAGCACTGGGTAAGTCAATGAACCAGTTGAGATTCATTGGCTTATTACTGCTTACCCAAAAAATTTGCTGAGTCAGCGTATGCTGAAGATACTCATTCACACTCAGCAATTGCTGCTGGTTGATTTGCAAACTTATTGCCAAGGTGAGCTGGCTGCCCAACTGTTTATTCAGTTGATCCAGTAGCTCACGGCGTGCATCAACAATATCTTCAAGCGCACTGACAACGTCATCAGAAGGCTTTTCTTTGCTTTGGCTGATCAGCTGTGTAACGTAATCATTGCCCTGATAAAGCGCATCACGTTTTTCATTAATATCGAACTGCTCTAAACGTAGATCGGCAATCTGCTCGGCAACGTTATTGGTCAGTTTTTCCGTAGGCAGATTTTGCTGCTGCTGATACAAAATGCGGGACAACAATAAACTGCCTTTTAACACCGTAATCTGCTCTTTCAGATTGCGTTCGGCCTGTAGAGAACGATCGAGCCAATTCTTAATACGAATATTTTCCTGCACCAACGCGTTCACGCCTTCGGTCGCCTCAATCAGCCGTTTACTCAGTTGACGGTTGATATCGAGTTCTTGACCAATAATGGGATCGTGCTGGATGTCCTGAGTGGCATCGTCAGGATTTTGCGCTTCTTGCGCCGTTTTCTCCGACAGGGTTAGACGCTTACCGTTTTCCACTTCGCGCACCAACTGAACCATACGCTCTAGTTGGTTAATGCGCGCATTGGCATAGTCACGTTGCTTCTGTAGAGAATCTTGTAATGCGGTATTCGCTGAGAGGCTCTGACGCTGGTAATCAAGCGACATGTTCAGCATTGTCATCTGCGTATTCAGCATGTTTTGTTGCGTAGTGCGCATATTACTCGGATCAGAGAGCGCATTACGGATCTGCTGGATCTGCTGCGACGTCTCCATCATGCTGCTTTGCGCACGTTCTGGCTGAGTCTGCAGAGAAATAAGCTGGCTGTTAAAGTTGGCTAAATCTTCCTGTGCGCTCTGCAATGCATCCAGAGTGCTCCCCATTTTGTTTTCTAACTGGCGTAGCGTCAGAGTAGAAAGTGAGGTGCGCGTGATCGCTTCGCTATCAGCCTGCCGGATGGAATCTAGACCATTGAGAGCCTGATTTAATTTAACCGGTGCCTGCTGAACCTGCTGTTTTAGCTGTTGGTTTTCCTGTTTGAGACGATCTATGCCGTCAAGAAATTCGAGCGTACGGTTCAAATCCTGCTGCGCAAGTTTCTCTCCTGGGGAAAGTGTTTTTTGTTTGTTCAGCGCATCGAGCTGGCTCTGAACTTCAGCGCGCGTCAATATATCGCCGTTGAGCGCCAAGGCATAACTAGGGGTTAAAAGTGCCAGTATGCTGAAGAGCAACGCAACCAGATAGAACTGAGGACGCCAAGCAAACTGAGCAGGACGAAATTTGATACGGCCAGCCATCATGGGAATAAATCATCTAACAAGAGGAGTGATTAGCG
>OLXV01001586.1_pt1 | contig 11274 bp, 10 predicted proteins | sample 1673481 | NCBI WGS metagenome assembly OLXV01 (sample SAMEA103958113, study PRJEB25191) | human gut metagenome
TGGAAGGCATCTACGGATGCCTTGAAAGGATCGAGAAGAAAGTGGAGACGCTGCCTGTGGAAGGCACAAGCCCCGCAGTTGAAAACCGGACCAATTCCCCTGAAGGGATTGCGGAACTGAAAATCCGTCTGGAACGCCTGCAATCCGCAGTGGAGAAAAACAGTTCGGAAATAGCAGCGGTACGTAGCCATACCGCCCGGTTGTCGGAAGGCAGGCCGTTGTCTGCCGAAACGTTTGCCGGAGAAATGGAAAAGACAAGGGACAGCCTGCGGCAGGACAGCCAGGCGGTAAAGGAAACGGTAAGACGGCTGGATGAGAGAATGGTCCTGTTGAAAAAGGAACCGGTACACAAACTGGTGACCTACCGTCTGGAAAGCGCATCCAAGGCGGTGGTAACGACAGCTTCAGCACTGATCCTGGCACTGGTCGTTTCCGTCTGGACCAACTGTAACCAGTACCGCACGAACCGGCTTTTGAAGGATGCCGATTTGAAATACCGTGCCATCAGGATCTGCCTGCCGGGGGATGATCCCGACATCGCCTTCCTGGAGAAGCATTTCACCATCGAGCGGGACGAGGAAAAGATCCGGCGTGTGGAAAGGCTGGTGACCGCTTTTGAGGACTCGGTCAGGAACCGCATCCGTAATCATGAAATGGCGGCCTACAAGGACAGTCTGGCGCACCGGCTGTTCAGGGAGGCACAGGAAATCAGGAAGCAAGTGGACAATCCTAATTCAAAATGACTGCACTATGGCAACAATCAAAACCAAATTCAGGTCCTCGTCCGTGGAAGGCAGGGAGGGAACGCTCTATTTCCAGATCATCCACGGAAGGGTGGCGCGCCAGATAAACACCGGCTACAGGCTGTTCCCTTCGGAATGGGACGGACGCATGTCGGAAATCATACTGCCGGTATCCGGTGATGCCAGAAGAAGCCTTCTGCTTGCGTTAAAGGAGCGGATGGAAAAAGACATCCGCCGTCTGGAAAGTATCATTGCCGGACTGGAACGTTCCGGCGGTACCTATCCCGCCGGCAGGGTTGTCGAACTTTTTCACAACCCGCCCCCTGAGGACAGCCATAATTTCATGGCCTTCGGAAAGAGGCTCGTGGAGGAACTGGAGCGTGTCGGCAAGAAGCGCACCGCCGAGAGGTACACCACCGTACTGAACAGCTTCACGCGCTTTCGGGGCAGGGACGGCGACATCCCGCTGGAGGATATCGGCTCCACCCTCATGCTGGAATACGAGGCATGGCTGAAGGACAAGGGGATATGTCCGAACAGCACCTCCTATTATATGCGGAACCTGCGTGCCGTCTACAACCGTGCGGTGGACAAGGAACTGACGATACAGCGCAGCCCTTTCAAACATGTCTACACCGGGATAGACAAGACCGTAAAACGTGCTGTTCCGTTGAAAGTGATCCGCATGATACGCGATCTGGACCTTCGCATTTCCCCGGGCATGGAATACGCCAGGGACATGTTCATGCTGAGCTTTTATACCCGTGGCATGTCGTTCGTTGACATTGCCTACCTGAAAAAAGCTGATCTGAAGAGCGGTGTGCTAACCTACCGCAGGCAGAAAACCGGACGGCGTCTGTCCATTAAATGGGAGAAACCCATGCAGGAGATACTGGACAGGTATGGCCACAATGACAGCCCCTACCTTTTTCCGGTCATCAAAGATACGGCTAAGGATGCCGTGCGGCAGTACAGGAGCACAGCGCATTTCATCAACGGGAAACTCAAAGAACTTGGGAAACGGCTCGGGCTCGGCATGCCGCTCACGATGTATGTAGCGCGCCATGCCTGGGCGAGTATTGCCAGAAGCAAAAATGTCCCGCTGGCAACCATCAGCGAGGCGATGGGACATGATTCGGAGAACACGACCAAAATCTACCTCGCCTCACTGGACACCTCACAGGTAGACAAAGCAAATGACATCATACTTAAATCTTTATAACGGGAACAAATGCGACACGCAGAATACTGAATAAAAGGCTATACCGATCCTGCTTCTCTTTTTAAGAAAAACAATCGTTTTTTTGTAATCGGTTGGTAAATAAGACTTAAAGAGTAGAAAGTTCGGTAGCCGGTAGCGATTTGGTAGCTGTGCGGGTTTCGCTGCATTGCTTCGCTTTGCTCTTGGAACTGATGCAAATATAGGGATTTTGACCGAAAAAGGGAAATGTTTCGGGGGATTTTTTATTTTTCGGGATTACCGGATTACAGGAAAAGCATAAAAGCAGGAGGCGGTGCAAGAAACGAGGTTGCACCCGTGGTTTTACAAGAAGTATAAAGTATTGATTTTCAGTGTGTATTTCTGTGGTGCAAGGTGCAGCTATATTTATATATATAGCTGCACCTTGCACCAGCCACACAGAGCTGTTTTGCGGCTTGCACCGAAAACCTTTTAAGTTGTTGTAAATGAATAGGTTTTGAATTTTGATGTTTGTTTCAGGGGAAAGGTGGGATGAACGGGGCGTTCCGATAGGGCTTGACTGCTTTGTGCTTGCCCTGCGAGGGTTTGGCAGGTGGGTGGCTGGAATACCGGGCTTAGGGCAGTCTTGGGGCTTTTATTCAATCCTTTGCCCCTTCCGGTCGATGTAATACCAATCATCGCTTTCCCAATAGCGGTATTCCCCATCCGAACCGGGAACTTCTTTCTGTTCTCCCGTGTCGGTTACTTTCGCCTTCCCGTTCTCGAAAGGAAAGCCAAAAGCGAAGCGTGGCTCTATGAGGGTATTGCCATGCTCGTCCGCATATCCGATACGCCCTTTTTCATCGACGATGCGGTAAACGCCTTCCTGCACGGAATCGTTGCCGTTGTCATACCTGTACGGGACATAGAGGCTTGCGGGATGGCTGTTGCCTGAGGATATGGCCGTGCAGCGGTCATGATAAAGGGTGAACAGCCATATTTCAAGCAGGATGGCAAGGACTGCAAGCACCGTGCAGACAAGGAAACGGAGGCGATAGCGTTGCCGCACCGATACATGGAACGCCCCGTAAAAGTCGTGCATCATGCGGTAACGCTCCCCGGTATAGATGCGCATATTCCTCCAAAGCAGTACGGGGAACGGCAGTATCAGCGGGAAAAGCGTAAGGCGGTTGTCTGTCTCGTAGAGGAAGCGGACAGCCGGAGTGTCCAAGAACTGTAAAACAACGGCGACCGGAAACAGAAGGCAGGCGAACTGGACCACGCTGATGACCGCAAAACTACGGTCAGGGAAGCCGTGCCGACAACTGCGCCACGTCCAATAAAAGAAGTGGTCGAAGAATCCGGGGAGCTTCGGCCGACCGGTTCTTTTATGTGGGGAGGCTTTCTTCATACGCTTGCGGCTATATAGATGCAAATAAAACGTATTTCTTCCAAACGGAAAAGAATTTTGCGGTGAAACTTTTTGAGTGATTGGACTTTTCACTATTTTTGCTTTGATGTATAACGGTTCGTCCGTAAGGTATGAATTTGGCTTTTTCTGTTATTGTTATGGAATGGTTCGATAAGATAAGCGAGTTTATGGAGGGTCTGCCGGAGTGGTTGCAGGCGCATCCGAGGTACGGCTACCTGATCGTGGCGGGAATCCTGCTGCTGTGGCTTGTGGGGATTGTCTGCGGATGGCGGTGGACATACTCCCGTCCGGGAAGTTGGGAGGGGAATTTCTGGCTGGGTACGCTGGGTGAAAGGAGTTACCGTTTCTGGCTGGGGCTGATCGTTGCCGCCGCAACGGGATGCGCCCTGTTGCTGTTCTCCGTAACGGGATAAGCAAGCGGAAAACAAGGAAAGGAGGAAGCTATGTTCAAGGAACCGGCATACTGGATGTATTACTTCTGGAGCAAGAACAAACGTGCAAGGAAAGACAAGGCGGTTATCTCCAATGCCACGTGGACGATGGCAATCTTGTGGTTTCTTAACCTGACGGCTCTCCATCTTTTGTTCGAGGCATGGGGATGGGATATGCTGACGGGCTGGTTCTCTTCCCTGACGGATAAGGTGGAATGGAGCAGATTCAACCCGGTTGCCTACCTGTTCGCCGCAGCGATGCTCGCCCCTTTTATCTGGATTGCCAGAAAGCTGTATTACCGTCCTGCGAAGCTGAAAGCGATGCAGGCGAAGTACGAGACAATGGGCGAATACCGGAAACTGCTCGGTCAATGCCTGTTCTGGCTGTATATTACCGGCAGCTTCGCATCCTTTTTCATCATAGCCGAACAAAAGAACCATTCCAAGGAGCAACCGCTGATCGAAAGGTTGCAGGAGATACGGGACGGCAAATATCCCGTGGAAAAGACGCACTCACCAACCGGCAAGACATACTCACCGACCGGCGAATGACCTTCTTCCGGCTCCCCCCTGCTTACTGCCTCATGCCGTTCTGCGGGTGGAACCGGCACAGCCTTTCTGTTTTTCACGACTGAATATCCGAACCTATGGAGCAAAATCCGAATCTGTAATTCAAGGAAATATCGTGACCGATACGGGGTGTCGGCAGGACATCTATTGCAAACAATTTGTAATTTCGTGTAAGATTTATGTAATTAACATTAAAATTGAAACAAAATGAAAGAGGATCTTACACAAATTCTAATGAATGAAGCCATCCGGGAGGGATGGCGGGAGTGGATGGAAAAGGTACGCAAGGTATTGCCGCAAACGGATGCGGAGCGTCCGGTGACATGGATTGCGGCGGAACGGCTCGCACGGGAGAACGGACGGATGGTGCGGCTGGTGGAGCTGCTGCGGGAACACCGCCCCATACTTTCGTACCGGGTGAAGGAGGAAGCCGGACTGCTGATACTGGTCGCCTATCACCGCCACGGAAGCTCGTCAGACTTCCTGCTGGAAACGGCGGAGGCGTATTTCCGGGAAAGGGACTGCGGAGGATTCCTGTTCCTCTGCCGGATGCAGGCAAGCATCAACGCCTACGACGAATACCCGCACCTGAACGTGCTCTGCAACCGTCTGGCGGGACTGCTGTTCCGCTTCCGCCGTGAACGGGAGTCCGAGTACCGCAAGGGCATACCGCCGATGTTCGGCAAGGCGGACTTGCAGGAGGTGGAAAAGTACCTGCCGCACCTGCGGGGCTGCTCTTTCCGGGAAGAGGTCGCACTGGCTCTGCCCAAGGTGAAAAACGTGGAGGAGTTGGCACGGGAATGTGCCATGTCGGTCAATACGCTGGGACGGCGGTTCAGGGAGGAGCTGAACACGACTCCGCACCGCTGGCTGACGGAACAGCGGAAGGCGCACGTGGTCTCCCTGCTGGCGGACACGGACATGCCCTTCCAAGAGATTGCCGACACGTGCGGCTTCGCCGCTCCGAGCTACCTGTGGGACTTCTGCAAGAAGCACCTGAAGGCTACTCCTGCCGAAATCCGTGAAATCGCCCGGTGCACCTGTCCCGTCCGGCATCCTTTTCCGGTTCAGAAGTGAGAGGCTGACCGCCCGCAGCCGATTGGCGGACAATCCGAACACGGCGGTGAAAATTCAGAACGCCCGTTTCCCGGCACCCCGCTAACTTTGCTTCCTTATAAACAACCCGAGACAGAATCATGATGGAAGAATATTTCAATACATTGTTGCAGGAGACGGAGCGGCGCATGGCTGCCGCTGCCGCCGGCATGGAGGGAAAGGAAACGGTCGCCACCTGCCGGGAGATGGTTTCGTACCTGAAAGCCAAGAATCGTGAGCTGAAAGCGTATGCGCTCGCCCGTCCGTTCAACGGGGACGAGGAGGAAATCCGTTACTTCAAATACTACAAGCCCGCCCTGACGGGCAGGCTGCTGTACTATTACCGGGTATATCAGATAGAGAGCGGCTGTCCCGGCTGCCTGCGGGTAGCCGAAACGTACTACCGCAGGGCGATGGAACGAGCCGAGCGGATGATGGAACGCTACCTGCCCTTCTACCAGTATTACCACAGCGGGGCGACGTACCGGGACGATTACTATTTCCTGCGGGCGAAGGGCGAACTCAGCCCCGAAAGCGGCAGCTTCGTGCTGGACGAGGAAGCGGAGTTCTCCACGGGCTACGACATACTGGCGGCACGCCTGATCTCGGTGGAGATGCTGCTGGTCTATCTGAGCCGCCGGATAGAGCGTGCGGCACGAGGGGACGGTGCGGAAGCCGTGCCGGGGAAGGAACACCGCTGGACGGACACGAAAATCGCCGCCATACAGCTTGTTTACGGCATCCATGCCGCCGGAAGCGTGGACAACGGCAACGCCGAGATCGGCGAGCTGGCGGTGCTGTTCGAGAAGACCTTCCATGTGGATCTGGGCAACGTGTACCATGCTTTCGGCAGGCTGCGGGGACAGCAGAACCCGACGGCGTTCTTGGACGAGATGAAGGAGAAGCTGCTGAAGAAGATGCGGGACATGGACAGCAGGTGATCGGCAAGTCGGCAGCAAGTTGGCAGCAAGTTGGCAACGGGGCGGCAGAGGCGGCAGGAGATGAAAAGGGAGCGTCCGGAGGGCAGAAAAGAGCCTTTCGGACGCTCTCTTTTTGCTCTTTTTGCTTCGATGTCAGTTCCTTTCCGCCTTGTTTTTATGTTATTCCTACTCTTTCCTTGCCTTTTTCAGCCTTTTTGTTGCCCGGAAAGGCGGACGGAAGGGCGGCGAGGGTGAAAAAAGAGGATGAAAAAATGCGCATCAGAAAAAAAATCTTTGCCAAGGTGCCGGTATGGTGGCAGGAAAAACCGGCGAATCGGGCGACATTTGCGGCAGAAACCTAAAAAAGAGTACGACAATGGAAATAATGACCATCGAGAGCAACGCCTACCGCCTGCTCGTGGAGAAGATCGAGAAGATAACCGCCTACGTGGAGGAATCCCGGAACCGGGAGGAAACGGAGCGCAAACGGAAAGAGGAAGCGGAAAGCCCTGCGACCAAGGGACGGAAAGCCGACCCGAAGTGGATGACGCACAAGGAGGTGTGCGAGATGCTGGACATCAGCCACCGCACCCTGCAACGCTACCGGCAGAAGCATATCATTCCCTATTCCATGATCGGGCGGCAGATACGCTATCCCCGGCAGGCGGTCGAGAGCCTGCGTGAGCGGTGGATGGTGGAGACACCCGCCGCCAAGATCGACCGGATGATAGCGGAACATCCCCTGCATAACCGAAAAAACGGCAGCTATGGTAAAAAAGGAAGAGATACTGGCAAGAACCAGTAACGGGCTGGACGTGTTCCGCCACTACCTGCCCGTGAAGTGGCGGGTGGGCAGGAACTTCCTGAACCCGCTGTACGCCGACAGCAAGGCTTCGTGCAACGTGTATTACGACCGCCGGAGCGGTACGTACCGGATGAAGGACTTCGGCAACGGGGACTATTCGGGCGACTGTTTCTTCCTCGTGGCGAAGCTGAAAGGGCTGGACTGCCGGAACGCCGCCGACTTCGTGGAGGTGCTGCACACCATCGACCGGGAGCTGTGCCTCGGTCTGGAGGATGACAGCCCGGAAGATACAGCCGTTCCGGACGGCGGCTGCCGTACCCTGCGGCTCGTGCCGGGCGCAAGGGAGAATGGGACAAGGGAGAACCGGAGCGGTGAAGGAATATCCGTCAGGGCAAACGGGAGCGGCACGGGAAAGCCGGACGGGTACACGGAAGAGGCGGCTGCGCTCTTTGACCGTCCCGAACCGAAGCCCTACCGGACGACGGAAAAGCCGTTTACGGATGCGGAGCTTGCCTACTGGGGCGCATCGGGCATCACGGAGGAGCTGTTGCACCGTTACGGGGCGGTATCGCTCGCCGAGTACCGGGGCGAGACGAGGGAGGGCAAGTCGTTCGGCTTCAGTTCCACCCCGGCGGAACCGATGTTCGGCTACAAGGGGAAATGGGGCGTGAAGGTCTATCGCCCGATGTCGGAAGTGCGCTTCGTCTATGGCGGGCATACGGGCGACAACTATTGTTTCGGACTGGAGCAACTGCCCTCGAAGGGCGACCTGCTCTTCCTCACGGGCGGCGAGAAGGACGTACTGACGCTGGCGGCGCACGGCTTCCATGCCATCTGCTTCAACTCGGAGACCTCGGTCATCCCGGCGAAGACCGTGCGCAAGCTGGTCTATCGCTTCAAGCACATCGTGTTGCTGTACGACACGGACAAGACGGGGCTGGAGTGCTCGGAGAAGCACCGTGCGCAACTGTCGGAGTACGGGGTGAAACGGCTGGTGCTGCCGTTGCCGGGGACGAAGGCGGAGAAGGACGTGACGGACTACTTCAAAGCCGGGCACACGAGGGAGGAGCTGATGGGGCTGTTCCTGAAACTGCTCGACACGCTGTACGGGGACACGCTGGCGATGTTGAAATCGTGCGAGATCGACTATGACCACCCGCCCGAACAGGCGGTCGCCATCGTTACCGCCGGGGAGGTGCCGTTAGGCTCGGAGGAGAACATCCTCTGCATCACGGGCGGCGAAGGGACGGGCAAGAGCAACTACACCGCCGCACTGGTCGCCGGGGCGATCATGGAACGGGAGACGGACGCCGACCTCTTGGGAGTGCGGGTGGAGCCGAACCGCAAGGGGCGTGCGGTACTGCTGTACGACACGGAACAGAGCGAGCAACAGCTCTACAAGAACACGGGGCGGCTGCTGCGCCGTGCCGGGCGTGAGCGGATGCCGGAGTACCTGCACGTATATTGCCTGACGGGAATGTCGAGAAGCGAGCGGCTGACCGCCATCGTGCAGAGCATGGACAAGTACCACTACCTGCACGGGGGCATCCATTTAGTCGTCATCGACGGAGTGGCTGACCTGATCCGCTGCGCCAACGACGAGGCGGAGAGCGTGGCGCTGATTGACGAGATCTACCGGCTGGCGGGAATCTACCGCACGTGCATAGCCGCCGTGGTGCATTTCGTACCGAACGGTCTGAAACTGAGGGGACACCTCGGCAGCGAACTGCAACGCAAGTCCGCCGCCATCCTCTCCATCGAGAAGGACGAGAACCCGGAGGTGTCGGTGGTGAAGGCGTTGAAGGTCAGGGACGGCAGCCCGCTGGACATCCCCCTGATGCAGTTCAGATGGGACAAGCAAGCCGGGATGCCCGTCTATGTGGGCGAGAAGCCGAGGGCGGAGAAAGAGAAGCGCAAGGAGAAGGAGCTGGCGGAGATGGCACGGGAGGCGTTCGCCCGGCAGGAGAAGTACGGCTACATCGAACTGTGCGAGCTGATACAGGAGATGCTGGAAGTGAAGGAACGGACGGCGAAAGGCTACATCCGCTATATGCGGGAAAAGGAAATCATCGAAAAGGAGGGCGACTGCTATGTACACGGACAGGGAAGAGTTTGAGGGCTGGATGGAGCGCATCATGGAACGCTTCGACCGGACGGAGAAATTGCTGGAAAGGGTGCTGAAGAAGAACAACACGCTCGACGGCGAGGAGGTACTGGACAACCAAGACCTGTGCCTGCTGCTGAAGGTGGGCATCCGCACGCTGCAACGCTACCGTGCCATCGGGGTGCTGCCGTACTTCACCATCAGCGGTAAGGTGTTCTACCGCACGAAGGACGTGCACGAGTTCATCCGCACCCGCTTCGCCGAAGTGGAGGAACGGGCTGCGAAACGCAAAGAGAAGGAAGCCCGGAAAGCGGAAAGGCGCAGGAAAAGGGGGCTGTTCCCGTGAGAATGACATTTTTCTGACGGTGCTTTAGGTGGATGAAGCCCTGCCGGATCGTGAGATTAGGCGGGGCTATTGTTTTGTTATTCGGGAAGTTTCGCTATCTTTGCCATGCGAAGATAGGATGCGGCTCGGCATTGTCAAATTAGAAAACCTTGTTTTCATTTGCCGCTGCTCTCGCCTTTCGCTATCTTTGCTCCACGAAGACAGAGGACGGTGCTTTCGGGTACGGTCGCTGTCGTGACATAGAAGATTCATACCCGGCTTGGAAGCAGGCGGGGTTGATATACATATTGTACGTTCGCTGAACGTCTTGAAGTAAAAAACTGGTAATTTTTGATAAGCAAGACGAATGGCGCAATGTTCATGCTGTATGCTTATACGGCGTGGGCTTGCCTATTCTGCTTATCGGGTATACCAGTGCCCTTACTTCGGAATAGCGTGAGTTCACGCTGTTCTTTTGGGTGCAAGGCGGACATAATCCTTAAAAACTCATTGACATGAAACAGATTACCTTGCACGTGTACCAGTCCCTTGACGGCTGTCCGGTCGGAGCGGACAAGCATTTCGATGCGGCGGCGGATGCCTCCTGCTGCGTGCTGATCGACGAAGAAACCTACCTGCGCATTTACCTGAACCATCTGGGCTGGCCGCTCACGGCAAAAGAGACTTTGGTCGTGACGGGCGGCTGTATCGACCTGACGGAGAAGGAACGGGTGCGGTTTGTTACAGGGGATGCGGCAGCGGAACTGCGGAGAATAAAAGCGGACGGCGAAGGTACGGTAACGGCTTACGGAGCGGAAACCGGGGCTTTGCTCTTGGATAACGGGCTGGCGGACGAAATCGTGGTGATAACCGTGCCGGTGCTGGTCGGCGGCGGTGAGAAGGCACTGGAGTGCGGGCTGAACGACGGCAGAGCGTGGGTCGTGCGATCGAGCAAGGTATTGGAGGACGGGAAAATCCGGACGGTGTACGGAAAGGTATGCCCATGAAATGTAAAAAGCCGCTAAAAAAGCGGCTCAGGTCATTCAGGAAAGGACGACGGGTTATAAAAAAACGACCCGCCTATTTGAGCATTATTCACTGTTGTTCAACAACTCGTGTCAAGAGGCTTGGCAGGTTCTGTTGGTGCAAAGATAACGAAAATATCCTGAATGGCAAAGAAATATAAATTTAGGCAACGGTATTGCCTATTTCCAAATATCCTCGCTTTCCCAACCGGACGGAAAGCCCATCGCTGCCGTATCTATATTGGGATAGGCTGCCAACAGGGTTTTCAGCTTGTCCTTGAAGTTGTTATCAGGTGATACGGTATAAAGGAAATAACGTATCATGCAGATACGGTAATACATCCTGCGCTTGTCTGTCCGGGAAGAGTCAATCCAACCGTATTTCATGTGCTTGGGTTCTGTCGGGCTGATGGGTAATTCACGGTTCCACATCCGGGCATGGTGGCAGCATAAATTCCGCAATCCACCCAGCACGATAAGCCATGACACAAAGGCAGGAGCCTGCAAGCCAAAATGCTGGGCTATTTTCTTTTTTAGCCCATTATCTTTCAGGTTCATAAAAATATGAGCCAAACTGCCGAAAGGAATGATTTCAGCGATCATCCATGCGGGCGGGTAAGCCTCCAGATACGTTTCGTTGAAAT
>OLXV01001591.1_pt1 | contig 11247 bp, 9 predicted proteins | sample 1673481 | NCBI WGS metagenome assembly OLXV01 (sample SAMEA103958113, study PRJEB25191) | human gut metagenome
CTTGAACACAATTAGCGGAAACCCAAACGGGACCGCACCCTAGCGTACATCGCGCACCGTATCGCCTTTGACGAGCACGCCCGGAAACAGCATGTGCTCCACGCCAGACTCAACGCCCTCGGCGCCGGCAATCTTGTCGACCGCCCACATGCCGACGCGCTTGTTGTCAAAGCGCACCGTAGTCAGGCGACGATCGGGCACGATATCGCCCAAACTATCGTCAACACCCACCACGCTCACGTCCTGGGGCACGCGCTTCCCGCGCGACTCGAGCCCGCGAATGCAGCCGTAGGCCATGGCATCGTTGGAAGCATAAATGGCTGTGCAGTTCGGATCGTCCGCAAGCACCTGGCCGGCGGCATATCCGCTCTGTGCCGTCCAATCGCCACGGACGAGTCGCGGCGGCTCAACACCATGCGCGCGCAATGTCTCACGCCAGCCCTCCTCGCGTTGCATGCCCGAAAGCGAGCGCTCGGGGCACGAGATAAAGTGCACGGTCTTGTGCCCCTGCCCCAGCAAGTACTCGACAACCTGGCGCGAGCAATCGAACTGATCGTTATCAACCGTCGAGCACAGCGGGTGCTCCAGCATGGTAACGAGCACCGTCTGCATACCGGGCAGCGGCTCAAAGGTGCCAAAGTCCGCCGGCATGCGGTTCATGATCACGACCATGCCGTCCACCGGCAGTGCGCTCATGCGCGACGATGCACTCTCGAGGGTATACGGATGCCCGTCTACTTTAGTGAGGGTGATGGCATAGCCATGTTTGTCGGCCGCGGCGGCAAAGCCCTCCATACGGTCGAGGTTGCCGGTGCCGGTAATGTTGAACATGGCGACGCCGACGGTCTTAAATTTGCCGCGGCGCAGCGATCGACCGGCAAAATTGGGGCGATACCCCAGCTCGCGCATGGCGGCGCGCACGCGCTCCTTGGTCTCGAGGCGCACGCTGGGCGAATCGTGCACCGTACGCGAGACTGTCTGCTCCGAGACGCCCGCGAGACGCGCCACGTCCTTAACGGAAACCGATTTTTTAACAGCGGCCATAGGTCGATCTTTCTATGTCAACGATGCCATCGCGGGCATCCCAACAGACAAAATGAACGCCTCCAAGTATATCCAACGCCTCTCCCGCCATACGCTCACCACCCAAAACCTACCGTTCACCGACAATCCCGCTTCCCCGAACGGCTTTTGTCGACCAAATGTTAACGTTGCCATTGTGCAAACACAGAGCCACCGGGCGGCTCAAACGTTTACGCGTAAGGAATCGACGGTTCGCAGGCACAGGAACCCCCGATTCGCGTCTTTTTTTGTGCCGCAAAATGGCAACGTCAACATTTTGGCAACCGAACGCCAAAAGCTACCATCGTTGCTAACCCACCGACTCTTAGGAGCATTGCATGGAGCAACTCATCGCCATCATCGAAAAGGGCCAGCCCTTTTTCAACGCGATCGCCCGCAACAAGTACCTCAAGGCGATCCGCGACGGCTTTATCTCCGTCATCCCCATCATCATCTTCTCGTCCATCTTCTGCCTGGTAGCCTCGGTCCCCAACATCTGGGGTTTCTACTGGCCCGATGACATCAACAACGCCCTGTGGAAGTGCTACAACTACTCCATGGGCATCCTGGCCATCGCCTGCGCCGCCACCACGGCCAAGCACTTCGCCGACGCCCAGAACCGCGATCTACCCAAGAACAACCAGATCAACTTCATCTCGTGCATGTGCGCAGCCATCATCGGCTTCCTGCTCCTTTCGAGCGACACGATCGCCACGGACGCCGCCAGCGGCTTCAACACCACCTACCTTGGTTCCAAAGGCCTGCTGACCGCCTTTATCGCTGCGTTTGTGACCGGCATCATCTACAAGTTCTTCATCAAGCGCAACATCACCGTCAAGATGCCCGAGCAGGTTCCGCCCAACATCTCGCAGACCTTTAAGGACATCATCCCCTTCTCCGTCTGCATCACCGTCTTTTGGGTCTTTGACATCGTCTTCCGCGCTGCCTTTGGCTTCTGCTTTGCCCAGGGCGTCATCCAGGTGTTCCAGCCCCTGTTCACCGCTGCCGACGGCTACATCGGCCTCGCTGTGATCTACGGCGCCATGAGCCTCTTCTGGTTCGTGGGCGTCCACGGCCCTTCGATCGTCGAGCCCGCCATCGCCGCCGCTCTCGTTGCCAACATGACCGACAACCTGGCTGCGTTCCAGGCCGGCCAGCACGCTTCCGCTGTCCTGACCCAGGGTGCCCAGTACTTCGTCGTCTGCATGGGCGGCACCGGTGCCACGCTCGTCCTGGTCTTTATGTTCTGCTTCCTGGCCAAGTCTCAGGAGATGCGCGCCGTCGGTAAGGCCGCCATCGTCCCGGTCTGCTTTGCTGTCAACGAGCCGCTGCTGTTCGCCGCGCCCATCGTGCTCAACCCCGTCTTCTTTGTCCCGTTTGTCTTTGCCCCGATCGCCAACATCTGGATCCTCAAGATCTTTATCGACTTCTTGGGCATGAACGGCTTTATGTACACCCTGCCCTGGACCGTTCCCGGCCCCATCGGCACCATCATGGGCTTGGGCTTCCAGCCGCTCGCCTTTGTGATGCTCGCCCTCATCCTGGTCGTCGACTTCGTCCTGTACTACCCGTTCTTCCGTGCCTATGACGCCCAGAAGTGCGCCGAGGAGGCCGAGATCTCCCAAGAGGAGCTCACCGCCAAGAACGCCGAGAAGGCCGCCAAGCTCAACGACGCCTTCCAGGGCAAGGCCGATGCCAAGAGCGTTGCCGCCGGCGCCGCAGCCGAGGCCGTGAAGGCCGACGCCCCTGCCGCTTCTGCAGCACCCGCTGCCGAGGCAACGACCGCCAGCGACCTCAACGGCAAGCGCGTGCTCGTGCTCTGCCAGGGTGGCGGAACCTCGGGTCTGCTCGCCAACGCACTGGCCAAGGCTGCCAAGGAGCGCGGCATCAATCTGGAGACCGCTGCCGAAGCCTATGGCAACCACGTCGACATGCTCCCCGACTTTGACCTGGTCGTCCTGGCCCCGCAGGCAGCCAGCTACCTGGCCGACCTGCAGAAAGACTGCGAGCGTGTGGGCAACAAGTGCGTCGCCTGCCGTGGCAAGCAGTACATCGAGCTCTCCCAGAACGGCGACAAGTCTCTCGCCTTCGTCTCCGAGCAACTATCGAAGTAAGTAACGCCCAGGGCCAGCCGACCATCAACAGCCGGTTGGCCCTTCGATTTAGACGATTGGATCATCATGTCCGTTAATCCTGCTAGCGTCACCAACCCGCCTGCGCAGTTTCCCGAGGACTTTGTCTTTGGCGGCGCCACTGCTGCCTACCAGGTAGAGGGCGAGACCCGCACTCACGGTAAGGGCAAGGTTGCCTGGGACGACTTTCTGGAAGCCCAAGGCCGTTTCTCCCCCGATCCCGCTTCGGACTTCTACAACCAGTACCCCGTCGACCTGGAGCTGTGCGAGGAGTTTGGCATCAACGGCATTCGCCTCTCCATTGCCTGGAGCCGCATCTTCCCCGAGGGCGCCGGCGAAATCAACCCCGAGGGTGTCCAGTTCTACCACGATCTCTTCGCCGAGTGCCACAAGCACCACGTTGAGCCGTTTGTCACGCTGCATCACTTTGACACGCCGCTGCCCCTCTTTGAGAAGGGCGACTTCCTCAACCGCGAGACCATCGACGCCTTTGTGAACTTTGCCACCTTCTGTTTTAAGGAGTACGCCGACCAGGTGACCTATTGGTTCACCTTTAACGAGATCTGGGCGGACGCCTCCAACACCTACATCGAGGGCACCTTCCCCGGTGGCGTCAAAGCGCATCTTGCCGAGGCCTTTCAGTGCGAGCACAACATGATGCTCGCCCACGCCAAGGCTGTGCTGGCCTTCCACAACGGCGGCTTTAAGGGCAAGATCGGCGTCATCCAGTCGCTGGAGTTTAAGTACCCCCTCAACGAGAACGACCCCGCCGACATCAAAGCCGCCAACAACGAGCACGTGCTGCAAAACCAGTTTTTGCTCGACGCTACCTTCCGCGGCGACTACGCGCCCGACACCCTCGAGTGCGCCAACCGCTTGGCCGCCATCTCGGGCGGCACCATCGAGATCCTGGACGAGGACCTCGAGATTATGCGCGAGGCAGCGCTCTACAACGATTACCTGGGTGTCAACAATTACCAGTGCCGCTTCCTCAAGGCTTACGATGGCGAGAACGACCTGCACCACAACGGTACGGGCGAGAAGGGCACCGGCCGCTGGCGCGTTAAGGGTATTGGCGAGCATGTGAACAAGCCCGGAATCCCCACCACCGACTGGGACTGGATCATCTATCCCGAGGGCCTGTTCGATCTGCTCGTCTACATTAAGCAGCGCTACCCCAACTACAAGCAGATCTTCATTACCGAAAACGGCATGGGCTACAAGGACCCCTACAAGGACGGTTTTGTGGACGACCAGCCGCGCATCGACTACATCGAGCAGCACCTGCGCTGGCTGCTCAAGGCCATGGAGGTGGGCGTCAACGTGGGCGGCTACTTCCTGTGGAGCCTGCAGGATCAGTTCTCCTGGACCAACGGCTACAACAAGCGCTATGGCTTCTTCTACGTAGACTTTGAAACCCAGAAGCGCACGCCCAAGGCAAGCGCCTACTGGTACAAGCACGTAGCGCAGACCCGTCGTCTGGACTAGCGCCTTGCAGTTGGCGTAATTGCCCTGCTCACATAACTTGTCCCCATTTCTCATCCGGGGGCGGCACGTCACACGGCGCGCCGCCCCCGGTCTTTTTGTTTTTGAGCGGATCGTCGAGGGCCGTTCATCTCAATCTGTAACATCTAGCCGAGTTTTTTGGTCCTACCTGTTACAGATTAAGATGAACGGAATGGGCCGGGCAGAAAATCTCAACCTGTAACACTAAAACCGGTTTTGGGCGTCTAGTTGTTACAGATTGAGATAAACGCGCAAGCCAATCCTCTCAATCTAAATCTGTAACATCTTGCCCCGTATTTCGGTCCTAACTGTTACAGATCAAGACAAGCGAGCCTACGCCCGCAGGTCCTTGACGGTCGAACGCTCAATCAACGTACTCGGCACGCGAATCGCCTCGATAGACGAGCTATCACCGATCGCCGCCTCAAACGCAAGCCTACCAACACCGCACAGGTCAAATCGCAACGTGGTCAAACGATTATGCGGAATGGTCCCCTCAAGCGCATCGTCGATACCGACAACGCTCACGTCATCGGGCACAGACAGGCCGGCGTTTTCGAGCGCCGCGATAACTCCAAGCGCCATCTGGTCATTTGCCGCAAGAACTGCCGTCGGTGCTTGCGGGCCTCCGGCAAGAACCTCCGACGCAATACGCCGGCCCATCTCATAACCGCTATCGGCGCTCCAATCGCCGCGCAACATAGGGGCGGCATCGATTCGGGCGCGCCTGAGCGTATCGCGCCACCCCGCCTCGCGGAACCGTGACGAAATCGACTTTTCCGGACCGGCGACAAACCTTATGTTGGAATGCCCCCGCTCCAACAGATAATTGGTCAGCAACTCGCACGACCCATATTGGTCGGAGTCAATCGTCGTACAACGCGGATGCGCGTACATGGACAAGATGACCGTGCGCACCCCTGGCTGGGGGACAAATTCCTCAAAATCGGGAGCCATGCGGTTCATGTTGATGATCATGCCGTCAACGGGTCGTTCGACCATGCGACGCGAGGCATCGGTGAGCGTATAGGGCTCATCGCCGCCCATCTCGACCATGGTGACGGCAAAATCATGCTCGCGCGCCGCCTGCATAATGCCCTCGAGCGTTGCCAGGTTGCCGGCACGTGTAATGTTGTACATGCACAGGCCAATAGAACGATACGATCCGCCGCGCAGGGCCGTTCCGGCAAAATTGGGACGAAAGCCCAGCTCTTCCATAGCGGCCAGCACACGCTCGCGCGTTTTCTCCGTCACATTGGGCATACCGTTGACCACGCGCGATACCGTCTGACGGCTCACTCCGGCGAGCGCCGCAACCTCTGCCGCGCTCGCCGAACGACCATTCCTTGCCTGCGGAGCCATACCTTCCACGCCAGCCTGCTTTCCCGACTATTCTCAGCGCCCGTGGCGCATCGCTATGTATTGATAACGTGCCCATCATACCCGAGCCGCATACCACAGCATGATTAATTCGGTCAATCAGAACCGCTTACCGAACAAATTCGACCGTTCGCTGGTGTTTGAAGTTGTTCTATTTCTATTCATTCCAACCGATGTTAACGTGCTCATTGTCAAATGTTCACGTGCTCATTTTGGTTCTATTCATTTTGGCAAGGCGTCCACCAGCCTATTTCTCTATTGTTCGTCACCTTGAGAACCTTCTGAGCACAAACACACAAGACCAAACAGCGAGACGAGAGGATACATGCACATGTCTTTGCTAAACCGCGTACAGCATCTACCAAAGGACTTTGTTTGGGGTGCCGCAACCGCCGCATATCAAACAGAAGGCTCTACCAAGGTGGCAGGCAAGGGTAAGACTATGTGGGACGACTATCTTGTCGCCCAGGGCCGCTTTTTGCCCGATCCGGCAAGCGACTTCTACAACCGCTACGAGGAGGACATCCGCCTCTCTGCCGAGCATGGCCTCAACGCCATCCGCGTATCCATCGCCTGGACTCGCATTTTCCCCAACGGCGACGATGCCGAACCGCTCGCCGAGGGCGTCAAGCACTACCACGAGCTGTTCGCCTGCTGCAAAAAATATGGCGTCGAGCCTTACGTATCCCTACATCATTTTGACTCCCCTGCCACCCTGTTCAATCAGGGCGACTGGCTTAACCGCAAGACGGTCGATGCCTATGTTCGGTACGCCGAGTTTTGCTTTCGCGAGTTCCGCGAGGTCAAGAACTGGTTCACCATCAACGAGCTCATCAGCCTCTCGCACTCGCAGTACATCCAGGGCAACTTCCCGCCCAACCACCGCTTTGACGTAACGAGTGGCATCCAGAGCCAACACAACGAGCTGGTCGCCCACGCCCGCGCCGTCAATCTGTACAAGGATCTGGACGAGGCCGAGCACCTGGGCGGCCGCATCGGCATGGTCAACGTCCTGACACCGGCCTATCCCGCGAGCGATTCTGCCGCCGACCAGCACGCCGCCGACCTGTACAACGCCTTCTACACCGATTTCATCATGGACGGCGCCTTCCTGGGACACTACTCTGCACGCACCCTGTCGCTCATCAACGAGATCCTGCGTTCCAACGATGCCACGCTTACGGTTGAGGACGGCGACATGGAAGAGCTCGCCAAGGCAGCGCCGCGCAACGACATGTTCGGCCTCAACTACTATCAGTCGGCATTTATCGCCGCTTACGATGGTGAGTCCACCAACAGCTTTAACGGCACCGGCGACAAGGGCACCTCGTGCTTTAAGTTTAAGGGCGTCGGCCAGCAGGTCGATATGCCGGGCATCCCCACCACCGACTGGGATTGGCTCATCTACCCGCAAGGCCTCTACGACGTGCTCAAGCACATCAGCGCCACCTATCCCGACCTTCCCGTCGTCTATATCACCGAAAACGGCCTGGGCCACAAAGATCCCGAGCCCGACGCCAACGACATCGTCGCCGACCCCGAGCGCATCGACTTTGTTGACCAGCACTTGGAAAAGGTGTTCCAGGCTCGTGACGAGGGAGTCGATGTCCAGGGCTACTTTATGTGGAGCCTGCAGGACCAGTTCTCGTGGGCCAATGGCTACAACAAGCGCTATGGCTTGTTCTATATCGACTTCGAAACGCAAAAGCGTTACATCAAGCAGTCGGCGCTCTGGTACAAGGAGCTCGCCGGCACCATGACCGGCGCGCAATAGCGCATCGCCTCGCTTTTCCCAAAGGGGAGCGGCCCCATGCAATTCATTTGCAGCCGCTCTCCCTCTCCAAAGTGACCTACCTCGCCTGCACCCGGGCTTTTAGCAGGCGAGAGGCCATATAGGTTTTCAGCATCTATGCCGTTAAGATTTCATACGCAGAGGAGCGTGAACTATGGAATCGATTGTCAAATTCTTGGAGAAGGGCCAGCCGTACTTCGACAAGATCTCCAAGAACATTTACCTCCAGGCCATTAAGGATGGCTTCTTGGCAGCAATGCCCATCATCTTGTCTTCGTCCGTCTTCCTGCTTATCTCGACTCTGCCGGGCGTTGTTGCCACCGTCGGTGGCTTTACACTACCCGACTGGTGGAATGTCGACGTCGTCAACTTCTGCAACAAGGTTTACAGCTTTACGATGGGCGTCGTGGGCATCGTGGTCGCCGGCACCACCGCAAGCGCGCTGACCGGTTCCAAGAACCGCCGCATGCCCGCGGGCAAGGCCATCAACGCCACAAGCACCATGGTTGCCGCCATGTGTGCCATGCTCATCTTGGCCGTCACCCAGACAAGCGTCAAAATCGACGGTGCCGACGCCTCGGTGTTCCTTACCGACAACATGGGCACCAAAGGCTTGCTGAGCTCCTTTGTCGCCGCATTTGCCACGGTCAACATCTATGCCTTCTGCATTAAGCGCGACATTACCATCAAGCTGCCCAAAGAGGTCCCCGGCGCCATCGCCCAGAACTTCCGCGATATCTTCGCCTTCAGCTTCTCCATCCTATTTGTCGCCATCATCGACGTCATCTGCCGCAGCTGGCTGGCCGTCCCATTTGCCAACGTCATCTCAACGCTGGTGAGCCCGCTGTTTGCCGCCGCCGACTCCTACCTTGGTCTCGCTGTCATCTGGTTCATGATTCCGCTGTTCTGGTTCATGGGCATCCACGGCCCCTCAGTCGTTAAGCCCGCCCTCAACGCCGCGCTGTTTGGCAACATCACCACCAACCTCGCCACGCTGCAGGCCGGCGGTCACCCCGCCCTCGCCCTGACCGAGAACTTCGGCAACTACATCGGCGAGCTTGGCGGCACCGGCGCCACGTTCATTGTCCCGATCATTTTCCTGCTCCTTATGCGCTCCAAGCAGCTCAAGGCCGTCGGCAAGGCCTCGATCGTTCCTGTGATGTTCGCCGTCAACGAGCCGCTGCTGTTTGCCGCGCCCATCATCCTCAACCCGTACTTCCTGATTCCGTTCCTGTTCGCCCCCGTAGCCAACGTCCTCATCGGTAAGTTCTTTATCGACTTCTTGGGCATGAACGGCTTTATCTACGCCATGCCGTGGGCACTCCCCGGACCGATCGGCACCTTTATCGACACTAACTTCCAGCCGATCTCCCTGGTTCTGGTCGCCGTCCTGTTGGTCGTTGACTTCTTGATCTACTACCCGTTCTGCAAGGCCTACGATAACGTCCTGTGCAAGCAGGAGGCCGAGACCTTGGCCGAGGAAGAGGCTGAAAAGATCAAGGGCAGCGAGGCCGCTACCGTCCTCGCTGCAGAGGGCCCCGTCTCCGAGACCGCCCCTGCCGCCGAGGTTCCCGCAGCTCCGTCCGCCCTTAAAAGCAGGGACCTAAGGGTTTTGGTGCTCTGCGCCGGTGCCGGCACTTCTGCGCTGCTCGCTAACGCGCTTAAGGACGGTGCCGCCGAGTTGGGCATCGATATCACTGCCAACTCCGGCGCCTACGGTAGCCACTACGCCATCATGGACCAATACAACGTCATCGTCCTGGCTCCACAGGTTCGCACCTATTACAACGAGATGAAGGCCGATACCGACCGTCTGGGCATCACGCTGCTCTCACCCAAGGGCAAAGAGTACATCGACCTCACCAAGGATCCCAAGAGCGCCGTCGCTTGGATTGAGGAAAACCTCGAGGCATAAAGGGTTACTGAAACCTGCCGCTTGCCGAGCACAGTAGGGCCGCGCATCACTGAGATGCGCGGCCCTTTCTTTATAGGCTTGATTCGTTTGTCTCGATCTGTAACATCTGGCCGACTATTTTGCCCCTTACTGTTACAGATCGAGTTAAACGGAATAGACCAGGCCGAAAATCTCGATCTGTAACACTAAGACCCGTTTTGGGCGTCTACCCGTTACAGACCGAGACAATTCGGCGGCGCCGATTATTCGATACGGCGTGGTACAATTATGTCCCAACGCAAAGGAGGTACCTATGCCCACCTGTGTGCCTGTCCGAGACATGAAGGACACCGCTGCATTTACCGCGCTTGTTGAGTCCGAGCGCGACGTCACCGTAACCAAGAACGGCTACGAGACCATGCACTGCATCAGCAGCGACCAGTATCGCCTCATGCAAGACGAAATCGCCAAAGCCAAGCTGCTGTCTCGTATGATGTTGGCAGAAGACGAGATATCGCAAGGCGACTACAGCGACTACGACTCCTTCGCAACCGCGATACGAGACAAATATGACCTATAACGTCGTAATACTCAAAAGCGCACGATATGAGTACGAGAGTATTGTCGGATACCTTGCTCAAATCCTCATGAATCCACGCGCAGCAGGCAATTTTGTTGCTGAGTTTGAATATCAGCTTGATCTGCTTCGCGAGCAGCCGCTCCTACGGCCCCTCTCCCACATACGAGAGCTGGCGGCACGCAATTATCGATCGTTTCCCGTCAACAAATACGTGTGTCTATACAAGTTTGAGCGCGATACAATCTATATCGCCCACGTCTTTCACCAGTCACAAGACTACGCCCGCCTGATCTAGCCCGGCAGCACGAGCTAGCAAATGACCTGCGTGTGCTCCTCGATGGCGGCGCGGTCCTCGTCGGCAATATCCGGCTCAGCTTGCACTCATTATCATAAAAAAGCCCCAACGAAACACGGCCCTGTGGCTCATTGAGCCGCAGGGCCGCATGCCAGCGATCAGATAAAGATCGTCATATACAGAGGTAGATATATCCTATGCCCTTCAACCCTGAACTGTTTTGGGTGAAGGACTATCTCTTCTCCGACTCGTCGTTCGAATCGTCTGCCAAAATCGTCAAGCGAGATTGTTGAATACGATTTGGAGGATTTAACTTCAACAGGAGTGACCCGCGGTTTTCCAGCCGCGTCTTCAAAGCCGCGCGAAACAAGAAAATCAATTTCACGCGTTCTGGGACGACTTCCCTCCGTTTTGGAAGGCTCCTGCCAGCTGTAATAAAAAAGCGAATGCCCCAAACTCTTAAGCTGCTGTGCAACGATGTTCTCGATCAGCATTCCTTTATTAATTGAAATTCTTCCAAATTGAATGTCTCTATGGACGTCCATAAGGTCCGGACCATCATCAAACGCCAAGCTCACGAGCAATCCCGTGTCCGCCATATAGCAT
>OLXV01001604.1_pt1 | contig 11182 bp, 6 predicted proteins | sample 1673481 | NCBI WGS metagenome assembly OLXV01 (sample SAMEA103958113, study PRJEB25191) | human gut metagenome
AGCCGTCAGGCTGACCGTGAAGGTTATCCTGAAGTAGCTGAAGCTTTCAAACGCTATGCTTGGGAAGAAGCTGAACACGCTGCTAAGTTTGCCGAACTGCTGGGTGATGTTGTTTGGGACACAAAAACAAACTTGGAGAAACGTAAAGACGCTGAATGCGGTGCTTGCGAAGATAAGAAACGTATTGCCACTCGTGCAAAACAATTAAACTTGGATGCTATCCACGACACAGTTCACGAAATGTGTAAGGACGAAGCTCGCCACGGTAAAGGATTTGAAGGTTTATACAACCGTTATTTCAAATAATTCGCAAATTCGTTAACAAAGGAAGGGCATTCTTTTAGGAGAGTGCCCTTTTTATTGGAAAAAAATGCTTTTGAGGGGACAACGAATTTAAATTTTCCCTACATTTGTACTCGCAAACGACGACCTAAGGAAAGCTGCCAGAGTGGTCGAATGGGCCGCACTCGAAATGCGGTGTACGGGTAACTGTACCGGGGGTTCGAATCCCTCGCTTTCCGCAGAAAAGAGGATGTGTCCACCAAATATCATGACACACCCTCTTTTTCTATGTCGTCACTGATTTAGTGCCGATATGGAACTGACAACTTCACACATACAGTTTATCAAAGAACATGCAACAGACGATTTAACCCGCCTGTTGCTTTCCGCTGCCAAGTATCCCGGAATGGATATTCCCTTTTTAGTCGATCAGATTGCTGTCCGAAGGCAGATCCGGGAGAAGTTGCCGTCGTGGTTTGAGAACGGACAATTGGTTTTTCCGGCTAAGATTGCGGCGGAACAGTGTTCATCTGAACAGACAGCAGCTTATAAACAGGAACTGATTGGTGAAAGTTGGACTATTTGCGACCTGACGGGAGGACTGGGAATCGATAGCTATTTTCTTTCCCGCAAGGCGAAACATTTGACTTATATAGAACGTTTTCCTGTTTATTGTGAAGCCGCGAAACATAATTTTTCTGTCTTGGAGGCCAACAATATAACGATCATAAATGCTGATGCCGCCCAAGTTGTTGATACCCTTCCGGAGGTCGATGCTTTCTATATCGATCCTGCACGCCGAGGAGAATCTAACAAGCGGGTTTTTGCTTTGCAGGATTGTGAACCTAACCTGCCCGGACTGTTGCCGGCGCTTCTGAAACGTTCCCCGCATGTCATTGCAAAGCTTTCGCCGATGGCAGATATACAAATGACTTTGGAGCTGTTGCCGGGGACGACATCCGTGCATGTCCTTTCGGTTAGGAACGAATGCAAGGAACTGCTTTTTGTGGTGGAACGAGAGGCGGATGGCAGAGAACCGTTAGTCCGGTGCATCAATTTCGGACTGGATGGAATGCAATCTTTCTCTTTTACATTAGAAGAGGAACGTAGCGCCGTATTGGTTCCTGCCGGTCAGGTAGGTACATATTTGTATGAACCGAATGCCTCGGTTTTAAAAGCCGGCGCATTTAAGCAGATTGCCGTCCGGACGGGAGTGAAGAAGTTGCAGGTGAACAGCCATCTATATACAGCGGACCATTTAGTTTCCGACTTTCCCGGTCGCAGATTCCGAGTGGATGAAGTGCTGTCTTTTACCGGAAAACTCTGTAAAGGACTATCAAAGACAATCCCCCAAGCAAATATAACCGTGCGTAATTTTCCTCTCTCCGTAGAAGAACTGCGTAAGCGGACGAAGATCACCGACGGAGGCCACGTCTATCTCTTTGCAACCACCTTGGTGGATGGAGAAAAGGTGCTGGTTAAGTGTTCCAAAGCCTGATCGATCAGGTGAATAACATCAGCACCAATTGTGCTGAAATCACGCGGATAAACATTGAAAGCGGATAGACGGTGGCATAAGAAACGGAGGGTTCGTCGCCATCGACAGTCGTGTTGGCATAGCTCAGTGCCATCGGGTTTGCCATGCTCCCGCAGAGCATACCCACGTTGTGCGCATAATCGAGTTTGAAAAATTGCGAAGCTATGAAACCGACGATCAGCACCGGCACGATCGTCAGCAGAAATCCAAGCCCGATCCAAAGCAATCCTTCTGCCCGAAAAACCGTTTCGAAGAAATGTACACCCGAATCGATCCCCAATCCCGCTAAATAAATAATGATCCCCAGTTGACGAAGCATCAGGTTGGCACTCATTGTCGTGTAGGTTGTCAGGTGGAAACGAGGGCCGAATGCGCCCATCAGGATTCCGACGATGATCGGGCCTCCGGCGATCCCTAATTTGACTGGCGTACTCATCCCCGGTAACGTGATCGGCAATGCTCCAAACAGCATCCCCAGCGATATACCAATGAAGACAGCCAAGAGGTTCGGATTGTTTAACCGCTTGATCTCATCCCCTAAAATCTTTCCGACTGTGTTTACCGAATTCGCTTCTCCCACGATAGTCAACCGGTCACCGATTTGCAGGCGCAGGTCGGGAGAGGCCAGCAGGTCTATACCGGCACGGTTCACACGCGTAATATTGATACCGTAGAGGTTGCGAAGGCGGAGAGAGCCTAATTTCACACCGTTCACCCGGTTGCGTGTCACCGCGATGCGGCGCGAGATCAGTTGGCTGTCAATAGCATTCCAGTCGATATCCGCCTTGTTCCAATCTACATTCTCCTGCTCGCCGAAAAGGACTTTAATATTTTCGACATCCGATTTAACGGAGATGATCAAAAGGTGGTCATGCTCGTGAAGTAAGGTGTCCGAAGTCGGAATGCTTACTTTACCGTTTCTCCATACACGTGAAATAACGAAATGCTTGTCCGTCAGCTTCATTACGTCCTTGATGCTCTTTTCGTAGATAGCCGGATTGCTTACATGAAATTCGGCGACATAGGTAGTCGTGTCGCGTTGTTCCTTTAAGTCTTTCTGTTTCTTGTCGGCAAACAAGGCTCTCAGGATAATAATCGCCAAGATCACGCCCACTACGCCGAGCGGATAAGCGACGGCACACGCCAAAGCCATGTCCGTCACCCCTTTGGTATTGGCCGGATCTATCTGCAACAAAGCCTGTTGGGCGGCTCCCAAAGCAGGCGTGTTGGTAACGGCCCCGCAAAGCAAACCGACCATATTGGAAAGGGAAACTCCTGTTACCCAGTGCAGACCGACTGTCATAATGAGTCCGAGCAGGATAACGCCTAACCCCATCATGTTCATAGCTACCCCTCCCTTCTTCAGCGAAGAGAAGAAACCGGGACCAACCTGCAACCCTAATGCATAGACGAAAAGGATCAAGCCGAAACTTTGAGCAAAATACAGCATATCCTTATTCACGACGATCCCTAAATGCCCGGCAAAGATACCGGCAAAGAATACGAATGTGATACTCAGTGAGATCCCGAATATCTTGATCCGTCCTAAATACAATCCAAGTGCAGAGACCAGTGAAATAATGATGACTGCCTGCACCATCGTAGGCTCTAAAAAGGCCTCTTGTAACCAATTCATAAAGTTCCCCTGTTTATTGACGGCACAAAGATAGGACAATAATTTGATTCGTCATCTATTTCTCTCGTTCCCGCGCTTGACACAGGCTCCCCTTATTGTCTTTGTTCGTTTGTTTCATTACCTTTATCCCCAAAATAAGATCAGATTCATATTTATTAAATCTGGAAAAACATGTCATTGAAAATAATCCATACTGCCGACTGGCATCTTGGGCAAACCTTTTTCGGGTATGACCGTGATGAGGAACATGAGGCATTTCTTTCGTGGTTGATCGATATATTGACGCTACGGCAGACTGATGTCTTGCTGATAGCAGGCGATGTTTTCGATGTTGCCAATCCGTCGGCAGCCGCCCAACGCCGTTTTTTCCGTTTTTTGCGGGAAGCGAACCGGCATAACCCACAATTGCAGATCGTGATTATCGCAGGTAATCATGATTCGGCAGCCCGTCTGGAGGCGCCGATACCCCTGTTGGAAGAACTGAATACGTCAATTGTAGGGGTTGTCCCGCGAACCGACCTGTGCAAGATCGATTTCGATTCGCTTCTGATTCCTTTATATAATAAGGAAGGAAAACGGGAAGCGATCTGTCTGGCTGTTCCCTATCTTCGTCAGGGAGATTATCCCGCTTCGAAAGAAGGGAAAGATACCTATGTGGAGGGCGTTACCCGAATGTATCGCCAGCTCTATGACTATGCCGACAGCCAAAGGCAACCGGGCGAGGCCCTGTTTGCGATGGGACACTTGCATGCGACTGGTGCTGAACTGTCGGAAGATGACCGGAGCGAACGGACCATCATGGGAGGACTTGAATCTATATCGGTAGAAGCCTTTAATGAGGACTTGGCCTATACGGCCCTCGGTCACATCCACAAGGCGCAACGGGTAGGGGGACGCGAGTCTGTACGCTATGCCGGCAGCCCGCTTCCGATGTCTTTCTCCGAACAGCATTATCACCATCAGGTTGTTGCCTTTACCCTCGAAAACGGATGCCTGTCGGATCTCGAAGCAGTGCCCATCCCACTCCGAACCGCCCTGCATCGGATTCCGGCGGAACCGGCGTCGCCTGCCGAAGTCCTTTTGTCGCTTTCCAACCTACCGTTGGCGGAAGAGGGAGCCGATCGCAGCCTATGGCCTTATCTGGAGGTGCAGGTACTGCTGACGGAGCCAGATCCGGGGTTTCGGCATCGGGTGGAGGAGGCACTGGCGGATAAGGCTGTACGCCTGACTTCCATCATCCCTTCTTATCCGAAAAAGGAGGGAGAGGAAGATTCTCGTCCTTTCTCTTATACGGATTTACAAAAGATCGCTCCGCTGGATATGCTTCGCCATACCTTTACGAACCGTTTCGGGGGAGATTTGCCGGAAGAGTTGGAAAAGATGTTTAACGATGTAATGCGGGAGGTTTCCCTATGAAGATATTAGCGATACGAGGTCGTAACCTGGCCTCGTTGGAAGGTGATTTTGAAATAGATTTTACGGTGGAGCCATTACTTTCAGCCGGGATATTTGCTATTTCCGGGCCTACGGGAGCAGGTAAGTCCACCCTTTTGGATACGATGTGCTTAGCTCTGTTCGCCCGTACGCCTCGTACCGACCAGGCGAAAGAAAATAATGTCAAGCTTCAGGATGTCAGTAATGAACAATTGTCGCAGAGCGATCCTCGTTTCTTGCTGCGGCGGGGAACATCCTCCGGTTTTGCAGAAGTGGATTTCATGGCCTTGAACGGACACCGCTATCGGACACGCTGGTCGGTGGCGCGGGCACGCGACAAGGAAAACGGACGGTTGCAGAATCCGCGTTTGGCTCTGTATAACCTCGACAAGGAGGAGGAAGAGCAAGGGACGCGTTCCGATTTGCAAGCCCGTATTATCGATTTGATTGGCTTGACTTTCGAACAGTTTACGCGTTCCGTATTGCTGGCGCAGAACGATTTTTCCACTTTCCTGAAAGCCGAGCAGGGAGAAAAAGCTTCCTTGTTGGAGAAGTTGACCGGAACCGAACTCTATTCCGCCATTTCTCGCCAGATATTTGAAAGGAATGCGCGGGCGAAAGAAGCCTTCGACTTGATCCAAACGCGAATACAGGGTATCGAGCTATTGACGGATGAGGAAGAAAACGACTTGCGCACTCGCCTTGCCGGAACGGAAAAGGAGCTGCAGCGAGTCGGGAAAGCGAAAGCGGAGCAACAGGCCCTTCAAGAGGCCGTCCGTTCTATCGAACAGCAGATAACCATCCGCCAAAGACAACAAAAAGAGGCGGCCGATAAGTTGGTGCACGCAACGGAATTGTTGACGGTCGCTCGCCATGAATACGAAAAGGGAGTGGAGGAACAGCAACAGTCTGAGGCTCGTTTCAAATCCCTTCAACAGGAGATCTTGCAGGCGCGTAAACTGGATATCCAGTTGGATACAGCCATCCGTGACCTGTCACATTCGGAGCAGCAGTTGAAAAATGTAATGCTTCGGAAAGAAGAGGCCGAAAAGAAATATCAAGCTGCCGTCCTCCGCCGGAGACAGGGAGCGGAGGAGATTGCCCGTCTGACCGCTTGGCGCGAGCGTTATAAAAAGAAGGAACGTATTGCGGAGCAACTTTCAGCTTTGTTGTTGCACTTGGATGCAGCATCGGCCACCCGTTCAGGGATGGAGGCGGCTGTCCGTTCGATCGAAACGCTCCGGCAGGAGATGGCGGCGTTGAATAAACAACTTTCCGACCTGCAACAGACCAGTGCAAACAAACAGCAGGCGTTGAAGCGGGCTGAAGCGGATTACCGGAATCTGGAAGAGGAACTGAAAGCTGTCGATGCACCGGCTTTGGACAAACAGATCGAGAAACTTCGCCAGGAACGGGAACAATTGCTTATCGAACAGGCACGCTTGGAGGCTTCCGGTAACATAAAGGATTTACGCGGCAGGTTGCAGGATGGACAACCTTGTCCGGTTTGCGGGAGCACGCATCATCCTTTTGCAAATCAGGTTCCTGTCGCTCCTGTTTCTGCTCTAACCCTTCAATTGCAGGATTTATCGAATAAAAAAGAAACCTACGTCGCTCATACCCGCCATCTTACCCGTTTGCAACAGCAGTTGCTCCAACTCCATAAAGAACTTGCAGATAGCGAGGCCGCCTGTAAGGAAATGGCTGGTAAGCAACAACTCGCTGCCAGTCGGCAAGAGAGGGAAGAAGCTATTGTAAAAGAGCAATCCACCCTGTTGACCCAGTCCCTTTCGGCTGCCGACCTGCTGTTCGGCAATAGTGAGTGGCAGAAAGCCTGGTTGCAGAATCCGGAAACTTTCCGTAAAACATTGACAGACTTCGCCCGTCAGTGGCATGAGAATACCGAGAAACTCCATCAACTGTAACGGCAGGAAAGCGCCCAAAAAGCCGAATGCGAATCTCTCGCCTCCTTCCTTCCTTCTCTCGAAAAGCAAGCCGAAGAATCCGGACAGCTCCACGAAAAGAACCGTGCCGCTTTTTCCTCTTTGCAGGCAGAACGAAAGAAACTTTTGAATGGCCGATCTGCAGATAGCGTAGAACAGGAGTACATCCGACGAATGGAAGAACTGAAAGAGCGTTTGAAAAAACTGTCGGCCACCCAGACTGAGCAATCCGGCATCGCCGACCAGATACGCGGCATTGCCGACCAGATTGCAAAAGACCTGACCGAGGCCTCTGCCGACCTACTCCGGAGAAAGGCGGCTTTAGACAAATGGACAGCTGATTATTTGGATTCTTCGGGTGGAGAGCCACTCGAAGTTATCTTGTCCCGGTACACACAGGAAAAGACGGAACTTGCTTTCCGGCTTCGTACTCAGACGGAGAACAAGGCGAAAGTTTCCGGTCTGCAGGAAGAATTGAATGTCCGGCGTACGGAAAGCGAACGTTGGGCGAAGCTGAACGAACTGGCCGGTTCTGCCGACGGCGCCAAGTTCCGTCGTATAGCGCAAGGATATACGCTCGATATACTGTTGAACTATGCCAATGTGCAACTGCGTGAATTGACAAGGCGCTATCGGCTGGAACGGGTTCCCGAAACGCTTGCCTTGCAGGTGATCGACCGGGATATGTGCGATGAGGTGCGTACCGTCCATAGCCTTTCAGGGGGCGAATCGTTCCTTGTTTCGTTGGCACTGGCGCTTGGCCTGTCTTCCCTCTCATCCAACCGGATGCGGGTTGAAAGCCTTTTCATTGACGAAGGTTTCGGTTCTTTGGATGCCGAGACGCTTCGTGTGGCGATGGATGCTTTGGAAAGTTTGCGGACGCAGGGACGCAAGATCGGCGTCATCTCGCATGTGCAGGAAATGACAGAGCGCATCCCTGTCCGCGTACAAGTAAGTCGGGTAGGCAATGGAAAAAGCGTTGTAAGAATTGAGAATTGACAATTAAATGTGTCGAAAGCTAATTGTCAATTCTCAATTGTTAATTGGCTTTAGAATCGTGGTCAAGAACCACAATTCTAAAGCCGACGTTCATCGGCCGCTGCCAAGGCAGGTAGGCTTTACGGACGGCCGATGTGGAGTATTTAGGACGTTCACGCCAGGAGCCGCCTCGTACAACTTTCTTCTCGGCAGTCTTTTTGTTTGCCTTTTCTTTTAAAGGATAAGGAATGTAATCGGAGGCTGTCCATTCCGCCACATTCCCGTTCATGTCGTACAATCCCCAGGGATTGGGCTGGTAAGAGGCAACAGGGCAACTGATCAGTTGGTGGTCGTTTACGTTCAGGATTTTCGGTAGGAAATCCCAGAACTTGCGCATGGGATCGTTTGCCCGCATCGGTTTCGGATCTACGCCTGTTACCGCCAGATCGACAGTCGTACTGTCTGCCAAGTTTTCGAAAGCACCGAAGTCGCTCTCCGTCGATCCGAACCAGAAATCATCTGCGCTTCCCGAGCGTGCTGCCCATTCCCATTGTGTTTCGGTAGGCAGAGAAACTGTATTGCCTGATATTTCGCTGATCTTTTGGCAGAAAGCATTCGCTTCGTCCCAGCTGACGCGCACGACAGGCTGTTTTGGCCGGTTGGCTGCATAGCCGGGGGTCGTATGATCTTTCCAAGTCTGTCCGATGTACCGGCTGTCGTGTTCCGGGAAAAGTGCGCGGAACTGCTCGTTCGTGATTTCGGTCATGCTCATCCAGAAGCCTTCCTTCACGTTTGCCTTGAATGCTGGCGAAGCGGAGGGAGTTCGGTTGTTACCCATCACAAAGCTGCCGGCGGGAATCCATACCAGGTCGATATGTACATCCGGAGTGATGGTGAGGCGGCGGGTCGTTTCGTCTTTGGCAGCTTGCCGGGCAGTCGCCGTCTGCGTGTCGAACGGGAATCCCTTTACCTTGACCGGGCGGACCGGTTTGGTCGGCTTCTTTATTTCGACTGTTTCGCCGGTCGTTGCTCCGGTAATGCCGTCTGCCTTTTTGTTTTCTTTCAGCCAGTCGGCGTAGTCGGCAATCTCTTTTTGCCAGTCAACCTGTACACCGCTGTATTTCTCGGCCAGCTCCATACGGCGTTCCACCTGACCTTTGGGAGATTGAGGCTTCAGGTCTATTTGGGTGAAAGCCCCATAATAAGGCGCGTTGAGATCGATCCAGGCATAGAGCGTCCGCATGTCCTCTTCCGGAACCTCTACGCCGTGGTGTCCGGCTTGCAGGATGCGGATCAGTTCGCTGTTGCTCGCGTGAAACTCGGCCGGCTTGAGGACATAGATGTCTGATTCCGGTCCCTGGCGGTACACGTATGGGTGCAGGTTCAGATAGCTTTGGTCGTACTGCTTGTTGATTTTCGTCAAGATACCTCTCTTATATGTGACCATCTGATCCTTGCGGAAGTCCGGTTCGGCATTTTTCCCGTTGTGGCAAGAGACGCAGTTACGATCCAGTACCGGTTGCACTTCCAGACGGAACGTGAACGGGCGGACACCTCCTTCCGGTGTTTCCAGCCGGCGTGCCTGCTTGGCCGAAGCAATCGTGCGTTTGGGAATGGGTATGCTGTTCTGATCTTCATGGCAACCGACGCAGGAGACGATCTCGCCCGGCATCCCAGTCAGCCAGCTGCGCATCCATTGGATGGCTGCCCCGTCTTTATCCAATGGCTGAATGGAAATCGGCGTGTTGGCGGGAATGGTGAATAGCGCAGAACCGTCTTCCTCGACCGGGACTGTTCCGAGTATACGTTTGATATCCCATCCACTCTGTATTCCCTGTGCATCGTGATCGGAAGGAGCTAAGATATAGGCATACTCATAAGCGAAGATACGGAGTGCCTTGATCGTGCCCCGGGGAACGCCCTGCGTACCTTCTCCTTCGTAGATATCCTGGATAAAGACCGTAGCCTCTTTGCTGTCCGGCTTGATCTTCGAAGGGATGACAGGAGGTGTTTCGCGTTTTACCAGCGGGATGGGAGCGGTCAGACCTTCTCCTTCCTGCTCGGCAATGAGTGTCAGGTTATCGAAAACGTCGACCAGGTAAATTCCCCAAAGTGCCTCCTTCGCCGGTTTGCAGGCGACCAGGAAATACTTTTCGCTAAGCGGGAACGGCTTCATGAACTGAGGCCAGACGCCTTCCACCAATTCGTCCTTGATGATCGGGACGATCGGGCGGTCTTTGAACGGCAGTTCCTGTATCATCCCCTTTTCCTCTTTCCGGCTTTTGGCAGGGTCGAAGATGACGAGCCGCCCTGAACGTGCCGTCCCGTGATGGCCGGAGATGATGCCGATGAAGCGGCTGCTGTGCTTGGAGAGCGGTTTCATGTCGAACGTACTGTTCGGGAAATAGGAGCCGCTGCCGTAGAGCGCTTTGTTTTCTGTCCCGTCGGGGTTCATGTGCATCACGATACGGGAGAAATAGTGTGTCAGGTCCGTATATTCCCAACGGGTGTACATGATGCGTCCGTTTGGGATCACGATAGGCGACCAGTTCCCGTCCTGGTCGAAGGTGAGGCGGCGCAAGGCACGCGTCTCGGGGTCAAAGGAGACAAGGTTGGCTACCACATCGTCGCCATGCACGCAAGGAACGCCGTTGTAACCGATGTTGGTCGTCGCCACCACTTTCCCGTCCGGCAGGTAATTGGCGTCGCAGAATTCCAGATCCGGCTCATCAACGGTGATCTTTTGGTGAAGGTTGCTTCCGTCGATGTTCATTTCGTATATCTGCCACTTCCGGTTCTTGTCGAGCGAGGAGAAGAGGAGGCGGTCGGCATCCCAGTGGAGCTGTATGTCTGAAACGGGAACATCGGCTTCGGGTTTGTATATCCGGCTGCTTTCGATTTGTCCGCGCAAGCCCGTGAGCAGGTCGATCTCGGCATCGTAGCCTTTACGCGAGTTGGAAAATAGCGAGTTGTAGTTGGCTGTCGAAGTTCCCATCGACGGGCCCATCGCCTTACGGGCCTTGTTTCCCAAACGGTAACGGGCCACTATGATCTTGTCCATGTCCAGCAGCGGGTTGGCCAGGATGATCTCACGCTTCAAGGCAAGTATTTCTTGAGCTTGGCCAATTACTTCGTCGATCGTGTTGCCGGAAACCTTATCGGAGAAGGCCTGCTGCACGCCGGGTAGAAGTGTTTCCAGACGGGATAGTTTTTCGTAAAGCGCGGGAGCTTTTCCTCCCAATGCTGTTTTTGTGTCGTCCAGATAGGCACGTATGGCAGTAGGATTTACCCATCGGATTTGCACTTCCAGATCGCTTAGCTGAATTTGGCGTATTGAATCTTGTCCGTTCGTTGCGGAAATACCGGATACGG